>JAABUP010010764.1_pt1 | contig 10663 bp, 16 predicted proteins | sample 5559201 | NCBI WGS metagenome assembly JAABUP01 (sample SAMN10711887, study PRJNA513373) | rock metagenome | isolation source: Antarctica rocks | place: Antarctica | reverse complement strand
ATGGGCTGTAAAGGTGGCCTTTTTTGCCACATGTTGTGCTTGCTGAGTGCAGGCATGCTGTGGAGTGCATGAATGAAAGCAGGGCCAGCCAGATATTGATACGTAGCAACACTTCAGCAGGTCAAGACATGAATGTATCTGTATCTGGCCATACGTTCATGTCTTGACCTACTGAAGTGTTGCTACGTATCAATATCTGGCTGACAACCCTGCTTTCATTCATGCACTCCACAGCACTTTATGATTGCTTCAGGACGTAAAGCAGGAAGCAACCAGGCAGGGGCATACCCATGGATTCTGGCTAGTATGCCCTGCCAAAACCGGCAATCTGCGGCATGTCTGGTTATGCAGGCTTCAAAGATAAAGAGTATCAACACAAAGGACTCAAACTTGTCCAAATAAGAGATACAATCCCTTCAAAAGAAAACAATAATAATAATGAATGTGGCAGCACATGTACCAGCTGTGCCTGCCAACAGGCATGACAGCCATGCTAAAAGCCTTCATTGCACAAACGTAGAGGATCATCCCAAACCAAACCTGTGTGACAACCAAACATGGTGCAAACCACTGACCTGACTGAATATGAGGACCTTGTGTCCCCCCTTGTGCAGGCTCTGCAGCATGCGCTCCAGCAGCTGCATCTTGCCACACTGGGCACGGATCTCCTCAGAGGATGGGTAGGTGATGCTGCCGTCAAAGGCCCCCTTGATCAGGTCCGGGTGGTTGCAGTTCTTGCGCATCTGCATGAGGACGTTGTTCAGCTTGGACACACTGACATGGGCGCCGCCCTGGGACTTGGCCATTGCCGCCATGGTCTCCTGCAGACGATGGACAGCCGGTGTTGGGCTTCTGCATATGCAAGCTAGAAAACAAGCGGTGTTGAGGGCCTTGCATATGCAATTTGTAGTAGATGACTCAGCTTTGTGCACTCCAGCCATAACCTTCTGTGCTACGCATGGACCAGATATGGGAAAAGTCTGTGTCAAGCAGTGACTCTCTGCTGCTGTCACAATGCGGAAACGGTGCATGCTACATGAAATGCAATCCACACACGAGGATATGCAGTAACGTAAAGCAGTGTCTGCTAAACTGCTATGCAGAGCAGCATATTGAGGTGCAAGCAGACATGAGTGCATCAGCAGCGCACGTTGAGTGTGTTCTGACGCAGCTCTTCGTTGAAGTCACGCTGCTGCTGGGTCATGTCTGCATACAGGATCAGCTCCTTCTTGCCTGGCAGGCTATTCTCCACGTCACTCTTCACACGCCGCAGCAAGAAAGGCTTCAGAATGGAGTGCAGCTTTGTGATCACCTGCAGGTTCAGGGCACAATGAACAGGTTTTAAATACACGGCAACAATAACATGGCAGCAATACGGCTCTTCAGCATGATTGCTGCCAACCATTGTTTGTTGGCAATCAAAAGATCATTGCGCCTGTTGCTGCTGGACCAGCTTTGAGCATGTTGATGTACATGAATGCACTCAGGAATGGTCCAGTGGCACATGTACTGCAGTAGCAATGCACTGCCGGCAGATCTGTTCTGGAGTGCCTTACAATGCAGCTCAAACATCCAGCTGCAAATTCAAGCGTCATTGTCAGCTCAGCTCAGCAAAGGACCTTGCCCATCACATGACTGAGTACGGCATTGTGACGTGCAGCAATTGCAGAGGACATTGTGGTGGTCTGCCTTGTTGCTGTTGACTGAATGTCTATCTCACAGGCTTGGTACATTTCAAATATGGTGTACCAAGTGCAGCATGCACTTGTGTACTTTGTGCTGACGCGTTCCGAACAGGGCTGTCGTAAAGCCTAAGACTGCACAGCTGTTAGCTTGCTGCTGACGCCAAGCAAAGAAGTGAGTTGCTGAACAGCTTGCCTTGTTATGCTGCTGCTGTGCAAGGATCTCAGCATTGCCAGATTCCTCCCCTACTCCACTGAAGTCAAACCAGGACTCAAAGTTGGCCAGGTCAGCAAAAATGTCGGGCAGCAGGAAGTTGAGCAGACTCCACAGCTCACTCAGGTTGTTTTGCAGGGGCGTGCCTGCACACCATAAGGACAGCGAATGCGATATGCATTCAGAGATGTGCTGTGTGCTTCGTGAGTGTTGATTGCAGAGACGTGACTTGCGGTATTATGTCGCCGCAAATAGTGCACATGATTTGACAAAGCACTGTTATAGGTAGGAAAAGCAGGCTACATGATGCTAATTGTGTGGGGCAGCAGTAAGGACTACAGGCGGCGGCACATGTTTACGTCACTCAACAAAGTTGTCGAGAGAGGCAAAGTGCGTCCATGTTGTGACTGAGGTGATGACAGCTGATGGGTGCAGTGGACAAGTCACACCTGTGAGCAGCAGCTTGTTGTCCACGGGAATCTGGCGCAGCTCGCGCAGCAGCTTGCAGTTGAAGTTCTTGAGGCGGTGGCCTTCATCCACCACCACATACTTCCACTTGTACCGCTGCAGCAGCTTGCTGTCTGCTATCACAATCTCATACGAGGTCACAACTACAGGGAACTTGTCTGTTGCTGGACCTGCAGACACTTACATTGGTGGTAATGGAGTATTGCAAGGGCCATGCTATGTTACAGCATACTTCAAACCTCAATGCAATGTTGGCAATGACTGCCTGCCAAGATACACACTGCATGGCTGACATACAACACACAGACCATGGTTTGCTGAGTGACTTTGATAAAATGCAGCTCAGCAGGCATGTGATGGTTGGATGCAACACTATGAGCAGATGCCGCTCTTGATTGCTGAGGCTGTGAAGTGAGGACTCAGGCATGTGGGTGTATCACGCATGCTTGCTGCCAAAATGCAAATCTTACCATGCGGCATGTGCTTGGTGCGCAGCTTTTGGCGCTCATCCTTGCTGCCGTGGTACAGGATGACATTCATGGAGGGGAGCCATCGCTTAAACTCATCAACCCAGTTGGATAGGGTGGACAGGGGCCCCACCACCATGAAAGGCCCATAGATGTTCTTCTCACGCAGGTGACTCAAAAAGCCAATAGTTTGTACCTGCCATCAAGCAACAGGTCAATGTGGGTATTGTGGAGAAGCCAATGGTTTGAACTTATGTCGAACAAGCGGGCCAATCTGCATTGCGTAGCTGGTGTTGGCGCAATGGGCACAGCAGCAAGACATGCCTTCACCACAGACACTGCACAAGCACATGATACCAAACAGCCCACGCATGCCTTGAGGTTGGTGTATGTCATGCAAGTTCCCACATGGCAGTACAGGCAGATATGCTGGCAAACCACGCAACAGCAGCAGCATGATCACAGGCAAGGCCTGCCAATAGGGCATCACATTGTGTGAGTCAACCTCTGTAGTGAGTCTGGACTGTGAAAGCTGCAACAATGCACGACTAGTACTTACTGTCTTGCCCAGGCCCATCTGGTCAGCCAGGATACCATTGAGGCCGTTCTGATAGAGGGAGATCATCCAGCGCACGCCCCGCAGCTGGTAGTCACGCATCTCACCAACCATGAGGGGCAGCATGACCTGCCACCCACCAGCGTGCACACATCTCAGCAACATAGCAGCACAGGTTTGGGATTCAATGTCAGCATGCGCTGTACACCCCCACCACATCATGTTCAGTCAAGCAGCACAAAGGCTGGTTGTACATGCAAGCTGGCATTACCTGCACAGTTGATGGTTCTTGCATGCAGTTGTAAAGTTACACACAGGCAGTCAAAATTGTGCTGTAGTCACTGCTAAGCATGTCAGCTGCTGTGTTGTGCGGAATGCAGCAAGTCTGGACGCTGCTGTGCAACACTGAGGTTCATGCACAGACAACTGCAAGCCCTTGTTGGAGTATGTGTGCCTGGCCTGAATGGGACGCCTGCACGTACTCAGCTCATCATGAGCCAGAAAGCATAAACATCATTATCATCATTTATCATTACCTGAGTGGGAGATGCAGGCTTCTGCCGCTTGGCATTCTTGCCGCCTGCTTTGCCTGCTTTGCGCTTACTGCCTGCCTTGCCGTCTTCAGCCTCCACAACCTCCTCTGTTGCAGTACTGGCATCATTCAGATGCTCCATGAGGAACTGGGTGTACATGTCTGTCTGGTTCAGCAGCTCATCCAGCTTCTTGTACTTCTTACTGTCCAAGGCACCCCCTTCTCCAGACAGAATGGCTTCCTGTACAAGCATGCCACATCTTGAAGCCTTAGGCTGTACTTGTGTCTCTTGGGCAAATTGCTTAGGCACTGCTCTGTAGCCTGTGGTCTGCAAATTCCAAGATCTCTGGGCAGGCCTTCTCCTTGCAGGCAATAGTATGTGTCATATACGTTTACAGGACACATGCAGCTCAGGCAAGCTAGCTCAGGGTGATTGACGATGCATTGCATGGCATGAATGTGCTGTGTGTCCTTTTCATCAACACTGCCACCGCAGTCCTGTTTCTGTGGGTGCCAAACCTGGCAGCCAGATTTGCACAGCATAAGCAGATGCTGACCTTGATCTGCTGTTTCTCTTTCTCTTCCCTTTCAACACGTAGCTTGTCTTCTTCAGCTGCTGCTTCCTCAGGCGCCTGAAACCTGTCAATCTCTGTTTCCTGCAGAAACGTTAGACAGAGATGATTGTCACAGCATGTCTAGAGCACAAGCACGCTTTCAACAGGGTTGCAAAGTCCTGAGCAGAGCTGAGTTGCAATGATCAGCCTGCTGCATAGGCATGCGATTGTAATACACTATCCAGATAAAGCTGCAAATTTCAGTGGGGACACATATGTCCTAACCCAGCACAATGCCAGAGGATGTCAGAAAAGCGGTATGCCTGTGGGTCAGCCAGCACATGGAAGGGCAATCAGAGAGGTTACGAGATCAAGGCAAGGACAAGACTCACAGTGACAGATCCAGCCAAACTAGACTGTGAGCTTTCTTTCTTCATTGGCTTGCGGGCTTGAGCAACTAACTGTTCTGCAATGACCTCAGCCTCGTCCTCAGTTGGCTTCTCCTGTTCACCGCTGCAGTTCTCCTGTGCTGCTGCCTGATCTGTGGCTGCCACGGAGGCTTCTGGTGGTGGCGCATTCTTCCCTTCATTGACTGCTGAAGCTTTTGCCTCTTGTGGGACCTCTACTACCTTGTCAGGAATCTCTGGCTCTGCTTTGACAGCAGAAGCAGCTCCTTTCTTACCCTTACCCTTACCGCCTCGCTTCGCTTTGTTGGTCATACTTGACTTCTGCCTTGTCTGCACGAGTGCGTAGCACAACCATTGACCTCGACAAACTAATTTGACAGAAAGTTCTTGCTGACAGCTCGGATGTATACCTGTCTCGAACCGTTCATATCAGTCTCCGGCTCCGATGTAAGTTGTCAGAGCAGCGAGTGGCCTTAGCAATAGGCCGTCTTGTCAAATACGAAACAGACCAAGCGATGCCGTGAGGCCAGTTCGGTACTTGCGGCAATCTCGATTTATGACAGAAAGAACGCACAAACAGGCGTGGCACAACACAACAGGTTAACAACGGGCATTTTCAAAAGTCAGGGTTGTTGCGAAATGAGGCAAATCGCTTGCGAATTCGGTCCGAGGTTCCAAACCTTGCTCTAGGTTTCGTTCACCTACGTCATGCAAAATTACTAGGTCATTTACTAAGTCAGGGAAGATGCTTCGGGCCGACCAAGCTTTAGCGGAAACGCTATTGGATTGTTCGCTTCGCTTGGCTTCCGCGCTCCCGAATCGACAGCTGGTCTCGCAAGTCTGTTGGTGTCACTACTTGCGAGTACATAGTTCAGGACTAGCGTCTGCTGTTTGCTGTCCTGTTGCTTGCACAGACCTTGGCGTACGCATGTCCAGCCGAGCTGCTCGATGCTGAGCGCCCGGTGCCAAAGGCCTGCACATTTACTTTGCCCCAACTTATCTTTATCGGTCCGTCTCCCTTGTCTCGTTAGCGACGTTGCGTGCTTGGCTGATCTGCAGGGCGACAGCCTTTGTGAATTTCTATGCACTGCCTCGCAGGTGCCGAAAACAAACGCAAATGACGGCGCCCAGCGAGTAATGCCACTCAAACCAACTTGTGCCTTTTTCATGACTTAACTGCCAAGCAAGCACTTCTGCCAGGCGATACTGCTCGAGCTGTGCAAGATCAGGCTGAGTTCATGAACGATGCAGCACAGATGGCAGCAGCTCACAGCCCTAGTCTGCATTGTTCTTCTCAGCAAATTCGGAGTTCCACAGAAGCTCACCTCAAAGCAGTGGCTGCACAATCACTGCAAAGCATACCAGGAAGACTATGCACCCTTGGTCAGCAAACTCCTGTCGCGATATCAGGGTGGTATCGACGTGGCAGATGTGCTGAACCTGAAGGTGCCTTTGGGCAGATCAGCCCCTCTGATGGATGGTGCCAGGCCAGTGGTGTACCTTGTCAACAATACCTTGCACTATGCTGATAACAAAATGGCAATCAGAGAAGGCAGGGGCATGTTCTCTGCTGGCTTTTCTGTGTACTTCACGCCAGTCATAAAAAGGTAGAGTATTGTACAAGCGTATCTTTCTGTGTTGTGTCATGTGCATTTCTCTTTGCAAGTTAGCTTTGAAACCAGTTCTTGCGTGTCTGAAGCATTCTAAAGGCAGGTCTGGTGCATTACTGTCTGCGTTTGATGTCTCTTATGCATTTTAAAAGCATTCACAAACACCTGCTGGTCACTGTTGTACAGAGATCTTGAGCACTTCAAGCAATTCATGCATCTGTCATGTGCATTGCAAGGAACTGCTTTGTGTCAAGATTAATGCAGTCCTGTGTACACAGGTGGTGAAATACATGTGACCGTGACACAATTTTCTATGCAGTGACAAAGGCATTGTGGTACAGGCTCTTAGATGAGATGCTGCTCCCTGACATGCCTATTGGGTTCAACTCAGACGATGTTCCAGCACGTGATGAAGATGTCGGGGGAGGTCCCTACTTTGGTTATTGCAATGTGCCCAAGCTGACATCAAACCTGCCCCTACCTGATCTGTGGGGGGTGGACGCCTTGACCTGTGGCAAAGACTGTACTCCCTTCTCTGAGACTAATCACAGAAAGGACCAGGCCATCTTTCTTGGCAGGCCTACAGGTAAGCAGATTAGGGGAGCAATTTGTGCACAGACTTTCCATAAAGACACGCCGATGCCCCCAATCATACACACTATACACGGGAGTCCATTAGCTTTTGATTTGAAGCATAATAAGTATCACATGCTTTCCAGATCCAGAAAACGGCAAGGAGGTATAGTGCCTCCTGGCGTGTCCTGCTCGCACAGCACCAAGACCTGCAATTGCTCCAAGTATGTGTGATATGACGCTGCTGCATTGCAATAAGTATATGCGCGCACGTAGGTTGGCACAAAGGAACCAGGAGGGCTGTCATTGCAGCAGGCAGAAAGCATCCAGAGTATATTGTCAGTGGTCTCACAGAGTATCCAGACCCAGGCATTGTCTCTGATGAAGACCAGCTCAGCTTTGGGATCAGTGCTCACCTGCCGCTGTCACACCAGATCAGGGACTACAAATACATCATCAATGTTGATGGATGGTGTGGGTCCAAGCGCATGAAGCAGCTGTTGGCTTCGGACTCTGCTATCTTGAATCTGGTCAGTTGGGAAGAAGAATGGTACACATCTTTGCTGGTGCCAGGCAAGCATTACATCCCTGCAGGTTTGCGGCCAATGACCAATTCTTGGACGATGGAACAGAGCTGATAGACAGACTACTGTGGGCACAGGAACATCCTGAGGAGGTTGCCAAGATAGTGCAGCATGCAAAGAGCTTCTACTCCTTCTACCTGTCTCAACGCGGCGAGCAGTGTTTTGCAGTTCAATTGTTGGAAGAGTACTCCCGACTGCTGCTTGATCCCTGGAGATTACAGATGCTGGCAAATGCCATTGGGTCGAGTTGATGCCTCTTCAAAGGTGCCTTTGTCAGTCGACAATATCCAAGTGTACTGGAAACCGGTTGCAGGTTTTCTTGATGCAATTTTGTATGTCCTGTTCCTACACAGTCTCCCTGTGAAAGTCTCTTTACTTCAGCATTTCAGCATTTTGTTTGCATTTCCCCTTAGAGCTTTAGATTTAGTTCAGATTTAGTTCAAGTGCTTTTGCTTTGGAATGGTTTCAACAGCACATCTTGACCAGCAGTCTTTGCCTTGTTCGACGCACAAAGCTGAACTTTTTGACTGTTCTAGAACAGTGGTCTTCACAGAAAATCTTCACAAACAAGCTCTGTTCTCCAGGCTTTGCTGACAACTGGGATGTTCTAAACAGGCTGCTGCTGCAACATGTGCATCTTGTTCAAGCAAAGGAAGTGTTACCGTGAGCATTGTGCTGTCATGTCTGTGAACATGTTGGTCAATCTCAAGACTGTGACAGAAGGGCTAGAACATGTACAAGAAGGCGAAAACATAATCGTAGAAGTTACCCACGCTGCGCCCTGCGACCAGCAGGTATACCTACGCAGCAGAGAGCATTCGCTTGGCTTCCGCGCCCTCGAATCACTTTTCCTTACACAAGGTTCGTACTGCCGCTAGTTGCAGGCATATTTTCACGACTAGCATGTACTGTTGAAGCTCCTGTTGCTTGCATAAACCTTTGCGTGTCGAGCCGAGCTGCGCGACCCCCGAGCGCTGAGGGCTCAATTCCTGCACATTCGTTCCGCCCAAACTTTCATCACGAGTCCGTCGATCCTATTGCGCTCCACAGGTTGCGTGTTTGGCTGATCTGCAAGGCTTGAGCCGATGTAAACTTGCGTGATTTCGCAGGTGTCTAAAAAAGGCGCGTGCGACGACGTATGAGCCCAGCGGATTGTGAAAAACAAGGCAAGTTCTGGCTTTGTACTCTTGACTTCGTACTGCTGAGCAAACACCAGGCAGGCAGTACTGCTCGACGTGACGAGCGTGAGCTCAGGCATGATGAAAAAGAGATGGCAGCAGCTCACCGCGCTAGTCTGCATTGTCCTCCTCAGCAGATTTGGAACTGCACAGAAGCTCACCTCGAAACAGTGGCTGCACAGTCACTGCAAAGCATACCAGGAAGACTATGCACCTCTAGTCATCAAATTCCTGTCACGTTACCAGGGCGGTATCAATGTGGCAGATGTGCTGAACCTGAAGGTGCCTCCTGGCAGATCAGCCTCTGTGGCTGATGGTGCTAGACCAGTGGTGTATCTTGTCAACAACACCTTGCATTATGCTGATAACAGAATGGCAATCAGAGAAGGCAAGGGCATGTTTTCTGCTGGCTTTTCTACCTATTTTATGCCAGTCCTCAAGAGGTGCAGTCTTGTACACCACAACCAAGTGCATATTTCTGCATTATGTCATGCGATGTATATTTCCAAGACAGCTTTGAAACAGGTCTCACATGATTGAAGCATTCTGATGTAGACCTGTCTGCACGCAATTGGTGTGTTTTGTATTCTTGAGGCACCCCAAGGCACTCCTGCTGGTCGCAGAGAGCTCGCACCCTGCAAGCAATGCATGCATTTGTCATCTGCATTGCAAGGAATTGCAGTGTGGCAAGATTAATGCAAACACAGGTGGGAATAATATGTGACAGCAATTTATTTTTCCTGTCAAGTAACAAAGGCTTTTTGGTATAGGCTGTTAAATGACATGCTGCTCCCTGACATGCCCATTGGCTTCAATCCAGTAGATGTTCCGGCACGTGATGAAGATGTTGGCGGTGGCCCCTACTTTGGCTACTGTAATGTGCCCAAGCTGACATCAAACTTGCCCTTACCGGATCTTTGGGGGGTAAATCCCTTGACCTGTGGCTTGGACTGTACTCCCTTCTCTGAGACAGATCACAGAAAGGACCAGGCCATCTTTCTTGGCAGACCCACTGGTAAGCAGACCAGGGGAGCAACTTGGGTATGGTCATATATGGACAGTTCATGTGCTGAGAGACACCTGTCCATACACTCCATGCACAGGAACCCATTTGCATGGACCTTGTTTATCACTTTGATCCTAAGAAACTCGTAACATGGATGTCTCACGCTGACCATTCATGCAGACTGTTGACATGGATGCAAGCTGTTTACTCAATTTGTAATAAGCTTGTTTCAAAATTCAACCTTGAGTTGTTCATTTTAACCATGCCATTGGATTGCTTGTATAGATGCAAGCTGTCCATCCATTTTGCAACAAGCTTGTTTCAGGTTTTAAGCTTGTGTGGAAACAAATGGACAGCTTGCATCCATGTGAGTAGTCCAGTGGCATGGTCAATATGAACAACTCAGGCTGCAATGTCAAGCGTAACTGATGCTGCTTTTGGGAGTCTGTTGAGGTCCTGACTCTCGTTGCAAAACGTGCATGCCCAGCACCTACAAGCATTGGGATCTGCATCCTGAGGCAAACAGTGTGGTTACATCACTATGCACTGCTGCGTTGCAATGTGTGTATGTGTGTCTGTAGGTTGGCACAAAGGGGCCAGGAGGGCTGTCATTGCAGCAGGTAGAAAGCATCCGGAGTATATCGTCAGTGGTCTCACAGAGTACCCAGACCCAGGCATTGTCTCTGATGAAGACCAGCTCACCTTTGGGATTACTCCTCCCCTACCGCTGTCACACCAGATCAGGGACTACAAATACATCATCAATGTTGATGGATGGTGTGGGTCCAAGCGCATGAAGCAGCTGTTGGCTTCGGACTCTGCTATCTTGAAT
>JAABUP010010763.1_pt1 | contig 10664 bp, 4 predicted proteins | sample 5559201 | NCBI WGS metagenome assembly JAABUP01 (sample SAMN10711887, study PRJNA513373) | rock metagenome | isolation source: Antarctica rocks | place: Antarctica | reverse complement strand
ACAGTGAGTATAACCCAGTCTGGAAAGGTAGGATCCATTTCTTGCAAACATTGTGACGAAGTCTTTAGCTGATCAACATAGTCCTCAATGAACTTAGACGAATCGTAGTGATGATTTAGAAGTGTCGTAAACGTAAGGTATCTGGCGTTAAAGCCCTGAACCTCGTACAACTCCTTGAGCTTCAACCACATCTGACGTGCAGGAAGGTCTTGAATGAACCTCTTAGGGCCATCCTGACATGACAGTGCTATAGTAGCACATGCCCTGTCGTTCTCCCTACTTCAGGTGATGTATTCAGGCGAGGACTTCGAGTCCAAAGTGTCGACACCACCAAGTACAACAACTGGTTCGGAAGACGTGCCTGAAACAACAGCTCATAGGTCTTTGTCCATAAGGATGAACTTGACATTAGTGGCTCATGAGGCATAGTTACTAGCGCCAGCAAGACGAGGGAAGTTGAAAGTGCTATTTGAGGAAGTCATGATTATGTGGGTTGTCAAGGACAAACACCAAAACGCGGAGGCTATCGAAAAAGCAAAGAGATGTTGACTGAGGATATCGTGACGAAGAGTCGTTCAAGAATATTGAAACGACGAAGGTGTTGTTTGAGGAAGCACTTAGGTAGGCTATCGAAACAATGAAAGAATGTCGTTCAAGAATATCGTGACGACAAGTCGTTCGAGGATATCAAAACGACAAAAGGGGTCGTTCAAGGAAGCACTCAGGTAGGCTATCAAAATGACAAAAGACGCTGTTGAAAGACGGCGACAGAGAGGTCAAATGAATGACTGACTAGAGGTATAAAGGCAGAATGCCGGGCTCATAACCTATTGAACAGAAAGACATCAAGTCATCAATATCATGACCTCTATTGAAATGACTGTTGTTCTAACTAGGATGCAGAGTCTGCATCGACAACATGACATTGTGTGGGCTGACTAAGCAGCGTCACGTGACACGGCAAGTTCCGACGCTAGGTCAGAATAGGACTGAAGTCCCCCGCGAAGCCTCCTTATTCCAACATATGTATTATGCTTAGTACTGAAATAAGTTTCAACATTATTACAAAAAGCATTATTGTTTATATGAGAATGCTCTGTCACATTATTGCACTCTAAATTTAAAATTATCTGTTATCAAATCATTCATCACTCTCACTATTAAGACACAGCAGTTAAAGAGTTAACAGAATGTGATTATCATCATAGATTTAAAAGTCAATCATTACTTAAACTCTTCACATTATTCAGTTAATAAGAATGATCTTAATATTTTAAAGTACTAAAAGTCTCAGACTGTTATTTTTTCAGTACTGACTGTAATGATTAAGAATGTTCTTACTATATCTATTGTTAATGATGAGATTGAACAGCTGTTTAATATGACTTAACATGTTATTATTTATTAAAGAGATTGACTAAATGAAAAAATCATTGAAGTTATCATAATAATTAAGTTCAATTTACTTTAGCATTAAAAACTGAAGTTAGATTATCTCTTAACTCTTAATAAGAATGTTATGAAAGACTCATTTTCAGATAAAGCAAATACAGACACAAAGTATTCATCTTATATATTTATTTCAGATCACAACTCTTCTGATATTGATAAAGATATAAAGCTCAATATGTTTTAAGACTAGTTGCTGACATTTACACATTAAAAACATCTGTTAAAAAACTGAAATACATCATTTTAACTAATTCAGTCAATATCATCATATCTTTTTAACTCTTAACACTATTCACTTTCTTATCTCAGTTAAAGAAGAAAATCAGAAGAGATATACTCACTAAGTATACTTTTTAATGAAAGTAAGTCAGCAATTTAATTTTCATTCAGAATGTCAGAACCCCTTACAAAGTCAAGAACTGTGAAGCCAGAGCCCTGACAGAGGGGCAAGAACTGAAAGGGGACTAGGGTCCTGACATCAAACTTATGAAAGGGGACTAGGGTCCTGACATCAGACTTAGTCAGCTAGGTTTTGGCTATGACTGATTCTTCAATATAGAAGGGGATTTTCACATAGTTTCAAAGGGTAGCGATTAGTTTTAGCAATATACCCACAGTTCTACAAAAGGGGCCTTTCCTCAACATCACAGTTGACACTACATCTTTCTTATGCAGCAAGGACTCATAAGGACTAAGGTTCTAGATATAGATGTACTCTATGAACCTATGCGGACCTTGCTGGGACCACTGTCTTCTACCACTGCACCTTGAAGGAACCCTAGAGAGTAGGGGGACTTAACACAGAATATAACATTAACTTCTTTAATTCTGAGAAAATTACATTATACAAAAGAAAAAGCAGCTACATTTAAGTGAGAATGACTGAAAAGATGAAGAGAATTAAATCATAAAAGAATTCTTAGTGAATCTTCTTTAACAGTAAATGATGATAAATCACAGCAGTGAATATTAAGTTAACATTATTCACTATATCTTTACTTATATCATCTTCTCTTCACTGCTTTAATCTTTTCTTTTTCATTATTCATCATAAAGAAAGATCAAGAGTTTTAATAATTAGATAAACTGTGATTTTTATAATTATTAAGAAACTTTTAAGAAATTAAGATTGTTAATGAGAAATCATCAATTCTTAATAAAGAATTCTTAAAAAGAGTTCATTAATGACAGATCTTCAGCATAAATATATAAAGTGAATGTTAAATTAACTCTATTCTTTATATTACTTCTTCTTTGTCACTTTTTCATTCATTAAACAGATTAATCACTCAGTATAAGTGATAAAGTGATTGAAGAAAATGAGTGATGAAACTTAATTAATATAGAAGAAAATTAAGAAATTTTCTGATAACAAACTCTGATAATGAACTTCTGATAGTGAACTTTTAACTGCATCATGTAAGCAGATGTCTTTAATGTTATTAAAGTTCAATATATACTGTTTTAAAGAGCATCACTGTGTGTGTGCACTTTTAGCTGCTTTTAACAGATTGTAAGCTCAGTTGCACCTTTGTTGCGCTATATTGTTAAAATCACCAATAAGAAGAAAATTTGAGTACTTTACAGTTTGTTCTAGTTGAGAAAGAGCTCACTCTTATAGGTTGTTGATTTGATTCTGCTTTCACTCAGTATATTTTCACCATCTATTAACTGCAGTATATATTGTGAGAGTGTGTTAAAGTTCAATATATACTGTTTTAAAGAGCGCCACTGTGTGTGTGCACTTTTAGCTGCTTTCAACAGGTTATGAGCTTGATTGCACCTTTGTTGCACTATACTGTTGAAGTCATCAATTGTGAAAACTTAAGTTATTCAGTTTATTCTAGTTGAGAAGAGAGGCTCACTCTCACAGGTTGTTGATTTGATTCTGCTTTCACTCAGTATATTTTCACCACCTTGTATTAAACTGCAGTATATATTGCGGGAGTGTGTTGAAGTTCAATATACTAGTGAATGACCAACTCACTTATGCAAGAACGTAGCATAAAAGTAAATGGCCTCTTTGCTTTTGCAACCTGAATGGGCCTCAGTAAGTGGCCCACCATCTCTGTATGGGCCTCAGTAAATGCATCACCTTCATGAATAGGCCTCAGTAAATGCATCACCTTCGTAAATGAGCCTCAGTAAATGGCTCACCTTCATGAATGGGCCTCAGTAAATGGCTCACCCCCATAAATGAGCCTCAGTAAATGGCCCACCTTCATGAATAGGCCTCAGTAAATGGCTCACCTTCATAAATGGGCCTCAGTAAATGAACCACCTCTGTAAATGAGCCTCAGTAAATGCATCGCCTTCGTAAATGAGCCTCAGTAAATGGCTCACCTTCATGAATGGGCCTCAGTAAATGGCCCACCCCTATAAATGAGCCTCAGTAAATGCACCACCCCTGTAAATGAGCCTTAGTAAATGGCCCACCTTCATGAATAGGCCTCAGTAAATGGCCCACCTTCATAAATGGGCCTCAGTAAATGAACCACCTCTGTAAATGAGTCTCAGTAAATGCACCACCTCTGTAAATGAGCCTCAGTAAGTGGCCCACCCCCGTAAATGGGCCTCAGTAAATGACCCACCCTCATAAATGAGCCTCAGTAAATGCATCATCTCTGTATGAGCCTCAGTAAATGCACCACCTCTCAGTAAATGCTCAGAACCTTTAACCCTTCACTGAGTGAGAAAATGATGTCATGACCCTTTTTACATAAGCTCAGTAAAGTTAAGATTCTTATTGTAGTACATAATAGATACTGTTTTAGAAAGCGCCACTGTGCATGCACACTTTTGACTGCTTTTAACAAATGTTAATAAATTAAGAAGAATCTTATAAGAAAGACATTAAAAAGTGATAAAGAACTTTAAAAGATTAAAGATAATTAAGTAATAATATAATAATCAGACTTAAGTTAAGATGAGATGAGAGATTTAAGAGATGTTAAGCTATATAAAGATATAATATATAATTAACTCTATTAAGTTTCTTACATTCATCTTAATGATAAGAGAGATTAATAAGCTGAGATTTAGAGCTAGATGTATTGCTTTAGTTCACTCATTATTTCTTTAATATTACTTTCTTTTAACTGATAGAATGATGTCATCAAGCATTAGTCATGATAAATTACATGTTACTAGTCATGTATGGAAAAAATACACAATCACAGTATATATTACTGAATAAATTACTGAAATTGCAAAGATTTGCATTAGAAACACACATTAGAACTCTATATAAATATGCTTAGTAAGCATTCACATATAATATAAATTACATTAGTCAGCTCACATAAAACCTGTGACTCACACAAAGTCAAATTAAGTTAATCTGCATCTGATCTGAGACTCTCAAAATCACACTTTACTTAACTCAAAACTTAACTCAATCTGAACTCACACAATCTATAAACAACTTACAGACTCAGTTTAGTAAAGAGATGATTCTTTCTTTACTCTTCAGTATAACTTAAGAGCTGATCTTTTAGCATATTAAGATATGTCATAAAGACTTAAATTAACTGTGTAAGTTTCTATAAAGTCTTTATGTACTTCTGTATCATGCTGAGTTCATAATTCATTAAATCTTCAACTAAATTAAGTAAAAAGTCTGAAACATCTGTTATAACTTATTACTTAAGAGCTTTTCTTCTTAAGTATAATAAAATCATGCATCTTTAAACTCATCAGATAGAAACTGCATAGTGAAAAGAATTTTATTGTGTTTTTCTGTGAAGTTTACAGATACTAAGTAAACATCATTACAGCACTGCAGATAAACTCAGTGTGTTTTTAAATAGACTTTTTAACATATGTAAACAGATTCTTTAAATGCTGCATTCTTTTTATAAAGAGAAAATGTAACATCTTAAAAGCAGTTCATTTTATAAAGCTTAAAAAGCTGCTTAAGACATAAAAGATCTCTGTGTGCAGTTCTGTCTCTGAAGTCTTGTGCAATAACTTATTAACATTAAGATGCAGAATAAACTCATGAAGTCTGCAGTTAATCTTATTTAGTTATCACTGTTTCTCATTTAACTCTTATTGAAGTTAAGCTAAACAAATCTGTTCATTCAATCAATAATTTTCTGCTTTTTCAGCCTCAATGTCAGCTTAAATGTCTGCATATTCTTGCTTATGCAGAGTGTTATTATTTAAAGTTATTTAAGATTCAGTCTGTTCTAATAATGACTCATCTTTAACTTGCTGACTTCTAGTCTGCATAATGCAGTGTAATGAATTGTCACTCTTTAAAAAGATAGAATTGTTAAAATTGTAATTTTATGTGTTTCTTAACTATAAGAGACTTAAAGATAAGATATATGACAATGTGAAACACTACATTAAGATAGCTATTTGATAAAGTTTTAACATTAAGATCTTATATTAATAAAGATTAACAATTAAGAAACTTAAAAGATTTATGTATAAAGAGCTTTCTTTATAGCTCTTTGCTTATCAGTTGTTATGTAAGAACTGAGCAGAGAAGTTAATAGTGTTACAGCATTTTATGACAAATAGCTTTTAACAATGCTTTTGCACATTTTATGATTTCTTACTGAAAAAGAGTGTAAAATCTGTCTATTCATCATATCTTCAGATAGAGAATCTATTTTGTTACTGAGTAATTTAGAGTTTATCTTATCTAGAAAATAAAATAATGATTTTCTGATTAAGACTAGAGTGATCATTAAATCAAATTATTAAGAATTGTGTATCATGAGTGAACTGCTATCTAGAAGCAGAGTAAAAGTCTAAACTAAATAGTTGTTAGACAAGAGTTAAATAAATGCATGTGAAGCAATTAAGCTTAAAAATCTTATAATTAAATAAGCTAAGTAAAAGCACTTAAGCTCAGTTGACTAAATAAGGTACTGGTTGTTTCGCCTAAATTTCATGAGATGTCCGAACATTTTTGTCCCCCACCTTGTATAGTTAAGTTAGTTCCACCGTAGGTCGTAAATGAATGCCGGGACCACACTCGGCTATGTTCTACCCCCCGACAGTTGAACTTGACTCTGACTGCAAAATTTCCCATATCTACAACTTCTCCAGAAGCACGCTGTTCTATTGTGTTGTTTACCCAAAGCTTTTCTCACACTTATACCATTGCTTTGCTGAGTTGCTGCTAGTTCAGGTCCAGACATTCTCCCAAAATTGTGTTTGAACACACAGTGGGACACGGCCTAGAAGGCACTAAACACCGCGACGGAGGGGTCTCTAGGGGTCCGAGAAGTCAATCCATCTCATGAGCGATCAGGCAGGGCTAGGCTTGCTCAAGTCACAAGATGAGTCGCACAGAGGTCTGGCGCTCCGCGAGCTATCGTCAAGCTTTCCGCCACCACCAGCTCGGTTCTTGTCCGCAGCAGCTCACTCAGACGTGCCGGAACGACCTCGAAAAGGGACTGGTTCTCGGAGGCTGAGGAAGGCACAAAGGAAGCTCGCAGAGTTGAGAGAGCAGGTGGTCAGCAACAGGCTCCGACTGAGAGAAAAGCGTTGTGAATTGCGCGAGGAGCGGACCCACGCGAACGATCTTGATGCACAGTTCATCAAGGCGATCCGCGAGTTATGGGAACACGATCAGACGGTCAATAAAGAAGCTCTTGCCGGACTTTACCAAGAGGTGCAAGCAGCACGTGATCTACTTGGGCCGATGGAGGACGACTACAACCAGGAGGAGGATGCAAACGATGCAGCAGAATTTGACCTGAACAATCAAGAGAAGCGATTCTATAGTCTCTACCCTGCAAGTGTTTCCGCCAGCCACGCTAGCCCCGATGACAGAGGGAGCGTTTCATCATCTTTCAGTTCCCTCATTTCATTCAACGACGGTCTCGCGGCGACCCTTGAGCCCAGAAAGCCCGCGCTTGAGGAGTATGTATCCTGTGTCGGTGATGCGAACATCATCAAGGAAAGGCTTGAGGATCTCCGTCTTGAGCGTGAACAGTACCTAGAGGAGAAGCGACTTCGTGATCAAGTTGACCTGGATCTCTCCGCCCCTGATAAAGCCTTTCTGGATGAGTACAACAAAAATAATATGGAGCTTGAACAAGAGCTCAACCATATTCTAACAGATGTACAGCTTTTGCGACAGAAAGCATTTGACGAAGGTGCCCTAGTTCCAGAACTGTCATTGTCTGCAGTGTCTTGTCTCAATGCAGATGCTAGTCTCAATTGGGGTCACCAACATCAACCAATGTACACTGATTCATCCACACCGTTTACTGAACATCAGAGCGACGAGGTGGTCTCTAATCTTGACAATGATTTTGCAAGCACAAGGGCACAAATAAATCAATGGATACTGAACACCGTGAACAACTCCTCAGTAAAATGTGAACACCACAAGGCAATATTGACCGCACTCAGTCTGGACAATGAGGCATAGGAGGGGCTAGTTTTCGAATACTGGAGAAGTGATCAAGTTGATGTTAGTCAGCTGGAAGATCCAGCCCACAATGACGGCATTCATGCTGTGAATGTTGAGCGTCATGATCTCAGCTCTTGGACGCTACATTATGCAGACGAAACCCCCAGCGAAGTCAGCCAGCTCTATTTTGGTGGCAATCCTTTGCTTAGGACCGAAACCAATGCTATGTTGACTGAGACATTCTTTGAGCAGCGTTCTGCGCGGAACGTTTGGCACGGGTCGAGCTCATAGTGGATCTCGGGCGTTGGCTTCTCCATCTCTGTTTCTCTTGGTTGAGCCTGTCACACTCAGCACTGTAATAAGCTCTTTTCGCGAACCAAAAGTCAGGGGTTTCAGCATAGTTCTCAGCGTAGTATAAGATGACCGTCGTGAAATGCGAGGAGTCATCATGCAGAGCTCTCAGCAAAGCGCATTGTGCATTCAAGGGTGTTCTCGTTGCTGCTTGGTAGGTTGAAGTCTGATATTTTGTCTTGAAAGCTTCTCTTCTCTAAGGGTTGGGATTCCACTGCAAGGCGCGATTCACATTATTCAGGTTCACACCGCGGGATGGGTATCTGCCACCAAAAAAAGAACTCCCTGCCATGGTGGGTAATCAGAGGCTCTACATGAAACTATAATGAAGCCAGAGTCCAACACTGAGTTGACTGACTACTTACCTAAGCAAAGGTCGGCATATCATTGCACGTGACGCAGGATTTTGAAACTGTGCCTGAGGCCAGTAGAAGAAATTAGTAGAACAACACAGGAACAGCTTCACAGTATGTAACTAGATTCTCTGTGTACTGGTATAATTGATTACTGAAAGCATTGTATTGATTGCTGTTGATGCTGTGTAAGTTAGACAAGTCTCTGTATTAGAATCCCGATCTCTGTTCTTCTCTGAGTGGGCAGCTACTCTTATGCAATTCTCAACCCCTCTGCCTGATACTGAATTCAACAATTCTTCTTTTCTCAAAACCTCAAATTGGCTCAATAGATTCATTTTATGAAGGTCAAGATGAACTATTCAAATATCAAGTACAATGCTGACCACCTCAAATCATTTCACTTCAACATCAGTTTCAACAACATCACTGAGCATGACAACATCAGAAGTCAGAAATGTACTTCATATTTCTTGCGGCCTTCAGAACCTCAACTTCTTTTGAACTTTGACTTCAAGCCAAAAATGTGGTGCATGGCTTTGTCTTGAGGACTGATGAAATGAAGTGTGACGTTCAACTGATGAGTGATGAAGAATATTACGTTAGCAGACAGCACTTTTACGTTGACTTCAACTGAAACTCAGGGTTCTTGAGATTGCACAATATCCCTCATAATGGTACTGGAATACGGGCCCCCTCAGTCAAGAACAGTTATTGAGTGCTCAACAGCACCAATATGCACAAGCTACATCCCACTGAGCAGACAAGGTTCTATGTTGAATTGTTGAAACTCTTACATCATGAGCTTTCATGAGCTATATCAATGATGAGGGAGGACTGGTCCTCTCAATGAAATACATGCCTCTGAGTAATCTATCATATCTAAATAAAGCTCAAGGGATATCCTTGAAGAAGATGAGAACCATTCTTTGCCAGGCACTCCAAGCCCTTGAATACCTTCATAATTAGAAGAGGATTACTCATTGTGATGTCAAGTCACAAAAAACAACCTGACTTGATAATCAAGTTAGGTGGTTTGGTCTGGCAACCGGAAGGGACTGCTTACAGACCCGCTATGGGACTGAATTGTATACTGCAGCCGAGATCTATACTGGACAATACATCAATGCTGTCAATAGCTGGGCGATGGAAGTTGTCAGCTTTCAATTTGTCAAGGGTCTTCCAACGCATATGAAGGGCTTGAACGCTGAAACTGGGTCCAGGGAGATCCACCAGAAGATAGATGCTCTGGATTCTTCGCAGTTAGAGCTAGTGGTTCAACTGCTGAAGAGAATGCTTAAACTGAGGCCTGAAGACCGGCCTTCGGCGAGGTCTGTTTATCGGACCCACGGATCCGAAGCGCACCCAGAAGACGAGTATCAGCATGGGAAGTTGCGCATTTTACAGTTGATAGTTGCTGAAGACTGTCGCTCTGTGTGGGGATCTTACTCTTCATCTGTGACTTTACCTATCATATGATTCTTCTCTTTAGGTCCGACTTCACAGCGTTTGTGTAATCATAGCATGCATTTGTTTGAAGCCAGGCAAGAGTAAGCACGTTGTCAATGTCTGTTTCAGATTACAATGGATGCATTCCATAACAGGTCACATTTCTGGAGATACTTTTAATGATCCGTCCCTACTGAAGTGTCCAGAAAGCTATTATTGTACTTCACTGGCAAAGAGAAACTTGAGCTAAATGCTTCTTCTCATGAAAGACTGTCAGAACTTCAGGTTCTGATTGTTGGCTGTCTTTTCTGGAGCTCTATTACCTGTCTTCTCTAGCTTGCCATTGACGTTGTCGACCAGCCATCATACGTAAAATGTCTCCATATCAGCAGCAAGGAGGTAATCCATACCGGACACCCAGTGAGAATCAGTATGGCACATCGAATGCGGACAGTATCATGGTAATGCTACACATGCAGATTGGTCACCAATAAGGAGCTAAAGCCACATCTACAGCCTACGCAGAGCCATCAGGCCCCAGAACCCATTAGCAATAGGATCTTGCAACGCTCTCACCACCCCGATTCAAGCGCTCAAATCACCAACACAAACACTGTCTATTTGCTTCAAGACTTTCTTGCCAGCGTCAACAGCATTTGCCACAATATTATTAAACTAAC
>JAABUP010010762.1_pt1 | contig 10664 bp, 13 predicted proteins | sample 5559201 | NCBI WGS metagenome assembly JAABUP01 (sample SAMN10711887, study PRJNA513373) | rock metagenome | isolation source: Antarctica rocks | place: Antarctica | reverse complement strand
GGTGGTATTAATGCCATCCTGATGATGCGTACTTGTGGAGCCAGGCGCGCCAGCCTCGCCTCAAACGAGCCAGTAAGGCAAGCACTTTGGTTGTAATGTACCACTGCACTTGCCACCAGTTGCCTGTCGCATGGTAGACTTCCACGAGGGCGCCCTGCCTGGATGCTGTGTACGCCGAGGAGCTAGGCATGAGCTTTTGCAAGCCCTCAGGCTACCACAAGTGCACAAGTGCGAGCCTACCCATTCTTCTGACCGCTGTACATACGCGTCACGGGCCTGCGCGGCAGAAACGGCCTGCTTGGTTGCCGTGCACGCCCTGAGGCTTGGTGCAAGCCAGCGTATCAAGCTGCCGGGCCTTGTGTGCACGCCGCCAGGGTGGGCCGCCTGGACATCGTGCGCGCCCAGGAGCTGGGCGTGCGGGGCAAGCGCCTGGCGCTGCTCAAGGACGGCGAGGCCGTCTTCAACGACGCCGGCACAAAGATCTTGCCCCGCCAGGCGCGCTCTCCATGCACTGCTGAGCTGCATTGTGCAGCGAGCGAGGCAGGCGCGAGCTGGTCTGAGCGCATTTCATGCAGAATGTTGCAACACTCTCATCAGGCATTGGGATGGTGGAAGTGGCAGTGCCTGGGTATTTAACTCAATGCTGACACATGGCCACTGGGCGGCAGGTGATCGGCCCCGACCGCGCGGGCCGGCGCCTGGCAGTCGTCGGCGAGTGCGCCGACTCGAGCGGGCTTGCGCGCTGGGCGCGCGACTGCGACGTCATCGTGCATGCCGCTGCCAGCAGGGTGCGCCCGCCTGGATGAACGGCATCTGGTGAAAGTGCCGGGGTTGAACAAGCAAGCTGCGCAAGCTCAGGTAGCGCTGCCGTAACTGGGCCGCGGAGCGGCGTAGAGGACTCTGGCTGCCCTGAATGACAGGCGTCAGTACCGTTTCAGGCCTTTCATCCATCACTTGCCCACCGCTGTTTTGATGCTGTGTGCAGCGCCCTGCGCCTGTTCAGGCTTTTGCTGCACGCTTTGCAAGCCCAGGGCGCTGCGCGCCCCAGGACGTGCTGGGTCTTGCGGAGTCGGCGGCGATGGCGGGCGCGGCCGCTGTGGCCGCCGGCACGCGCCAGCTCGTGCTCACGCGCTTCCCGCCGCCCGCCAGCGCCGCGGCCGCGGCGGCGGACGCCGCCGCCGCCGCCGCCGCCGCGCTATCCGCTGCTACGGCTGCCACCATAGCGGCGGATGCCTCTGGGGAGGCGGCAGGGACGGGCACGGGCGTGCATGCAGAGGCGGGGCCGGCCGTGGCGCTGCATGTGGTGGCCGCCTATGACATGCAGCTCCTGGCGCTGGACCGGCGGGACGCAGAGGGGGTCGCGCACGACGTCATGGAGGGGTTTGAGAGGGATGGCGTGGAAGGGGGGACCCTCGCCTCGGCGGGGGGTCTGGCGGGTGTCTCTGGGCCAGGGGTGGAGTGGGATGCACTTGGGGCAGTGGTTCCCATGCCCAATGCGGGTAGGTCCCAGGCTGGCGGGTCCGACCCTGCGGACGGGCCTGCAGGGGAGAGCGCGCGCCTCAGCTGGGACGAGCAGCGCGCCGCGCCGGCGGCCCAGCAGGGCGCAGATGCAACGCCTATGCAGCAGCTGCCGCGCGCTGCTGAGCGCGGGCCGGGCAGGCGCGGCCGCGGCGCGCAAGCCGGCGACGAGGCCGGCCTCGATGGCGACGGCTGGGCTGAGCTCGCGGCCGGCGAGCAGCTCGCGCGCGGCGGCCCCGCGCTGGGCGGCCCCGGCTTTGGGGCGGGCGCCGACGGCGCAGGCGAGGACGCTGGCGCGAGCGGCGAGGTGGTGGTCCAGGAGTGGCGCCGCGGCAGGGAGGCCGCGCCGCTGAGCGACGAGGAGGAGGATGCGTTCTGGAACGACAGCGGGGCTGGGCGCGGCGCGGCCGACGACGCCGAGGACGGCCGCGCGGCCGGCGGGCTCGGCACCGCGAGGGAGCCTGGCAGCCTCGGCGGCTGGGGGGCGGGTGCTGCGGCAGAGCTGGCTGGCGGCGGTGGCGGCGAAGAGGCCGTGCCCTGGGACTGGCGGGGCGCCGATGCGGCAGCGGTGGGCAGGGAGGGCGGGGGTGCAGGCCTGAACGGAAGTGTGGCTGGCCGGCCGAGCGCCATCGGCAGCTGTGAGCCTGAGCTTGCTGACAGTGTGCACCATGCTAATGCCGGTGCAACTGCGCAGTGACTGCACGAACAGCGAGTTGTGTTTGGGTCTGCATGAACATGTCCTGGTTGTTTGTCAAACAGAAGAGTAAGTCCTTTAGTGTACATGGCCTGCAGTGCACACGCACCTGCGCAATGAAGAAGCAGCATTCAGAATCTTGCAGTCTGATGATTGAGCGCTGGTCCACTGCCTTAGGCACGTTCAGGCAGGTTTTGTGCGCTGCGTTGCTGAGGGGCCACCACAGTCTCTGGTCTCCTGTTCACACCTCATGCCGGGCGGTGATTTGCGCGCACCGCAGGCACTGCACTTAAATGAGCTCAATTGTACGGATGATGCGCAGCGGCGTCCACCTATCCCGGCAATTCACATGAGCCTTGCACCCAGTTCAGACCATTCCTTTCTCATAGAAACTCATGTTTGTTCCCAGATCTCAGTTAGCATGTCAAGCACAACAACAAGCTTGTTGCTGAGAGCACTGTGTGGTTGACGGGCGTGGTTTCAACAATGTTTGGCGATGATGAGGCCTAGTGTGCAAGTATGTTGTGTGCCAACCCTTATACCAGCCCGCTTAGCCAGTGGCAGTAACAGGCCAAGTGCAGCTGCATATATGCCTGTGTATGGGTTGCTTCAGTAGCTTGGCAATTTCAGCATTGCATCAGGCGGTCAGCGCGAGCTTTCAGCCCTGCATCACTTTGCCCAGACACGTATAGCACTTCATGGCTGCAGTGCTGCTGCCGCTGTTCGCCGGCTATGCTGCAGATAGGCAGGAGCTCTGTCATGCAGGCGGCAAAGCCGCCCGCACTCATTCTGCCTGTTTGAGCTGTGTGATATGGTTTTGCTGCTGCTCAGCTGATGAAGCACACACAAGCAGGCGGGCCTGCAGCGGGAAGCTCGGCCGGACGCCTGTACGCCAGAGCTGACGCGCTGCGTGCGGGCTCCTGCACCTCTTTTTGGCTCTGTTGGTACAGCTTCTGCAGGCCCTGCATGCATGGGCATGGGGCCTCCATGATGGAGGCGAGAGCATGCCTGCAGAGGCTGTGCCAGTGCAGCCAAGCAATGTGCCGGGCCCCGCATGTAGCTTGTCAGCTCTGCGCGCACAGGCACTCTGCCGAGCTTTCCGCTGCAGCCCCGCCCTGCTTGTTTGTGATCCATCAGCTGTGCAGCAGCACATGCACTTGTACACAGCTCAACCATGCAGAGTGTGTGCGTGCAGCACTGCCGCCCCTCACCAAAGCAGAATTTATTCTGTGGCATGGGAAGTAAATGACAAGCGCTCCCGTCGTCTGAGCTGCTGCACCAGCCTGCCATGCCGCCACAGCCCTTGTTGCTCTCATGCACGCAAGAAATGTGCTGCATGCATACGCACACCCGAAGCATCAGCAGAGCATATGTACTGCGCCAGGCAGGGTGCACGCAGCCTGGTGACGTAATTGCGCATAGCCTTGCAAAGCAATAGCCCTGCTCCCTGCGACGGTAGGTGCCTGGAACACGGCGCCAGCACCTGCCCAAGCTCACGCTCTCCTTTTGCGGCCGGATATATGCAGGTCCCGGTGAGTTGCTGCCTGGTGTCGTTCCTTTGTTACTCCTGATCTTGCACGCAAGCATCTTATGTGACCGAGAAGCGTGCCTGATCATGCAAGTAGGAAAGTGCATGGCGATCACTAGGCAAAGCCTAGTTCCTTGGATGGCGCCACATCACACCCTAGCTATGAACTCAGCTGTCAGTGGATTATCAGCAAGCCACACGTTCATTGTCGGTGGTACGCACACATTCGCCGCGCTTTGCGTTGACGTACAGCTGTTCTGCAACCAGCCAGGTGAGTGAGGTACTGGGAGGGAGGCTGCTGTGTTTCAGCGTCCTGTATCACCTGGCCCAAAAGGCCATCCTGACGTGAATCTGCCGCCGTAGGAGCAGTACCGTTGCAAAGGCAGAGCGCAGCGGCCTTTGCAAGCGCCCTTGAAGCTCAAGTGCAGGCTAAGCTGTCAGATAAGCAGCAGAGCACTGCAGGATGGCTACGCTTGGTAAAGCTGTTGTGGAGACTGCCAAGGAGTGGTACAAGGCCGCTTCCTGGGACCGCAAGCAGATCCCGGACCTTTCCGGCCGGACGATCCTGGTGACGGGGGTACGCGCGTGATGTTGAGACTTGCGCAGACGCGAGTTGCGCACGTGTCACAAGAGCTTGGCAGGCGCATCCCATGCAAGGAGTAAGTCCCTTAGGCTGCGCCTCTTTGCCTGTGCGGCGCAGGCCACTGACGGGGTGGGCAAGGTGTGTGCGACCAATTTCGCCGCCAAGAATGCGCATGTTATCATTCACGGCCGCAATATGGTACGTGCTCCAGGCGCCCACCCCCACCTGCGTCGTGTGTGGCTGCGGCCTCCTCCACCCAACCTCACTGCCGGCCGCCGTGCATTGCGCGCAGGCCAAGATGCAGCAGTGCGCCGAACTTACGCACATTGGGCGTGCCTGGCGGCGCAAGGCAAAGCGCACACAGCACATCAGCGAGTTATTTACTCTGAGTGCGCTCTGCAGGACCATGTCTGAGATCAAGGAGAAGTCCCCGCACGCCAAGCTGGACCTCATTGAAGGCGACATGACGTCCTTCAAGTGCGCACTGCCCATTTGTGAGTGTGAGTGTGTCTGTTGGCTAACGACGTGCTGCATATGGGTGACAACCTGCTGCGGTGAACAGGTCTATCCGCAAGATGGCGGACGAGTACATGGAGCGGGGCTGGCCCCTCCATGTTTTGCTGAACAACGCTGGCATCCAGGTGCGCAGTGGGCATGCGCACGCGTGAGCCTGCACATGGAACGCTCTTGGCCTAATTGTGGGGCCTCTGTGAGAGTGGCTGCTGCGCAGGCGCCGAAGGGCCAGCGGGGCCACAAGACGGAGGAGGGCTTTGAGGTGCGCCTGGCCTCGTCAGTGTGCCGTGCGTTGATGCGCTCACCCACATGTGACTGCAGCCTCTACGCTCACATGGTTGCCTTTATGTCTTTCGATCAGACAAGCAAACGCGTGGCTGTGCCGGCGCAGATCACGTTCGGGACCAACCACTTTGGGCCCGTCTACCTGACTGAGCTCCTGATGCCGCTCGTGAGGAAGAGCGCGCCGGCGCGCATCGTGTGGGTCGACTCACTCGGCAGCCAGCTCGTAAACCCGCCGATCGTCGGGGGCGACGAGAGCGGCAACGGCGGCATCGAGCTGATCCCCTGGGACGACCTGAAGTGCGCCGCGCGCCACTATTGCCGCCAGCACAAATTGCGCATGTGTCGCTTCGTGCCTGGTGCAGTGCTAAGACCTTGCTACGGTGTGGTGTGCAAGAAGTCAAGTGCGTCACCAATCTGGCAATCTCGCAGCCTGTGTTCAACTCTGTTCGTAGCTTCCGCACATTTCATGCGCCTGTTGCGTGTGCACGGCAGGGGCGCCAAGGCGAAGGACTCTGACTGGTGGGCGTACTCGCGGTCAAAGGTGAGCAGTATGAGGCCAGCGTGCTCGCCCTGCCTGGGCAGAGCCCTGCGCTTGTACACCCTCGCCCTCCCGCTTGCCCGCATGCGCTGCCCGCCATGCTGCTGCTGAACAACCAGGGCGTGGCCGCGGCAGCTGTTCAACATCATGACGGCCAAGGAGGAGGCGCGGCGCCTGAACGGGTCCGGCGTGGAGGTGTTCGTCGCGCACCCCGGCCTGTCCATCACCGACCACTTTGGCAAGGCGCGCTCCACAGGGCTTGAGTAGCACAGCAGGGCCCTGTAGCCAGGGCATGCATGCGGGGGCGAGGTGAAGCCAAGCCGAGAGTGTGTTCCAGCATGGCTCGCGGCGTCGCCTTGCGGCTTGGAGCTGAGCCAAGTTGAGAAAAAATGCATCGCCGTGCCACACCTCACCACACGAGCTGCTGCTGCAAATGCCAAGTTCGCTGCAGCTGGTGTGGACGGGACTGAGTGCGGCGACCACGCAGGCTGACACTGAGGGCAAGCCCGGCAGCGCGTTCGTGGAGACCTTTGCCAACTCGCCTTTCGGCCAGTACGCCGAGAAGGGCGCAATTGCGCTCGAGTACGCATGCACATCGCCCGATATGGACGGTAAGCGTTATGCCTGTTGGCTGCGTGGCCCCGTGAACACAGTCTGCGCTCTGATAGCCGATCCGTGCACATCACTGAACACCGAGCACTTGCAAGGCATAAAAATGTACCAAAGCCAGTGTGAAGCAGGAAATCAAGTGGTGTTGCAGTGCTACCAATGCCTGTGGGTAGAGTGCACTATTAATGACGGCACGGACTGTGGTAGGCACTGACTGGGGGCATCATGATATGGGGGCTGGTGGGCCTATCAAAGCGCTCTATGAGCGTGCGGTGCTGCAATGCACAGGCAAGTCCGGCTGGTACTGCGGCTCGCCGGAGCTGGGCCTGGTCAACATGTTCAACGCGCACGCCAAGGAGGACGCCAACGCGCCGGCCGCCAACGACCCGGCCACCTGCCAGCGGCTGTACAACGAGACGCTGCGGCTCATCGGCGAGGCCGACCCTCGCTTCCACCCGACCACGCAGGACTCGCCCCTGGAGCACTGAGCAGCATGCATGGGTCTGCCGCTAGTGCTGCAGCTGGACGTCCCATATGCTTCACACTTGGGGATGGAGGCTGTGTGTTGATGAGTTCTTGTTGAAACATGACTGATGCTTAAGCTATGGTGAGTGGTGCTGCCAGAGCGCTCAGCACAAGCGCGCCCTGAAGATTGTTTTGCGTTGCATGGACAGCAGCTGGTGTATGGTGTGACACTGCCGTGCCCCTGACCGTACGTGACTGCGCCTGTGGATATACAAACACCGGCACTTGCTGTTGTCAACAAGGTATCAGTGCAGTACTGCCTGGCTTGTGCATGCTGGTGCGCACGTAGTCTTTGCCGAGTGCAATCATGCCGGCCGATGCCTGTCAGTTTGCACCCGAAGGTTGGCTGGTGAGCTGAGAAGTGTATGCGTTTGTAACATGTGGTGAAGTCGCGCTTGCGTGCAAAATCTTTGCGCAAAGAGTCTTGAATGGACGCAGCATTGAGTTGCCAACAGTTCTGTTGTAACTGTGGAACCCTGCCTGGCTGTGAGCTTGAGATGTGTGCTAGTCTGGTACTACGCGCTCCTGTAGAGACATCGAGCGCAGGACCGCAAGACATACAGAACAATGCCAGCGGCAGAGTGCCAGCTGTGTGGGCGGCAGGCCGTGACACCCGTAGCATGCCCAACCTGCGGCGCCTTCTACTACTGCACTGAGCAGCACAGGCAGGAGCACCAGCGGCTAGGCCATGCCGCTGAGTGCCACAGACTACGAGCCCAAGTGCTGCGGGGAGAGGTGTGTGCAGCAGCTTGCTTGACAGTGTAGAGCTTGATGAGAGCTGTGCTGCAAACGGACACGTTGTCGCCCTGCCAGGAGCTGCGACGGCTACCCTTCAGCTTTGCGGCGGAGGCCACGTCTGCGGTGAGGAGCGCACTGCTGTTTCTGCTCCGCTGTGCAGCTCACCGCCCTGGCCGTGCCGGACGCTGCCGACTGGCTTACGTGCTGAGAACAGCGGCGCCCTCGCAGCTTGACGAGCGGCGGCTGACCCCCTGCGACCTGCTGGAGCGCTGGGGCTGCCACAGGGCGGGCCTGTGGCGCGGCGAGTGCGGCTGCGAGGCGCCTCACACGGCGCCGGGCGTGCCGCTGCCCAGTGGGCCCGTCGCTCCGGATATCCCGGACCTGGCGGCCCTGTGTAGCCTGCCCGCGGCGGCCGTGCCGTGCTTGCGGTCCTGCGCGTGCGCCCCTACCCCTGCTCTGTGCTGAGGCTCGGACTGCTCTGGTGGGGGAGTGAGTGTGGTCGCACCCTGCTTTCCACGCGAACCCCTTCTCTTTCTCTTCCCTCTGCTCTTCTTTTGCTCTTGCTGCGCGGCACTCCTCGCGCTGCAGTCCACGTTGCGGGACGGGATCAAGCCCAACGTGCTCTCCGCAGGCCGGACGGTGGCGAAGCTCTGGAATCGTGGGCTGACTATTATGCAGTCCGGGGGCTGCCTCTGTCCTCACCAGCTGGTACTCCCGCGCACCTTCCGGCTGTGCTTCTGTGCAGAGCGCCCTGCCTTAGGGCAGAAGACGCGCAGGGCGTTCATATAGTTGACAAGGCGCCGTGCAAGAGCAGCTGCGGAGCATGTCGATACAGACATGTGTATGGACCTCTGCAGGTGTCTTACCTGCGTGTTTGCTTTGAACGCGCGTGTCAGGCGGGCGGGCGCACTGAGAGTCGCCTGTCTTGCACCAGCTTGCGGGGCTTTCAGCCGCCGGCGCTGGCCTGTGGCGAAGTGAGGTGAGGGCGCGCGTGTGCAGCTGCGCAGCGCTGCTGCTGCACGTGCCGCTGACGCTGTTGCGCGCTCTGCGCTGGCTGGAGCGGCAGCCGCGTGGGCGCGGCCTGCTGGCCGACGGCGCCTGCATCACTGTGCACTGCCTCGGTGCGACGGCTTGTGGAGAGGGCTGGAGCTTGAGGTGCTGAGGGAGAGCAGTAGCCGATGTGGCCAGGTGCTGTGATGGGTTCTGCACCGGCTCGGAGGGGTTGTGTGGATGCGGGCACAGCATGGGCGGATGTGCATGCCACCGCTTGCTGTGCTGGCCAGGCCCAGGCTGGGCTGTATGCGCCAGTGTCATGTGGACCTCATTGTAGTGTCTTGTCTTGTGCTCTCCTGGCCTTGCAGTGTGTGTGTAGCAGGCCGTGGTGCTCGTTTCAGGTCCTGCCGATTTACACGGTCCTGACGCAGCCGCGCGCGGCGGCGGGCGGCAGGCGCGGCGGGGGAGGCGCGCCAGTGGCCGGTGCTGCTGGAGCTCGCCGCGCTGCTGCCGCGCGTGCACCTGCACCTGCTGCTGGCGGGCCCGGAGGTGCCGGGCGCCCTGGACGGCCGCTCGGTGCTGTTTGCTGCCCCGGCGGAGCGCGCGTGCGGGCGCGCCGGGTGCAGCTGTGCCAACATGCATCCAGGTGCCCCGCTGCGCTCTCTCTGTGCTGCCACTCGTTTCCAGTGTCACTCCATGCTCGTGGCGCGTATAACACATGATGTATGTTCAGCCGCATGCACAAAGTGCGATGTGCGGCATAAGCTGATGCCCTGAGGAGTGCTGACATTTGTGGAGGCGGCGGAGGAGGCATCCCACCTCCTCGTGGTCACTCAAGCTGCTGCGCTTGGTGCAGAGGGCGGGCAGCGCGACGCCGCTGCCGCGGGGGCCGCCCGTGGCCCAGCGCGTGGCAGCATGCGGCTGACCTTTGCGCGCGGGCTGTACCATGACGTGTGCGACCGCCTAACGCGCGAGCTGGGCGCCCCGCATCTCGTCTTTGGGCCCAACGCAGGCGCGTCCTCGGTTCGGCTTGCCTACTGATTGCTTGCCTGCAGGCGGGCTCCGGGCGCCCGACTCGCTCAGTCCTGGCCATGTACCCGTCGCGGCGCGAGGAGTGGCGGCAATTTTGTTTTTCCAGGCAGCCCGCGCAGCGGCGGCCGGCGCTGCCTGTAGCGCAGCTCTGTATGAACTGCTCCTGCGGATCGCTTGCATGCAGGCGGGCGCCGGGCGCCCGACTCGCTCAGTCCTGGCCGCGCGCCTGCCGCGGCGCAGGCCTGGCGGCGTACGCGTCCTGGCAGCCCACGCTGCGGCGGCTGGCCGCGCCCGGCGCCCCGCCCGCCGCCTTCACTGACTTCTGCGAGGAGGCGGCGCTGCGCGCGGCCGCGGCGGTCGCCGCTGCGCTCGGCGCTGGCGGCGTAGCGCCGGCCGGCGCTCCGCGCGGGCTGCCGGCGGCGCAGGGCGCGGCCGGGGCTGCTGGAGGGCGCGCAGCGGCAGCGGCGGCCCCGAGCTGCGCTCTGCCGATGGCCGGGCCCTGCTTGCCGTGTGAGGCTGCGGCGGCAGGCGGAGTCGGGGCGAGCCCGCGCAGGGCGCCCGCTGCTGAGGCTGCTGCTGCGCCGGGCACGCCCCACGTGGACGCAGCCTCGCAGGGGGACAGGGCGGCGCCAGCCTGCTGCAGCAGCGCAGCGGGGGCACGTCAGCCCGGAGCCGGGCACGGCTGGCGCGGCCCGCGGGGCCCGGGCAGCAGCGGGGCGCGCGCGTCGCCGCGAGATGGTGCCGGGGGCCGCGCGGGTGCAGGCCAACACCCTGATGCCAGGCAGCAGACAGGGTTCGCAGACCCCAGGGGCGCAGGCCTGCATCCCGGTGCACCCGAGCCTGCTGCAGCGCCGGGCTGCTCGCAGCCTGGGGAAGCCGCGCATGCGGGCAGAGCGCCGCGCGTGGGCGCGGTGGCCGCCAACCCCTTCCGGCAGCCGCGCAGCTGCCAGGGCGCGGACAACGCGCTGCCCAGCTACAGCAACGGCTTCCTCTTCTACGTGGGCTGAGCGTGCGCGTGCTGCTCTGGACAGGGTGTAGCTATGTATCCCCCACTTCTTGCCCCCCAAAATTTGCAAGGGCAAGCTGCAAATGACTGCCTCAGTGTGGC
>JAABUP010010761.1_pt1 | contig 10668 bp, 8 predicted proteins | sample 5559201 | NCBI WGS metagenome assembly JAABUP01 (sample SAMN10711887, study PRJNA513373) | rock metagenome | isolation source: Antarctica rocks | place: Antarctica | reverse complement strand
GTTGCTGCTCGCCGCCCTGGACGGGATGCCCGAACCGGGCGTCCACGTCACGACACCGCGCCTGGTGGTCAGACAGTCGACCGCGTCCGCCGGTCACCGCCGCTGACGTACCCGGCCTTCACCCTGCGGCGCGTTCACCGGCCGGGCACCGAGGCGACCGCGGCCAGCGCCGGTGCGAGGTCGCCGCGGGGCTCCACGACGACCTCGGGCACCCCGAGCCACCCACCGAGCAGGGACAGTTCCGCGAGCAGGTGTTCCGCGGTTTCCGGCGGCGCCCCGGGCTCGGCGTGCGCCGCCCGCACCCGGAGCACCCCGGCCTGCCGGTCTGCCTTGAGGTCGACGCGGGCAACCAGGCTGTCGCCGAGCAGGAACGGCAGAACGTAGTAGCCGTGCACCCGCTCGTGCTCCCGGACGTAGATCTCGATCCGGTAGTCCATCCCGAACAGCTCCCGCACCCGCGCCCGCTCGAAGACCAGCGGGTCGAACGGCACGAGCAGTGCTCTGGCGTCCATCGACCGGGGCACCGTGGCACCCGCGTCCAGGTACGCCGGGCGGGTCCACCCGTCCACCGTGACCGGAATCAGATCACCGCTCTCGACCAGGTCGTCGACCGCCGGCCGGCACTCGCCGGCGCCCAGGCGGAAGTAGTCGCGCAGCGCGTACTCACTCGCCACCCCGAGGGCGCGGGCGGCGATCCGGGTGAGTTCACGCCGGGCGTCGGCCGGATCAGGTGTCGGCGCCTGGATCACCGACGGCGGCAGCGCCCGGTCCGGAAGGTCGTAGAGCCGCTCGAACCCGCGCCGTCCGGCACTGGTCACCTCACCGGCCCAGAACAGCATCTCCAGGCCCCGCTTGACCGCCGACCAGTTCCATCCCCAGTTGCCCGTGCTGCGCACCGCGCGCGCCCCGAGTGCGGCCAGCTCGATCTCCCCCGCCGTCGCCGGGCCGGTGTCCGCCACCACCGAGAGCACCCGCTCCAGGACACCGGGCTGCTCGGACTCGACACGGCGCATGCCACCCCACGCCTCGTCGCGCGCGCGGTCCATTCGCCACCGCAGCAGCGGGTGCAGCTGGACCGGGAGCAGGCAGGCGGCGTGCGCCCAGTACTCGAACAGCCGCCGGGGAGGCCGTGCCGACATCCGGTCCAGTGCGTCCCGGTCGTAGGGGCCGAGCCTGCTGAACAGCGGCAGGTAGTGCGCGCGGGTCAGCACGTTCACCGAGTCGATCTGCAACAGACCGATCCGGCGGATCGTCGGGAGCAGTGCTCCGGTATGGTCACCAACCCCGCGGGGACGGCCGAATCCCTGCGCGGACAGCGCAACCCGCCGGGCCGCGGCAGCCGAGAGCCGGGTCCGCGCGCGCGGACCCGGCTGTCGGCTGGCGGTGACCTTCGGGTCGGCTGTGCCGCGTGGGTTGTTGGCGTCCCGCGGGTGGGCTGTGGTCAGGACGGTGTCAGGACTGGACGGCGAGGTGCAGCACGCCGTAGTCGTAGGCCCGCCGCCGATAGACGACGCTCGGCATGCCGGTCTCGCTGCAGCAGTAGAGGAAGAAGTCGTGCCCGACCAGCTCCATCTGCTCCAGCGCCTGGTCCCGGGTCATCGGGGACGCGGTGTGCACCTTCTCCCGCACGATGAACGGGCCGTCGCCGGTGCCGTCGTCGACCGCGCGGGCCGGGTCGGCACCGGCGTCGAGAACAGCCGTGGCCACCGGCGCGAAGTCGGGTCCCGCGCCGGCCACCGGCACGAGATCAGGTAGAGCCGCGGGCGCGCCATGCCGGACGCTGGGTACCGGGTGGTTTCCGTGGTTGTGTGCGTCCTTGCGCCGGCCGGCGAGCTTGCGCAGCCGCGCCTCGACCTTGGAGATCGCCATGTCGAGCGCGGCCAGCGGGTCCCCGGCGTGCGCCTCGGCACGGACCACCGGTCCCTTGCCGGACAGGGTCAGTTCCACGCGCTCCGACGTCGAGGACTGGCGGGGCGCCGTCTCCCGGCTGAGCTCGACGTCGGTGCGGGCGATGGGGTAACCGAACCGGTCCAGCCGCGCGACCTTCTCCTGGGCGATCTCGCGGAACTTCTCGCTGGGAGTGCAGTGCCGACTCTTGACGACAATTTCCATCCAGACCTCCCACGTTGCGGTGTGGCGTCGATCCGACGCACCGTAGCCCGGATGTCAGGACGCGGCGTAGCGCCCGACCGGCTCCGGGACTGGGCCGGGCGGCGCGTGCCCGTCGCCGCCGGCCCGGGCCACCGTCGCCACCGCGGCCACGGGCACCCCGCGGACGGCCAGTGCCCGCACCGCCTCCCGGACCGTGGCGCCGGTGGTCAGCACGTCGTCGACGACCACCACCAGCGGCGCCGGCTGCCCGGGCCGGGCGACCAGCGCCGCGCGTCCACCACGGCGGACCGCGAACCGGCCGGCGAGGTTGGCCGCCCGCTCGGCGCGGGACAACCCCGCCTGGTCCGCCGGGACCCCGCGGACCCGGAGCGCGGGCACCACGCGTGCCGGCACACCCTGCGCGCGCAGCCGGGACGCCGCCCGCAGAGCGAGCCGGCGGACCGGGTCGTCCCGGCGTCGCCGCCGGGCCCGTCGACTGCTCGGCACCGGTACCAGCAGGACGGGCCCGGGCGGGCGGCAGTCCTCGGCAGTGGCCAGCCCGACGGCGAGGTCGGTCGCCGCGGCGAGCAGCGCGCCGAGGGGGCGGCCCAGGGCCCGGCGGCCGTACTCCTTGTGGGCGACCACCGCCGGGGCCACCGCTCCGGCGTAGGCGGCGGCCGCGGCCGCCGGTGGGTCCGACCAGCCCGGGACCTGTCGTACGTGCAACCCCCCGGCCGCTCCGGCGAGCGCGTCGGCACACCGACGGCACAGTCCGCGCCGTTCGGGCACGCCCGCGCAGCCCGCGCAGTCGATTCCGGCGACCAGGTCGGTAACGGCCCGGCCCACCGCGAGGGCCGCCGCGAGCACCGCCGCCAGGGCCTGCACCGGCCGCGCGGATTGCGCCGGTCGAACCCCGCCCGCGCCGGTGGCCGGGGGCAGTCGCATGCCCGAACCTTCGCGGCAGGGGTCGCGGTCCGGCCCGGCGGCGGACCGGCTGTGGACGGCGGCCACTGCCCGGTCTACCCGGTCTACCCGGGCCGGGGACTCAGCCCGGGTAGACCGGGGCTGCCAGCTGGACCGGCGCGATCGTCGGCGCCGCGCCGGTCGGGACACCGGAGTTCGGGACGGGACCGGACGGCACGGGACTCGGCGGAACGAGCGCCGGTGGGACGGCAGCCGTCGGCACGAGCGCCGTCGGCGCCGTCGGGGACGGAACCGCGGCAGCTGGGCGACCGGACGGGCTCGGCGCCGGCGTCGGGGTGGCGACGACCGGCGTCCAGCGCGGCGGCAGCGGGATCGGCCGGACGTACAGCGACCCGTCCGACCCCCCGACGACGATCCCGCGGTCACCCGGCCCGGCCGCCACCGTCACCCCGCTCGGCGGGGTGCCCAGCGGCTGGACCGCCGACCCGTCCTGGCGCAGCTGCACCACCTGCAGGGTCGAGGTGGCGTCGCGGGCGAGCAGGACCAGCTGGTCCGCGTCCAGCCACGCCACGTCGTGCACCACCGGGTAGGCGGTGGTGACCAGCCGCGGCGCGTCCAGCCGCAGCGCCCCGTCCCGCCGGACCCGCATCAGCAGCACGGTGCCGGCGGCCCGGCCCGCACCGACGACGACCGCCGCGCGCTGGCCGTCGCGGGACAGCGTCAACCGCCGGACCCGGGTCCCCGGCACCAGCACCGGCCCCGTCCCCGGCCCCGGCGAAGCGATCTGCAGCGCGCGCAGGTCGACCGCCACGGTGCGGACCCCTCGCCCGTCCCAGACGAGCACGGCCCCGGTCGCGTCGACGGCCCAGACCAGCCCGGCGCGGTCGAACTGCGGGCGGGTCAGGTCGCTACCGGACAGCACGCGGCGGGCGGCACCGGCCGTCCCGGGTGCCGGAGCGACGACGACGGCCCGCCCGTCGGCGCGGACGACCGCGAGCCGTCCGGTAGGCGGGTCGACCGCGATCGACCGCGGCAGCCCACCGGTGAACAGCTCGGGGGTGACGCCCCGGACCTCGCTGAGCGAGCCGGGTTCACCCCGGACGAGCAACGGCCGGCCGCGCTGGACGGCCAGCACCGTCAGGTCGCCGCCGGCCGCGGTCAGGACGTCCGGGTTGTACTGGTCCCAGGAGTCGACGGGCTGGTCGGCCGGGACCTGGCGGGGGCGCAGCGACGCACCGCCGGAGACGATCGAGACAGCCGACACTGCCGGCTGCAGTTGGCGCAGCGTGGTGACGACCTGTGCCGACAGCAGCACCCGCGCGGTGTCGTCCAGGTCGCGGGCGGGGGCGGTCAGGTCGACCGTGGCCACGCCCTCGGCGACCGGCACCGCGGCGACGGCCAGTTGGGTACCGCCCGGCAGGGCCGAGCGGACGGCCGGCGCGAGCCAGTCCGATGGTCCGGCGACCAGCCGCTGGACCAGCTGCGCGGCGTCGGTCCCACGGTCGGGCAGGTAGACCGCATCCGGGACCGTCGAGGTCCCGGCCGGGTTGACGAACAGGACCTGCCAGGCCGTGTACTCCCGCGCGAAGTCGTCGTCGGACAGCAGCAGGCCGGCCGGGGGGTTCGCGATGCGCCACTGGCCGTCCTCCCGACGCAGCGCCAGCCGGACCCGGTACGGCGCGGTCGCCGCGGCGGCCGTGAACGTCCCGGCCTGGTCCACCCGACCGACCCATGTCCCCGTCAACACGACCGACGTCGTCAATGCGCCCGGCGGCAGGACACCGGAGCCGCGCCAGGATGTCGCGGAGAACACCGTGAGCCCGACGGTGGGGTCCCACCGCTCACCGGCCGCAGTGGTCAGGTAGCTGCGGGCGGTCGAGTAGTCAGGACCGGAGACGGCGCACGCCTCGAGGAAGCCGGCGGCGACCGCCTGGGGCGCGGCACCTGCCACCGGCGGGCTGGGGAACGTGCGGATCTCCGGAGCGACCGCCCCCGCACTGGCCCGAGGGCGGCGGTGCACGGCGCCGCTGTCCGGGATCCGGACGCAACCGGCCGCGGCGGCGGCGACAGCGGCGGCCAACACCGCCCGGCGCGTCGGGCCGGCCAGCACCGCCCGGCGCGGTTCAGCCCGGCGCGCCGGGCCGGCCGGTCCGCCGGTCACCGGGGCCGCCCGTCGGCGGCACCGACCGTGACGTCCCGTCCGGTCGGGACGGCGCCGTCGGCAGCTGCGGCCCCGGCGGATCCGCCCACACCCGATCCGGGCCGGGCATCGGGTGGGACCAACGGCAGCGGCTGGGTCGGCAGCGGCCCGTCCACCCGGACGGGGAGCAACAGCCGGAACGATGCACCGCCGGCGGGCACCCCCCACACCTGCAGCCGGCCACCGTGCAGGGCGGCGTCCTCCGCGGAGATCGACAGCCCGAGGCCGGTGCCGCCGGTCGTCCGTGCCCGGGCCGGGTCGGCCCGCCAGAACCTGTCGAAGACCCGCTCGATCTCCGCCGCGGACAGCCCGACCCCGTGATCGCGCACGACGATCGCGGCGACCCGGTCGTCACCGGCGACCGTGACCTCGACCGGGAGTCCCTCGCTGTGGTCGACGGCATTGGCCAGCAGGTTCCGCAGGATGCGGGTGATCCGGCGGGGGTCGACCTCCGCCGTCACCGGCTGCAGGGGCGCGTGGACGAGGAGCGGGCAGCCATGCGCAGCCGCGAGCGGCCCGACCGCCTCCACGGCGGCGTTCACCAGCGGGCGCAGGTCGGTCGGCGCCGCCGCCAGTGCCGCCGCGCCCGCGTCGAACCGGCTGATCTCCAGCAGGTCCACGAGCAGGGACTCGAAGCGGTCGAGCTGGTCCTGCAGCAATTCGGTGGACCGCACCATCTGCGGCGGCAGCTCCGCCCGGTCGTCGAACAGCATGTCGGCGGCCATCCGCACCGTCGTCAGCGGTGTCCGCAGCTCGTGCGAGACGTCGGACACGAACCGCCGTTGAACGCGGGAGAGGTCCTCCAGCCGGAGGAACTGGTCCTCCAGCGCGGTCGCCATCTTGTTGAAGGTGTCCGCGAGCCGGGCGATGTCGTCGACCCCCGTGACCTGCATCCGCTCGGTGAGGTTCCCCGAGGCGTACCGCTCGGCGATGCCGGCGGCCGCGCGAACCGGCCGCACGACCTGGCGGGTGACGGTGGCGGCGACCGCGGCGAGCAGCACCACGAGGAAGGTGCCGGCGAGCGCAATGTTGCGGCGCAGCAGCCCGAGCGTCCGGACCTGGTCGGCCATCGAGTACAGGTAGAACACGTCGAACGTCCCCGCGTCCGCGGTGGAGATCTCTCCGCCGGCGATGACGCCGGGCTCGGGTTGACGGCCGCCGGAGTAGGAGATCGGGCCGAGGCCCCAGACGACGTCGTCCGTTCCGCGGACCGCGTTGCGCAGCGCCGGCGGGACGCTGTCCGGCAGGACGTCGCGCGATGCCCGGGGTGCGTACTGCTGGGTGGCGTCCGGGGTGCCCTCGCCCGTGCTGGCCGTCGGCCCGGACGAGGCGAGGACGACGACGTCGAACAGCCCGGCCGGTCCGGTGGCGCCCTGGGTGGCGAGCGTCTGCGCCAGGTCCGTGATCAGCCGGCTGGGATCCCCCGGCGCGGAGTCGGCCAACAACGCCTGCGCGCGGTTGAGCCCGACGGTGGACTCCCCGACCGCCGAGGCCTCACGGTTGGCGACCAGCCCGGCGGACACCTGCCGCAGGACGAACCACCCGGCGACCCCGACCAGGATGACCGACACCAGCAGGGTCGCCGTGACCACCCGCAGCTGCAGCGACCGCGCCCACAGCGACCCGGAGCCGAAGGCTCCCGGCCGAACCGCCGGGGAGCCGAGGGCGCCGGGGGGACCCGGCGCTCCTACCGCTGCCGCTCCGCGCGGACCCGTCGCAGCCGACGATCCGGTCGGTGCCCGCTCCGGGCCGGTGTCTTCCGTCCCCCGCGTGGGTCCGGTCGCCACGGTGCTGCTCGAGGGGGGGCTGGTCGAGGGGGGGCTGGTCGTCAGGGGTCGGGGCGTCAGGGGGCGGGCGGCCTCGGGGAACACCTGTGCCGCGGACGGCGCCCCACCTGACGGGAGGACTCTTGACGGGACGGCGGTCCGTGAGACGGCGGTCGGTGGAAGAGCGGTCGGTGGGAGGGCGGTTGGCGCCAGGCCGCGGGACCAGCGGCGGCGCCGCGGCGGCCGCGACGGGCGGAGCGGCCGCCCGGGCCGCCAGGTCCGCCGGACCGCCCCGGTGACCGTCCCCGTCCCGTCCGAATCCGCCGGCCGGTCCCCGGGCTCCCCGGTGAGGTCCGGCTGCGCAGCGACGTCGGGGTGCACAGCAAGGTCGGGGTGCACGCCGACGTCCGGGTGCGCAGGGCCGGATGCCCGCCGGATCACCGCGGAGCGGGACCCGCGGGCCCGCCGACGGCGCGACCGACGGCGGCGGTCACGGCGGCGGCCGTCACGGCGGTCCCGCCTTGTAACCGACACCGCGGACGGTCACGACGACCTCGGGGTGGTCCGGGTCGCGCTCGACCTTCGACCGCAGACGCTGGACGTGCACGTTGACCAGCCGCGTGTCGGCGGGGTGCCGGTAGCCCCACACCTGCTCCAGCAGCGTCTCGCGGGTGAAGACGTGCCGCGGCTTGCGGGCCAGCGCCGCGAGCAGGTCGAATTCGAGCGGGGTCAGCGAGATCCGCTGGTCGCCCCGGCGGACCACGTGCCCGCCGACGTCGATCGTGACGTCGGCGATCTGCAGGGTCTCCGTCGACGTGTCGTCCCGGCGCAACCGGGCCCGGATCCGGGCGACGAGCTCCTTGGGCTTGAACGGCTTCACCACGTAGTCGTCGGCTCCGGCCTCGAGCCCCGCCACGATGTCGACGGTGTCGGACCGGGCGGTCAGCATGACGACGGGGACGCCCGAGACGGCGCGGATCTGCCGGCACACCTCGACGCCGTCGATGCCGGGCAGCATCAGGTCCAGCAGGACCAGGTCCGGCTTGGCGTCCTCGAAGGCGGCCAGGGCGGCGGTGCCGGTCGTGCAGACGACAGGCTCGTACTCCTCCTGCCGGAGCACGATGGCGAGCATCTCCGCCAGCGCACTGTCATCGTCGACGACCAGGACGGTCCCGCGCATTGCGCCTCCTCGGCTGCGGTGGCGCGACCGGGAGCCGGCGCGACCACAGCCTTGCAATTGTGCCAGAGACGCGACCCCGGGCGACGGCACCGGCGTCGCGGGGCTCGCTGCCGTTCGGGCCGGCCGGGGCCCTGACACGATGGCCGGCGCGGGCCCACACCGATGGTCGGCCCCCCGACGGCGGGAGCGTACGGCGTGAGCGACTCCGGAGGGTGGCAGCGGCCCGGGTCCGGCGGCCCACCGCAGGCCCCGCTGCCGGGATCGGACCCGACCGCCGGGCCTCCCGGCCCACCCCCCGGCCGACCCCCCGGCCCGCCCGCCGGCTGGGACCAGCCGGGCGCCGGTGGCTGGGATCAGCCGGGCGCCGGTGGCCAGTGGGAACCGGCCGACACCGCTCCGAAGCCCGGCACCATCCCGCTCCGCCCGCTCGGCGTCGGCGAACTCCTCGACGGTTCGCTGCAGGCGATCCGTCGCAACCCCAAGCCGATGCTGGCCCTGCCGGCGGTCGTCGGCGCCGTGTACGGACTCGCCACCGGTGCACTGCTCTCCCGGACGGCACCGACACTGCTCAACCCCTTCCGGAGCGGCAGCATCGGCCTGACCGACGCCCAGAGCGGCCGGCTGGCCCTGGATGGACTCAGGCTCGCGCCGGTTGTCGTCCTGTTCGGTCTGGCCACCCTCGCCGTGACCGCGGTGCTGACCGTCGTCGTCGCACGCTCCGCGCTCGGCGACCGGACGACCGCCCGCCAGGCCTGGCGCCTTGCCCGCGGCCGGGTGCTCCCGCTGATCGGGCTGGGGCTCGTCCTGGGCGTCGCCGCGAGCATCGCCCTCGCGGTGGGCATAGCGGTTCTGGTCGCCCTCGGGTTCGCGGTCGTCGCGTCCACGTCGGGCGGCGCCCAGGTCGTCCTCCTCGTCGTGGTCGTCCTGCTCGGCCTGGCCGCGGTCGTGCTGTTCGCGCTGGTCTACGTCGGCCGCCTGGGCCTGACGCCGGTCGTGCTCGTGCTCGACGGCTGGTTCCCGGGCAGCACCGGGCGGCCGATCGGGCTCTTCGCGGCGATCGCGCGGACCTGGCGGCTGACCCGCGGCCACCTGTGGCGGACCCTCGGCATCCTGCTGCTCGTCCAGCTCATCGCGAGCGTCGCCGCCCAGCTGATCCAGGTCCCGCTCGGCCTGATCGGGATCCCGCTGGGCGCATCGGGCACGGCCGCGCGGGTCGGCATGCCGATCCTCACCGCGCTGACCAGCGTGGTCGGCCTGGTGATCTCCCTGCCGTTCACCGCAGCCGGGACGACGCTGACCTACCTGGACCTGCGGATGCGCCGCGAGGGCCTGGACCTGGAGCTGGCCCTGGGCGCCGACGCGGCCCGCCGCCGGCCCGGATGAGACTGCCGACACAGGCGTTCGGGACGGACGCGCCGGTGGACCTCGGCCGGGACGAGGCGGGCGATGCCGCCCGGCGGGAGCTGTCCCGCGGCGTCTACCGCAGCGGGCTCGGCGACCGGCTCGGCGACCTGGTGAGCGGTATCCGGAACCGGCTGCTGGACCTGCTCGACCGGGTCACCGGCACCGGGCACGCGGCGCCGTGGGTGGGTGCGGTGGTGGTGCTGGCCGCCGTGGCCGTGGTGGCGTTCGGCCTCTGGCGGGTCGGCCCCCCGGCGCGCCGTCGCCGAGCCCGCGACGCGGACATCGCCGCCGCGACACCCGTCGTGGACGCCGCCGGACACCGCGCGGCCGCCGCCCGGGCCGCCGCGGCCGGGGACTGGGCCGGCGCGGTCCGGGAGCGGTTCCGCGCGCTGACCCGGGAGCTGGAGCAGCGCGGCGTGCTGATGCCGGTGCCCGGGCGGACGGCCGTGGAGATCGCCGACGACGCCGCCTCGGCCCGGCCCGGGCTGCGCGATGTGCTGCCCGCGGCCGCCGACGCCCTCGGCGGCGTCGTCTACTCCTCCCGACCGGCGGGGCCCGCCGACCTGGCCGCGGTGGCCGCCGCCGACGACGCCGTGCAGGCGGTGCGATTCGGCGCGGACACCGTCCGGGCAGGGCCGGTCGGGGCAGAGTCGGTCGGGGCAGGGCGGTGAGCGCCGTCCGGGTAGCGCTGCGCCGCAACCGCCTGCTGGTCGCCGCCCTGTGTGCGGTCGTCGTCCTGGTGGTCGCGACCGGGTTGCTCCGCCCACGTGGCAACAGTGGTCCGCTCGGCACGGCGGAGGCCGGCCCCGAAGGGTCGCTGGCCCTGGTGCGGCTGCTCGGCGACAACGGCGTCGACGTCCGGGCCGCGGACTCCGGGCCTGCCGCGTTACAGGCGGTCGCGGGTGCCGCGGCGGCGCAACGGACGGTGCTCGTCACGTCCGCTCAGGCCGTCTCGGTCGACCTGACCAGACGGATTGTCGACAGCGGTGCCCGCGTGGTCCTCATCACCCCGTCGTCGCGGCAGTTGGCGGCCGTGCTGCCGGACGTGCGGACCGCCGCGACGGCGACCTCGCCCGCGGCCGAACCCGGCTGTGCGCTGCGCG
>JAABUP010010760.1_pt1 | contig 10669 bp, 11 predicted proteins | sample 5559201 | NCBI WGS metagenome assembly JAABUP01 (sample SAMN10711887, study PRJNA513373) | rock metagenome | isolation source: Antarctica rocks | place: Antarctica | reverse complement strand
TTACCCGGCGTTCATCCCTCCGCAAAAACGCGCCAAAGGCCTTCTGGTTGGACTACGCAAGAGCCATGCGGGCCCCATTGAGACGTCCAGGCAATCTGTGTTTCACAGTACTAAGATGTCGAGTCTCTCGAAAACGCCCATCAGCAATATGGCAGCGCGACTTGCAGATATCCTCTCAATCAGCTGATATTCTTGATATACCTCCTTCGGGACCGATGCCAAGCGTGAGCGGAACCTCACCAGGTCGGTAGAAGTTCCCCCCGAAACTGGACAGTGTTGACCTGATTTTAGATGCTAAATTTGAAGTGCTGGGCTCTCCTTTCTCAATTCTCTCGGTCTCTCTTACCGCATCCCAAAACCTCTACTCGCGAAGAGGCACTCTAGTCGGCGTTGGTGGAAATGCAGAAAATGTATACCCTTTGCTTTATTACATCATGACTTACTTGCTGAGACGGGCTGAGCAGGTCACTTCGACTCTCTCGATACTCGAACCTTTCCGCCGAGCCTTCCTCAGAATCCCATTCCTATATCAGAAGATATCATCTACAAGCCCCGTGACGGCACTGATATCCACAAAATCCTCGAGTACTTCTATGACAACAGTCAATCTGGATGGGACGACAGACTGGATGCTTGCTGGGCGAGTCCTGTTGGCTTGGACGGGACAGACAATCTCCATCAGACCTTCGATGAACCAGAAATTGGTATGTCTGGGAGTGTGATGAGAAGGATAAAGAACTGATTGGTCAAGAGCCTCGCACATTGGGGAAGTTCCGAGATTACTGGAAGAGGGCTGCTTGCTCTCGCTGGCCAGGGATCTATTTCCCAGGTGCTGCTTCGGGATGGAGAATCATACGTCGTTCATCCCAGCAATGTGGTCGCGTACAGCATTAATCCATACCCTCCGCAAGCATACCGTTTAGCCTCCTCTTCATTCAGACTACAAGCTCCGGAGCTTGGATTCTCAAAATATCTACCAGACTCGAGGTTCCTACGGGCCATGCGTGAGTCATATACGTGGCAAACGGTGACCAAGTTGCTATTCACATTACGTACGTGGATGAGAACCACGATATGGGGTGATAGAGTCAGTCACAGGCTAACATTCGACTGTGCCTATTACTGACTTCATTAGCTTTTCCTGCAATTCCGAGGGCCGACGACCATACTACTGCAAACACGAGCCTCAAGAATTAGCGACGTGCTTACCTCGCAAGATGTTAATGAGATCGCTGATACCCAACCGGGAATGGTGCAACCTGTTGTGACACTTTCGCGAGAGAAGAGCCCGCCAGATTCGGACGGCCAGCAGAAGACCGCAATGCCCGTGACCATCAAGGCTCCACGTATGAGCACCGCAAGTATTGGAAGTGACGGAAAGGTCACATTTGAGCCAATAGGAGAGTCCCCAAAGTCGACTTAGCAATTGGGCCATTGTACGTTATTGACCTGACTTATGCTTGCAAGAATGTTGCAAAAGCTCGCTTCATACTCACGCCGATTACGGCAGCTTCTGTACTGCCTCACAAGAGATCAATAGTACGATAGTATGCTGCGCACTAGGGACAGGGGAGCAGTCCCAAATCAACCAAGAAAGGGGCTCTATATCCAGAATTTTTGAGCTTCAATTGCCATGTGTCTCATATCTAACGCCATTACAATGCTACGCCGCACAGAAATCCCTCGACAAACTCTGTAGAGAGCCGAGGCAAGCCCCCAACGCCATGCATCGACGTAGCAAACATCACTTCGCAACCGCAGCACTCAGGACCGAAGTCCTGAAGAAGCTCCCTTTCGTTCGCTCAATGACCTGCCCCTTACATCAGCAAACGTAGGAATGCTTCGTAAGATCAACATCTTGACTCACCTGCTGGTATACCGAGTTGGCCGGATGATTCATGAGCACGGTCCCTTCCTTGTAATCCAACTTCCCATCCATCCTGGTATCTCTTATCAGATTCACAATCCACTTCTCACCCTCCTCCATCTCCAACCCCAACCTCTTACTCAAATCCCCAATGTCTATCCTTTGATGAATCTTACAATAGCTTTCACTTATCAAATGTCTCGCCGCTTCCACAAATGCGTCCGCCGATCCATTCAAGAAGAAGTCCCCTCTCAGCACTTCCTCTGCTTCGCCCAACTTCTTTTGCGCTTCTTCAAAGTCGAAATCGATATAGAGCGCTTTGATGAAGTCGGTGACAGGGTCGTGATATTCGTAGCCTTCTTGGCGCACGACACGGACAAGATCTTTTAGTTGTTTCTGGTATTGACCTGTATTTCTCGTCCGACTCCAATTCGTGATGACTGCAGCAGCCAGGTAGCGAAGTACCCAAGGGCAATTCGTTTGGATGGTGTTGATGAAGGCGGGCGAGAAGAAGAGCTCTGTGATTTGATCTCGAGCTGGTTCGTGGTTGAAGAACGGGAAAAGGGACCAGTGGATGAGCCAGGTACGGTGCTGTAATTGCGCCAGAGGGTTATTGAATAGTTTCGTGTCGATGCTCTCTTTGACCTTGTTGACCTCCTCCATGACAACTTCCCAGGACGTACATAAGATATCTGATGCCAGCTTGCCCCAGGTCGCAGAGGTGGCTTTGTCGTTGTCGGTGGAAAGGATGCGGAATTGGTCGAGTAATTGGGCAGCAGCGGCGTAGCTACCGCAACTGTACTGGAATCGGCCATAGTCGTGGAGCATGTCTACCATTTCTATGGTGACTCCGTGGTTCGTTTCGAGGAATTTTAAATTGGCGACTTTGTCGCTGCGGAGATTCGAAACCACGCTGTCGTCGCTGAGAAGTTCATCAATTTGGCTCGTCTCTTCTGCGAAAAGCGACAGTCTCTGGAGAACCTCTTCTCTCTTTTTGGCAGCGTCGCTTGGGGGATCGTCGCTGTCATTGAGCTCTTGCCAAAGCTGCGCCACGTAATCTGTCATGTTTGTCTGCTTGAGCAACTCATATTTGGCCTTTGTGATTTCCGAGGTGTCGTCGCCTTCCGGTATGCCTTGGTTCACGAACTCCAGCAGGGGAAATATCAAATGTCGGTCGAGATTGGGAATTAGCTTAGGTAACAGATCGTATTCTTCAGAGAGCTCGGTGGGAGCAGCATGGCCAGCAGCATCGAGAATACCTCCAGCTGAGGCAGGCGTGTTGTCCGTCATGATTGTTATAACAGTCTGCCCAAAGGTTTGGAAAACATCAAAGAGCGAGAAAAGATCTTCGGGATTGATGTGCGCGCCAAGACTTTTGTATCAAATTGCGGACTTTGTGATGCGCATCCTCAGCTCCAAAAAAATCTCTGGCAAACTCGACATGGCTTCAATACCTTTAGTTTCATTCCTTCGTCCCATTTCTCTCCCGCGCGCCCAATCCGTCCATTCATTACACCGCCGAATAGCGACTCAAGCCCATCTACACCAAGAAGGTATTGACCCTCCTCCAGTACATTATGAATTCGAGCGACTAACTTGATGACTCTCGTTAGGCACAGCCACTCCCTCTAGGAAATTCAAACGATTCAAACCCTCCTCTCCACCATCTCCTCCACGTCCATCGTCAGCTCCGCCTCGGCCAACTAGCCTACCACCACCACGTCTTCCACGTCCATCAACAGCCCTCTCTTCGCAAGTCGGGCCGCCACCACCACTCCCCTATCACGTTCACCGTACCCCCTCCCAGAAACTTCCCATATACCACCTAGCCAAAAACGGCGGAAACCTGCATCAGACACGAATACGGAAGATAGAAGGAGATGTCGAGAGATTGAGGGACGAGATCAGGACGGCACTAGGGTTGAAGGAGGAGCTGGTGAAGATAAATCGCCTCAATGGGCATATCATTATAAAGGTAAGTGACACAGGGCATGGCCCTGGCCTCGGAGCTAGTATTGAGCATTACACACAAGGGGATGAGTTAGACAATCCGTCTACATGGCAGCTGACAAGTGGGTTCGCATAGGGTTGGTACAGAGATGATGTTAAGAAGTTTCTAGAGGACAGGCAATTTTAATGGACCCATGCTGTCATCTGTGCATTTAACGCGCCTTCGAGTTTGAAAGAAGACGTCCATTCATTGGAGCTATTATACATGGTCGTAGATTTGTAGATCTTGCTTATGTGTCCAAGCCGGCTCCACTGGTATCTTCATAAGGCCATTTATAGTTGAGTTCCCCACTCAATCATTACATCGCCCTGGTGCAATGCAAAGAAACGCCAATCGAATTATGTCCAATTATGTCGCTACAATCATCAAATCCGCAAAGCTCCTGCATCGTAGCAAGACCGAATGAAGGATGGTATCGTTGACTCTGGAAATCGCTTGACGAGCAAAGCCATAAGCCTTAGGTGCCCAGACTTGAAAGGGCGCAAAGCTGCCGCGCTGTATTAATTGGAAGGGTATTGAGTTGCATCGCTGCAACCACGCTCTGCTTTTTCGGAAGCACACCATATGGAAGTTCTTTGGAGCTTCCACCTGCATCTTTTGCTTTTTCACCTAGCTTTCTTAGTACGGCAAAGCCACGTTCTGCAATTGTAGCATAGCCGAAAGGGTCAGGATCTGGAGTCCGGCCTGGGAGATGTCTCTGGGGCGGCAGCGGCGGCTGTTGACCAAGCTCGGTCGCTATCCTTACCAGACTCAATGCAAAGCCGTCCTGAGACGCAAGCCAAGATCTTGCAAGCTGGTGCTCAGAGCTGGGTATCAAGCCGGCGAGGATCTCCGCAGCTAGTAAACCTTGCAACAGGAAAGGAAGTAGGATCTTGATGAGGGAGCCAGGGTTCCCATTACCCAACTCGGGGAGTGCAGCTATAGCCACACCAAAGGAACGAGTCAAGAGGTCCGAAGGTGGCGACGAGAGGGCGTCGGCAGCAAATATCAGCCTGTAGAAGGTACGATTTGGGTCACCTCTTGCAAGTAATTTCGCCATGCTGTCAACGGCATAGGGATAGTATCGATGGATTCCCGGGAGATAAGGAGAAAAGGTCACCGCTTCGTCCTCAGTGATGTTCGGTGCAGGCGTTGGCGCAAAGGCAAGTAGAAAGTGAAGGATGCACAAGGCCTCTTCCTTCCCCGGAAGATCGATAAACTGTGATACATTGGCGAGGATGGTGAGGATGTCTTTGTTGAAATCTAGAACATTTCGATGCGTCCGCAGCAACATACTGCGAGTACCGATATACCTGATGGCGTTGGCCATGAATCGGACCATAACAGGCGCTGCTATCACAATTTGGTTCGCTTCTGGTGAGGATAGATTCCGTACTATCGTGGTAACGCATATCAATCTGTCTACCGCCCGATCCAGATCATGATCAAGCGTGCCAAACTCAGGGACCTCCTGAAGCGTCGCGTTCTCGACCTTGCAGCCTCGAATGGTCTCCTCGTAAGAATTGATCAACATCTCATCCGAAACCTCAGTAGAATTGTCCACGAGTAGCTGGACCTGGTCATCCGCGCAATCGACCAAAGCCTCGAGCAGATCCTCACATTTTTCCAGAAGTAGACCAGAGAAGTCCCTGCTCAGACAAGCTAACGTGTCAAGGGCGAGTCGGACTTCTGCATGAATGCCTGAACGGAGAGAAAGTGTCAATGCTCGCACATCGATCAGGCCGAGCTCTTCTATCTTTGGCACACTGAGCTTGTACTTCAGGAGATCGTCCACAGTCTCTATGAACGGGACCTTCGGACCCAACTCGATACCGCCGTAAGTCCTTAATTTGTCGGCACCTTGTGAGTCTGTCACAGGCTCGAATTCCGTACCTAAAGTGACTTTCCTAGGCCATAAACTTCCCTTCGGACTTGTTACATTTGCCCTCGGTGGCTTTGATGCAGGAGCTCTTTGTACCTCAACTGTATTGGCATGACGAGGTTGGGCTTGCATAGGCTGCGGTGTACTGTATATATTTGACGGTCGTCCTTGCGCTGGGCTTTGCTGAGGCAGGAAACCGTTCTGTAGCGGTTGTCGAGGGTCGTTCTGCTGGTGGTTGAATTGCTTTGTTGGAGCTTGAAATGCAGCCTGCATGTGAGGCGGAGGCTGCATTGATTGCTGTGGGGGTTGATTTTGCAACTGTTTGGTAGGAGAAAACGCATCTTGTCTCGACGCCATGTCGCCGATTTGTACTGGGTTTGCAGCTCTAAGAGGATCTCCCATAGCTCGCCGCTGTTGCTGTTGCAGGTTGATCATATGCTCATACCCAGCAAGAGTGGTTTGCCAATAGTGTTGGAGCTCTTGGGCAGCATGCATTTGTTCTTGTACTTGGAATTGCATAAAGGTAGCGACGTTCGGCCACTGTCCTGAAGCCGTTACTCTTTTCGAACCACCCATCTTCAAGACCCCCATGAACAGCTGGATGCTGCTGATGGGCCTTCCGGCTATGAGAGGTTGGGGATTGAATTGCTGGCCTTGTTGCCCTGCCCAATGCTGAAGCGTACGCAATAGTTGTTCCGGATTGCCCGGCCGCTGTTGAGCTTGTTGCGCTTGCTGGGCACGAAAAGCGGCTACCTGATGAGCAGACATCGAGTTCGGCGCTTGGGGCATTGGATTGACGGTGCCGGCTTGCTGTCGCTGCTGCTGCTGCTGCTGCTGCTGCATTTGTCGCATTCGTATTTCATGCATGCGTAGCTGTTGCTGCTGGTGTTGGGCCTGAAGGTGCTGATTGTATTGAGACAAGCCAGCGCCATTCGCCTGGGAACCAACCGGGGGGTTGAATGGCTGATTTGGGGTCCCACCGTAAGGCATGCTTTGCGCATACTGCGGGGCCCCGTTCTGGGGAGTATTTACTCGGCTGCCATTCTCTGACTGTGGAGGGGAAGTCTGGTGGGCGAAGTTTTGGGTCGCTGGTGAGAAGGGAGAGGGTGACATTGTCTGAACGCGCTGTTGCGGACCCTGCGGATTAAAGGCCTGATTCTGGACCACAGGAGATGGGCTGGCGTGACTGCCACCTGGCTGAAACTGCTGGTACAGCGAAGAGCCAGGAAACTGCTGGCCACCATTGACGGTGCCCTGAAACCCGGGATACGGTCCCTGGGGTGTTTGCGAACGCGAGGCTGGCAGGGTTCCGGGTTGCTGTTGGGGCGAGGCTCCAATACTATCCTCTCGGGGTCGAGGTCGTTTCGAGGGGATCATGGGCTGTGTTTGGTACATGGGATTATTATATGCGGGAGAGCCATTGCGTACGGCGCCGTTCTGCATCCGCTGCTGCTGCAATTGCGGATTTTGCATCTGGTTGAAGTCGAATGTCGAGGTGGTCGGGGTCTGCATGAAGGCCATGGACGGGTCACCGTTGGGGTTGAAGGACCCATTGTCATGGTTCGGGAAAGGTTGGGCATCGTTCAGCCAATTCTGCATGCTCATATCGATGTGCGTAGGAGGCAACCCATCTGTTCACAGCAGACAGCGTCAGCATACCGTCCAGCCACGATGGCATCCTTCAATCCGGGTCAAGCTTTCTGCGATTGGGACTCTCCAAGGCAGGCTGGGAGTGGTGCCGATAGGTAGGGATGAGATCTGGGGGGTCCCAAGACAGAGTCGTGTGCTCATTGGCGAAGGTGAGCAAGAGAAGGGGGGTTATGTATCGTGTTGAGGGCGCCGACAGCGTGGGAGGGGAATGTAGACGTGCATGCACGGGGAGGCTCACCTGAAGTCGCCAGGAATCGGATGGCTATTCATGCAGGTTAGCAAGAGGCGAGCCCACATGTGAAGTCTGAGTTCCCCCTTACACGCAGCAGCCACTGGTGGGCTTTGATACCTGCCATGGCGAGGTCAGCACGGGCAAGCGTCCGCCGGTCAGGAAGCGATAAAGGCATGGTTCGGCGGAGCAGGCGGCGGAGGGGAAGCGCGTGAGGAGAGGAGTGGATCGGATGCAAGCCAGGAGGGTGCTTTGATGATGGCCGGGCGCGCCAGACGCGGGCAGAGGACGAATGCCTGATGGGATGGCGAGAGGGAAGGGGCGAAAGAAAGACACGAGCGACAAGAACAGAGGACGACAACAACGAGGACAGGGACACCTACCTCTCGATGAGCACGCTCTCTCCTTTAATTCGCCCAGGCTCACGAGTCGAATCAAAACGACGGTACTCGTAATATTCAATAATCAATAATCAATAATCAATAATCAATAATCTGTCGGCACCTTACGTCTCGTTCTGCGCGGGGGGCCTCTAGCCGGAGGGTTTGGGGAGAGATTCCTGGATTGCGATGAAGCTTAGCGCCTCTGCCCGTCTCGAACTAGTCGCTTCGACCAGACCACCACCACCGGCTGACCCACTCCGACCGTGCATCGCAGCCTCCGTCTACATTGTTGTGGAGAAGTGAATACGGTATGGATGGTGACGGCGTCAGGGCGGCAATCATGTCACCGCCGCAGTCGCTTCCATCTTGCCATGGCCACGAGGCTTGAGCATGAGCATGAGCATGAGCCTCATCGTTACATACTTTACAGCCAATACGTGGCGGGAGCCCGGATCTGGTGGGCGATATCGTGTCACAAACCCCCTCGGCCAATCGCCCACAGGCTACCTTTCCAAACGTTGTGCGCCTCCGAAGTCAGAGCAATGAATGCTGGATCCGCTGGCCGCATGGATGTGCTGCTTGATGGAGTAATTTACCTGTAGAACTAGAGTACCTCAGGCCGGCATTCCTAGTCTGAGACTGTCACTCATACCACCCGCCACCCGCATCTTCTCTCCTTCTGTGAGCCTCGACGCAATTGAGCTCTCGTCTGCAGACCATCCTGGGAGCTCCTGCAAATCTCCGTCCTTTAGACAGTAGAGATTGTAAAGACCGCGTAGGACTGCTGCAATCACATCCGGCGAGAAGACAATGGACATAGATGGGTGGATAGATAGCTGCCGTAACCTTCCAGATGAAGCCGTGATCCTTTGCCTAGCTGTCATCAACAATGAAGCCTATCAAGAGCAGCGCTCCTTGTCTTGCTCCACACGTAGGACTGTTGGATGTGGCGCAAGAGGACTGTCAGTAATCACGTGACCGTCGGTGCCAAGCATCACAGCTTCATCGCCGGCTTCCTCCTTACTTGACTTCTCACATCGCAACCTGCCAGCCTACGTGACACCGCTTTCCGCCCGTCGATCACCCTCGGGACCATGGCGGACGTTGCTGTCGAAAGCCCGATGAACGTGGTACCTCCTCACAAGAAGCAGATCCCTTCGAATATACCAAACATCGACATCGAAGGCGTTGGGAATGATGACAGTGATGAGTATTCCACGTTGAAGAAGCTCCAGAGACATCTCGAGTAGGTCGTGTGTATCCGTGCGCCTTCACAAAGCGCTAAGGGTCGCCAGGTACATTAATCTACAAGAAGAGTATATCAAAGATGAGCAAAGGTACAGACCGTCATTTCGATCGGACCAATAATCCTGTCTGACACGTCTACAGAAGTCTTAAGAGAGAGCTCGTTCGAGCGCAGGAGGAGATCAAACGAATACAGAGTGTGCCGCTTGTTATTGGGCAATTTATGGAGGCAATCGATCAGAAGTACATGGGGATCGCATGATATGATTTACGTCCAGGCTAATTTTCCCCAGTACTGGCATAGTACAATCATCGACCGGCTCCAACTACGTCGTCCGCATTCTCTCTACTCTCGATCGGGAAAAGCTCAAGCCGTCTTCCTCAGTCGCCCTTCACCGTCATTCAAACTCCCTGGTCGATATACTCCCGCCCGAGGCCGACTCCTCAATAGCGATGCTTGGCGCTCACGAAAAGCCTGACGTGACCTACGGTGATGTAGGAGGCTTAGACATGCAGAAACAAGAGATTCGAGAAGCTGTAGAGCTGCCTTTGACCCATTTCGACTTATACAAGCAAATTGGTTGGTCTCCTAGAATTTCCGATGCTTTGAAATGTTCTGACGGTGATCAGGTATCGATCCACCACGCGGCGTCCTTCTCTACGGTCCGCCAGGCACAGGCAAGACCATGCTCGTCAAAGCAGTGGCTAACAGCACCACTGCCAACTTCATCCGTGTGGTAGGCTCAGAATTCGTCCAAAAATACCTAGGAGAAGGTCCCCGTATGGTCCGAGATGTTTTCAGAATGGCACGGGAGAACTCACCTGCGATCATTTTCATTGACGAGATTGATGCCATAGCAACAAAACGATTCGACGCCCAGACAGGTGCAGACAGAGAGGTCCAGCGAATATTACTCGAGCTACTCAACCAAATGGATGGTTTTGACCAGACGAGCAATGTCAAGGTGATAATGGCAACCAATCGAGCCGACACGCTAGACCCGGCTCTTCTTAGGCCGGGCCGTTTGGACCGAAAGATTGAATTTCCTTCATTACGAGACCGAAGAGAGCGAAGATTGATCTTCACCACCATCTCAGCAAAGATGTCGCTAGCTCCGGAGGTTGATCTGGACTCATTAATCATCCGGAACGATCCGCTGTCAGGAGCCATCATCGCTGCTATTATGCAAGAGGCAGGGCTGAGGGCTGTGAGAAAAAACCGATACAACATCATCCAATCCGACATCGAAGAAGCCTACACGAGCCAGGTGAAGGGAGAAGCAAGCGATGTCAAGTTTGACTTCTACAAGTAGTCTTCGACAGCGTTGTTTTGTAGCCTTCAAACAGCATTTGGTGGAATTGCTTAAAGAGCGGGAGCATCAAGGTATCTGACATCGGTAATACCTTAGTCTAGACTTTAGAT
>JAABUP010010759.1_pt1 | contig 10671 bp, 8 predicted proteins | sample 5559201 | NCBI WGS metagenome assembly JAABUP01 (sample SAMN10711887, study PRJNA513373) | rock metagenome | isolation source: Antarctica rocks | place: Antarctica | reverse complement strand
TGTGCTCTTTTGATGCAATCCCGTATATCGGTCTCTAGACCTATAACAACTTGTTCTGCAATCCTGAGATCCACGGCCTTAGAGAAGGCACAGAGGACGAGGACATCGAGGATGATCTGTTGCCCCAGATCTAACATATGGTCTTCGTCAGTGGAGGTGAGAAGTTCTTGAAGATCATTGTTCTTCTCATTGTGCCTGGAGTCAGGCTGGGATCTCGTCTTGAGAATTGAAAACTGTGATCAAAGAAGCGCAGAAAGCTCATCTCCGGTCAAAAAGCTTCTTGAAAGATTGACTCAAGCTGGCGATCCACGCCAGAAGTCCCTCGACGTTGTGGCGTGAGTTCATCCAGAGATGGTTCTTGAGTTAGCCAGAGGCATGTCCTAGATGCGTAGTCGAGCACAGGATCTTTGGTTATCGTTGCGCTCAGTAGGCTGATCTGGATGTCATTCGCCTCCGAATAGAGCCTGTAAAGGCGAGTTCGTTCGCGGCTAGTGCTGAGCTTGCTCCAGGGGCGTAGTCACCAGGACGGGTATATTTGCCCCATAGCTCTTCCATCTGATCATATTGCAGGTCCCCCAGCTTCTTATACTTCATGTCTTCCGCCTGAAGGGCGTCTTTTCAGTTCTCCCTCGTCTCTACTACAATCACATCGTCCTGGAATCTGCTTAGCATTCTCATTGTACGCTCACCCGATCTTTCGCCTCTGTGAAATCCCTGTCTTCGAGCCAACTGCCAACGCCTTTCATGTTGCTGTTGCACCTCCTCCTGCCATCGAGGCGGCGACCTTGGTGATGGGGGGTAGAGAAGGGGAAGTTGTCGAGGGAGAAAAGAGAAAGATATTTTCCCAGTAGGGACGACATCAGTGCCTGTGTCTGACCGCATCGTCCGTGCTTCTATTAGTGCCTCTACGTGCCCGAGTAAGCGTACCAAGTCTTGAGGCATTTCGCTACCCGCGTCGCTACTTGGCAAGATTCCTCTCCATATCCATTGTCCAGAGCTTGCTAGCTATTAGCCACTGTTTTGGTCATGGAATGGGTACTTCCAGGCAGGCATTGAGCATCGTTTTGTCTGCAACGAGTGCAGGCGCGGTTTCGCGAGTAATTGCACGGAGCGAGCAGATCAGGAATTGCTTTCGCGCAGCGCAAGCAACACGGACCGCTGACGCGACGTACCGAACGACTGGAGATGTGAACCATTCTGTCAAAAGTCAGCTTCAATGCCTAATTCATACTTCAAGCCCCAAGGTCAAGGATCAGAGCATGCAGCTCCAGATCGATCTGAGGCAGGGAGTAGGGGTAGCGAAGGGTCAGAGTCCCTTACTTGAAAGGCGAGAGAGACTTCTGGTATCGTACTACTCTGCTGTCAGGCATGCTACGTGTGTTGATCTGAGTACCTACCGCGACGTGTTTGGAGAAGACTGCCTCAAAGGTCAGCTCAAAAATGGCACCTACGCATACTTGGCTGAGTATCACAAGGCTGAAAAACAGCTAGTAAAATGCTGGCTAGCTGTCTCTCAACCTTTTCCTCCAAAGCCTCGAGGCTTGCAGATGCCCAGCTCGGACTCTCACTTGTCCTAGCAATTTGAGCGTAGCTGCTGCGGTAGACCAGGCACGTAGGTCACTGAAACCTTTCGAGGTATGTCAAATGGTCAATACTGAGCATCGGCGCCGATTCGCCCAAACGAATCCTCTCCGTTCTTTTCCATAAATCCCCTTTCTTGACGGAACCCAGTCAGTCTTCAGCCGAGTTTTATAACGCTTGAGGAGTCGGTCTGGCGAAATGAGGTTTCGTCCCTAATCTTCAGCCATCTTTTTTAGTTGTTGCTCATCGTCCCTAACCTTCAGCCATCTTTTTTAGTTGTTGCTCAATTCAGTCCTTCCATTCTCGGCATCGCCATGCCGGAACATCGAGAACAACGCATTTCAGTTTGGACCATTTGCGGGCCTTCATCAGTTGTAGGCATCTGAGTGAAACGTCGAGCAAATTGCGCTCTCGGGCTTTCGCAAGAGAGCATAATTCGGCATTTGGCAGTCACATGGGACCTCTCGAGGCTTGGAAGTGCTCTTACGCAGATAAGAGATGGGCTTCTTCGTGAGAATACCTTCACTGAATGTGACCAGCTATGATTCTTTTTGCGGTGGAAACCAGCAAGAAATAAAAGAGAATCGTTCATCTTACCTGCTCCTGCAAAGAGACTAGCCTCAGGTGGAATCATGCTGGACTGGGATTACGAACTGATCACAAATCATATGTGAATGAAAATCCAATGATGAAGTCTAGGAGGCGACCAGAAACTAACAAGGCCGATCGGATTTGAGGGTCACAATGAAGTATGCGAGGATAGAGGATGGTAATGTGTAATCGCCAGATTGGAAGATACACTAAATCAGTATAATGGTCAGTGTTGTTCCAACTCGGCTCTTTCTGGGCTGTTATGATGCGACATTTGTGGGTGTCCAACTCCTAGTCGTATTCTTGAACGTCAAAAATTCCTGCAAGGTTGAAAGGAAATGTCATATCAAATTAGAGCCCGGTGATTGCCCTCGGATCATCATCGTTGACGCCAGAAACTATGAGGATCCCAATTAAGCATGACGGGTACGGAAAAATTTGAGGGACCGAAGACCATCGCTCGGTAGAAATCATGGCCTTCAAGGAGAAAGAAAGCACGAGAGAGTGCTGAATAGGAGAGAATTAGTGTGGTTGCAGTACCTCCCTCAACTCGCGTACAGGAATCTGACGATAACCATGCTCGTAGGAAACGTATGAGAGACAGTTGTTGCTAGGAAGTCAACAATAATAAGACTCTATCTCGAGGAGGCCACTGCCATACCAATACCCATTTGGACGTATTCGCATTGAGTTGAAGTGCCTTGGAATTGTTCCAGATCCAGTTGGTACAAAGACTCCACTCACATAGCCTGGTCCTCTGCAAACCCCATTTCCGGAGCCCTGCGAATAGTCTTGGTTTTTGTGTTCTATCTGTCTTGTTTCTTCGCACCATAATGCACCTGATGAGTGTGTATCACATGCAAAACATTTGTTGCAGAAAATGAATCAAGATTAATCCTTGCTAGATATGACTCGAAGCTCAGTAGTGTACTGATTGGAAATAAGAATATCGACATCGATACCTGCACTTGGCATGTGCTGATACATGGAGGAAACCCCCAGCTTTTCGAAGTCATGGTGGCGGTGTTTGACAAAGAATTTGCTTGGGAGTTCGAGATTTCCCATTGATTTGATGTCATGATCCCATGGCGTGGCACCCGTTTTGGGGCTGGGGTAGTCACGCAGGAGGACTGCGCATGCTTAGAGAAGTAGACATAGTCGAGGACCTTGCCGTTAGTTGTGACTTTATTTGCGGCGTATCCTCGATTGGGTCAAGCCCGGAAGATACGTCCATTGGTGTCGAAATATTCTGGGTAATATTCGTGCCGTTGACGTGTCATGATTTTTTGTCTGAAGTCTCTTATGCTGTGAGATCTGTCATTCAAAAAAATTGTTTTGAGCAAGCCTCTGGAAGTATTTGCGTCAGTGCTAATTCATCATTTCCCACAGATATTGAGGGAGTAACAGAAGGGTATGTTGCTTGAGTTCGCGGACTGAAACAATCAAGACCTAAGAGGTGAATGCTGTGAGTGACAGATAGGAAATGGGAAGGCTCTGGATGCAAGAAATTTCTAATAGTCATCCCTTGTAAATAATGTTCAGGCAGAAGCTCTTCCTTTCGGTACTCCTTTTCTTTCCAAAAGAAACTGTTTTCAAAGTCCTAGGGCCGTTGACTCGAGCGCAGTCATTGGGTCTCGATTCCATATGTTGAAAAATAGACTCGCGGCCCTGTTCTATCAATCTCTCGTATCATGCAGTCCTTGAATTCCTGATCGCAAAGGCCCAGTACATTGCGTTTACTCCAAGTTGATTATTCGTACATTTTTCGTTGAAGATCTGTCCTCTTTTCTGAAAGTTGGCGGTTCCGCTTTTCGAACATCTGTCGGTCGTGGGTACTATGAACCACCGATCGAATAGTAGATCTCGATGTATTAGCGGATAAGCGGTACTGAACCGGAATGATCCTAGTCATTTTGTTGGCTCTTTGCCACTGCAGGATCTGGTCGTATAGATGGTTGGCACCCAGAGCTCACATACGGCAGGACCGCATTTGGCTGATACGTAAAGCTACGACAGGCAGTCTTGAATGCCGTCTGGACGCTGCTCGGGATATCAGCATAGATAATACCTAAGCAACGCGCCTGCAGACAATCTGAGACGCGGAGACTGGAATTTTCGATCCTAAATCCCGCATGAGCGAGTTGGATGTACTCGTGCCTGAATTTCCGGAACGTCTGCCAATTGTGTCGTCCACCCATTTGTCTAGTTCTTTAATTGCATAACCTCCAAATGCTCGCCCTGCCCATTCCCCTTCCACCCATTCAGTTAAGGAGTCAACGGATCTCCACACCATACTGAGTTAACCCCCACAGTCCAGGTCGCCAGCCTGACTACGTGTACTTTCACGAATGGATGTGAAATTCAATTGATCGTCTGATCCTGCCTGACCAGAGATATTGCTTGGGTGGGGCGCGACGTCGACCGCCGTTGAAAGGATTTGAGAGGGATCGGTGGCATCCCTGTAAGCGGAAGTCAATCCTGATACTTGGCTAAGGGGGTAGCGAGGGGCCACTTGGTGGATTTTTTGTTCTCGTGAACAGACTCCGTCACGACAGGGGAGTTTGTTCTACTTGGATGATTAGATTCTGGCATCGAAGCGGGGTTCTCATGTAACGATGACTCGACTCACCCCTCATGAGTTGGTGAGCGGTACTCGGCCATATTCTGCTGCTTGGATAGAGGTCAGTAAAGAGGATGTAATGCCGATAGAGTTGGGGCCTCGCTTCTTCATTGATATTGTCGGACATTATGGTCGATGTTTAATCATGAGGGCAAGTCGATCGACGTGGGATGAATTCGGATCTAGACTTTATTTCGAAGGACTTTATGGAGAGTCCATACAATTAGGAAATTAATTGATATCGTCCTTTTGGAGAGTATGGTACTTTGAACCGAAAATGATATATGCAAGGATTCTCCACTTAGATTGCAGCAACAAGTCATTGATGTGCGAGATTGCCTCTGAGAATCCGTTCACCAATCAGAATGTCTTTCGGGATGATGACAGTCTCCTTCTTATCATGTCGAAGGAAACGTTGAGACAAGCGAGCATGCCGAAAGAACAATCTTATTCATTTGAATGTTGGAATTCCATAGAGTTTCTCAAGTTCAATGGAATTGTACATATGACCGGGCCAAAGCATGAGGATGGACTGAAGGCGAGCATAGACGCCTGCAAGGCGTAGAAAAGTCGATTTGGGATGGAGGGGAAGAAAGCTGGTCAAGGCGAAGGGTCGTGAAGTTCCAAAGTATACCAGCATAGAACACGAAAGTATTTAATTGAAGGCGAAGGTGTCATCACTAAAACTTGCGTTGCTACGTATGTGGCTCAATCGTATGTAGCTCAATATCAAGGTCTATGAAAGATGATGATCTCTGAAACTTCTTGAATGGCCCTCATCTAAGATCATTGAGCGATAGACAGTGCAGGGAAACTGCCTTATCGGATGTCTTGGTATTACTTTATCAAAGATATCAAACACGAAGAGTTGACGTGTCCTGAATCATCTCACTAGGATCCAATGACGCAGTAGATGTTTATGCATATAGTTAAGATAGCCACTTGTTTGTAGATTTTTGAAGAAGCATGACAGTCATCAAATCGCTTTCACGGGTGGAATGAGGAGAATTTCAAACAAGTCCACAATTACTGGGCTCATTCCAATCCTCTTTTCAGCGCAATCTGGAGATCGGATCTCCAATCAAGTTGAGTTCGATCTCAATGGCACATCTCACAAGTCACGAAAGTTGATCGCTTCCGATCATGATGCATTTGGAAATGAGCGGTCGAACAGGCGACAGGCTCCTGTGGTCTTAGGCAAATCGTTACTGTTCTTTGAGCTTTTGAAGAAAAGAAAGCGGTGATCCAAAACCATTAAAGCAGAACCTGGATTTTGAGTAAGAAAAGGAAGCGAATTCCTCGGACCAATTGGTAAGTAGTAAAGGAAAGTTATGATGTTTTCGCAAACGTAAGTCCGTCAACTTTCTCCGAGGCATGCGTCAACACCAAGCCTATAGAAATTTCATTGTCATCTGATAATCCTCACTTAGTCCACTCACAACTGGCAGGCAGCGTCACTCCGGAAAGAACAGCTCGAATCAAGGGTCTTGTATAGCCTCTATCTCTACCCGCGTCTTCTCAAGAATCCCTTTCCGATCTTAATTCGATCACCTCATAGTTCTCATCGCAGCCCCTGAGGTAGCATCTGAGATTGAGTAAGTCTGCGAGAATTTTCGCTGTTTCCTTAAAAATAAGGTTTTCCTGAACTTTGATGTCTAAGCAAAGAAGAGTCGACCCAGGGTGATAAGAAAGGGGCAACGTTCTGTCGAATTAGAGATGGGATGTTCATATTAGATCTCTGAGTTATGTCATCATATCTCAAATACCATACATTCTGCCTTCTCTACGATTGGGCAACATTTGCGAATCTTGGAGACTCTTAAAAAACTAGAGGGCCGAGCACTTCGCTAGAGAACGAAGTTCACAAAGAAAATCTTGAGGGCAATCAGATGAACGACTCAATAGGAAGCGCAATCAATAGGACTTTCAACAAGCGGAGGCAGTCCAATATTCTGACATGTTTTTGCAAAGTCTTATCGAATCTAATTCGAACGACTTCTTCATCCTTCTCTTTGTCATGGGGGCAATGTCTGTAATTTGCAATGTAGAAGAAGTCTGATTGGTGAGAAGACTGGAGTCTTGATTCAACAACGACTCCAACGTTTCGAGGCGCTGGTTCTGTGACTTCTTCAGATGTACGCGAGCAGCCTTAAGCCTTTGCGGGTAATGGTGCTGTGCGTGAGATGCTGCGCTTGGCAAAAGGGGGCGAACGTGAAGCATGTAATGGCTTCGATGTAAACTTCTTTTTAGGCCCATGAGAACGAAATCATGAAGATTTAGTCGTGCTTCATAGACCGCTCCTTTGTGCTGTTGTTTGTAGGGGTGAGGGTAGTGAAGGATTTGCCCGAAGCCCCCCTGGAGGGTGGCTCGATGCAGTCCCTTGACTATACCTCCAAGGATTCTCCTTGAGTGCGTCCGCCAGCTCAGAGTTTCTGACTCGATTGGCTCCAGTACTGTCACAATCGGAATTTGGATTGAATAGCATCTTAACGGGGTTGATGTAGGTAGAGTCGAGGGATGGAAGGTAGAGGGATGAAAAGATGAAGAAGAATTTGGTATGCTTTTCCTTCCGGTATGATGTATTCGACATTAAAGGCATCATTGCGCCTCTTTGGTTCTTGCTCGAATGCCTCTGTGCCTACCTATTCACGTGGCTCGGCCTTTCTCTTATTCAGAGCTTCACGAAAAACTAAGTTTCGTGGAGTGCCGTTCTGGATACGAGCTCTGATAGATTGTTCTTTTTCTGCAACGAATTGGTTAGATCGTGGTTCGGGCTTGGAGGTTTGTTCTGCCGTAGCGCAGAAAACATGCTTTGATTCCGGTGCCCGCCTGGTAAAACATCTCTGGGAATTCATCAACGAGGACCACTTTGAAACGATTATTGGCAGCGATCAATGTTCTCACTCGAACGATGGCTGTCTTATCAGTTTCCAATGGAAAAGACCCGGCGTGATGGAAAGAATAAATAAGTATTTTTGGAGCAATGCTCCAAAATAACGGAGAGCAAAGGATTCAGGTTGGTCAGATGGTCTTTCATATGTTCGACTGAGAAGCACTTGTAGACTGGGCTATGTCCGTATTCGTGCAATCCGCACGGCAGAGATTTTGTGATTGGAAGAAAGAATAGTGTCATTAAATGATGCGGCCCTCTCAAGATTTTAGGATGACGATCAATATGATGAATGATGGCGAAAGGTTGAGGTTCAGATTGAGAATTACCTACTCGCCGGACATCTGAAGTCACCAGAGAAGATGTGAAATGCAGCAGAAATCCCCCTATCCTGCTCATTTGAGCACTTTCCATGGGTCAAGATCTGCGACTTTCAAGAAACGGTACATACTCCAATTAGCATCGCAGCGCAAAGAACGAGCTGTGTCGATTGGGAAGTATATGCGGCAACAGCTTGATGGCTTGAAAGCCGTGACAGAAGAAAAAGAACCACGATTCTTTGGCCAACTCCTCCACCATCGTGCTACTTCAGGTGTGAAGCACATTGAATATTTTCGGTTTGAACAGGAAGATCGAGCCACTTGCTTCTTGAAGCAAGAGTCGAAAGACAGGAAGGTGTAGTAAAATCTTTGGTATATTGTCAGCCCATACCGGAGGCGTGTAATTTACAAGAAGTCAGTGAGGAGCTTGATCGCAAAAGGTGTGTTTATATATACAGAAGAAGTAACGAAGACAAAGGGGGAGAGCGCGGTTGAGAGGTGGTATGGAAGAGGTAAAAGAAGATGGAGGACGAGAGAACTCAATCTCATTCACAATCGGCCCTTCATTTACTTCGAATGCAACGAGATATTGTTAGAATTCGGTGAAACGACTTGATTTAGTTCTATGGGAGACGTGTCATATTTATGCTACATGCCAAGCATATAGGGCTGAGGCTGATTTCCAACACTCCCCTATCAGCAAAAGAGCTGAATATGCTGGCCCAAATGGCCCAAATGGCCTGAAACGGTAGCTTCTTGATGGTGTAGCTCCTCATGGAATGGCTACCCTTAGTGTTGCTCCCCTGGGGGTCGTATTGCTCCCCTAAAACCGTGTTCCTTCTCGGAATGTCCTGCTTTAAAGTCTCATTAAACCCGTAAAACCCCTCCGCATAAATCGCTCGTTATAGGTGAAAATCGGGAAGAGCGCTAGTGGACGTGTGTCTTCGTTTAAGACTTCTTAACGTGGCTTGCTATATAGACGAGTGTAGTATTGAAGTCTAAATAACTGCTCCGTAGAGACCCCATTTAGGGGCGATCGTAATAGCGTCCTACTCCGTAGAGACCTTTATGGCGATCCATCTTAGTATCCTACTCCGTAGAGACCCTTTATTAACGAGGGCGACCCTAATCCTAATTCTTTTCTTCCTGAAAACTAACTTAAATATCTTCTTTCCAGCTGCCCTAAAATGGTGAGAGACCTCTCATCTCCACCGGTGCGCTTCCGCTTTCTCTCCCCTATTTCCTAGCTCTTATAGCCCTACTAGCCTATCTAGGCCTTCCTCGTTTCTCTCGCCGGTGCGCTTTCGTTATCGACTGCGTTTCTAGTTATCGTAGTCGAATATCTCGTAGGAGGGAGGAATTTACGTATAGCGTGTCGAGAGGAGAACTATAACGGTATTCTCCCTCGTAAAACCCTTCTTAGGTAAGAATACGACGTAATATCACGAAGGAAGCCGTCTCCGGGCGTAATAGATGCGTTAAACCCGGGCTTATAACCTATTAGAATTCGGTGAACGACTTAATTTAGTTCTATAGGAGACGTGTTATATTTATACTATATACCAAGTATATAGAAGGGGTTACCCCCTAACCGAACACACCCTCCAACCGAACACGCCTTATAGGGCTGTAGGGCTGTAGGGCGTAATATCTGTTAACCTCTACACCTTTATCCTCGTACTACTATTAATAATATCTAGTATCTCGTTATAAATGGCTCCTAGTCTTACTAAGCCCTCCTCTACTACTTCCTCTAGATTACTGTCTCCTGAAACCCCGCTATCGCTAGCTACTACGCCTCTACCTTCTCCGTCAACCGTAGAGGTCTTAGCTAACTAGAATATTAAGATACCTCGTGCTGAGCGTATCGAACGAGTATACGATGTATAGAGAGAGGCTAAAGGAGTATTAACGTAGAGGGCAGTAGCGAGATTATACGGAATCTCTATATCTACTCTATAGGGTCGTATCTATAGTAGTAAATCGGCCTTCTAGAGATAGTAGGAATAATAACGCCTTCTCCCTAAAGAAGAAATAGTTATAGCTTAATAGATCTTACGCTTATAGGCCTAGGGATAGCTAGCACGAGTAGAGTAGGTACGCTTTATAGTAGAAGAGCTTCTCCGAGCAAAAGGCGATAATAAACCACTAGGTGTTAACTAGATATAGAAATATCTCGGTCGGTATATAGACCTTAAGACTACATATATTCTACTATTAGATAAGGAGCGCCATTTAGCTAAGGATACGAGGATTATAACTTATTAGTTTAAGCTTTATCGTCGCCTTAAGGATTAGTATAATATACGAGACGGGGACACCTATAATATAGACGAAAAAGGCTTTCATCTCGGTATTATTAGGAAGCTAAGAGTTATGATATTAAAACACTATACTATATCGGCAAATCTCAAAAGTTTCTTTTAGTACGCTTTTTGGATATTATCGGAAAAATTAGGTTTTAGCACGATTTAGCACGTTTCGCACGTTCCGCCTATATCTAACGCTTTCAGCTATATTAGTAGCCTAGGTTTGCTAATTACGTAAGTAGTAAATTAATATATCCGACTCGGCGAATAGCTATAAAATGGAAAAAGTAGGACTTATCCGACTTAGCCGAGTTGTTACTAACGTCTAGTTATCCGATATTTTTAATAGTTCCGATATTT
>JAABUP010010758.1_pt1 | contig 10672 bp, 9 predicted proteins | sample 5559201 | NCBI WGS metagenome assembly JAABUP01 (sample SAMN10711887, study PRJNA513373) | rock metagenome | isolation source: Antarctica rocks | place: Antarctica | reverse complement strand
ACCGCGCCGGGCTGCCCGGCTCCACCGAGGACAAGGGCCACGAAGCCGCCACGGCAGCCGTCGCCACCGTCCTCGCCCTGCGGTGCTGGCCGCGCGTGGGGATCGCCTGGTAGACCCGGCCGGATCACTGACGGCGATCGCGGCGCGCAGTTCACGTCATGACCCTCACCCCACCCGGCTTGGAGAGAGCGGGGCTGCTGTCCCGACCTGAAACCGTCGGTGACCCTATGCGGAGCGCCAGGTCGAGGTCCTCAACCGGCAACGATGGATCCAGTGGGCGAACGCGGACTTCAGGTACATCAAGGGCGTCCACAAACAACCGAGGACACTCCGTCCTCGGCCGGGTCAGCCCCAGACTCCGAGAACCAACACCTCGAAGCAGCCCATATCGCCTCCGCCACCAGTCCGTGAAACCCGGGGCGCATCGTCCGGAAGCCGGCTCAGCTCCCACCGCCTCGTGGCCCAGGGCAACCGGTTGCTGGTGGCCGGTGACATGGGGATCGCCAACACCACCGCCTCCGCGGCTCTCGTCGCAGTGTTCACCGGTCTGCCGGTGGCAGCCGTGACCGGACGCGGTACCGGGATCGGCGATGTGATGCTGGAGCACAAGATCGCTGTCATCGCGCGCGCCCTGGAGCGGCACGCGCCGAGTGCCGGTACGCCGATGGCGGCGCTCGGAGCCGTCGGCGGCCTGGAGCACGCGGCCATCGCGGGCTTCCTGCTCCGTGCCGCGGCCCTGCGCACCCCCGTCGTCCTGGACGGCGTCATCGCCTGTTCTGCGGCTCTGGCCGCACAGGCGGTCGCCCCGGCAGCGGCCGACTACTGGATCGCCGGCCACCGGTCCTCAGCGCCCGGCGTCTCCGCAGCCCTTGCCGAAACTGGGCCTGCGGCCGCTCGTCGACCTCGACCTGCGTCTGGGCGAGGGGTCCGGGGCCACCCTGGCCGTGCCCCTGGTCCAGGCCGCCGCGCGCATCCTCAGCGAGATGGCCACGTTCGACTCCGCCGGGGTGACGGAGAAGGAGTGACCGGCAGGCCGGCCACCCGGCGATGCGACGCGGTGGGGCTATGGCTGGAGTCCGCGAGTCGGGGCCACGGTGCGGATCGTCCTGCTCGCGCGGAATTGTCGCCGACTCCACAAGAGGACGCCCGGGGAGACGATCTCCTGAGGCGTTCCGGGTGACCGATCAGGTCGAGCCCGACCGGTCACCTCGAACAGCAGCGACTCGCCTCTCGACGCCCGTTCCGTGGCTCGTCCCCACGCTCGTCCCGACGCCGCTCTCCGAAGTAGGCGTTGCCTGACGAGACGGTGTCGACAGTGAGCTCACACCCGCTGCAACCCCGTGGCCGGCCTCACGGAGCGAGATACACCGAGGCGCCGAGCTCGAGGAACTCCCGCGACTTCTCGTCCATGCCCTCCTCGACGGCGTCCTCTCCCTCCATCCCGTGGTCGGCGGCATACCGGCGCACGTCCTGGCTGATCCGCATCGAGCAGAACTTCGGGCCGCACATGGAGCAGAAGTGGGCGGTCTTGGCGGCCTCTGCGGGCAGGGTCTCGTCGTGGAAGGCGCGAGCGGTGTCAGGGTCGAGGGACAGGTTGAACTGGTCCTCCCACCGGAACTCGAAGCGCGCCTTGGACAGGGCATCGTCCCGGTCGCGGGCGCCGGGGTGTCCCTTGGCGAGGTCGGCGGCGTGTGCGGCGATCTTGTAGGTGATGACCCCCGTCTTGACGTCGTCGCGGTTCGGCAGCCCGAGGTGCTCCTTCGGCGTGACGTAGCAGAGCATGGCGGTGCCGTGCCACGCGATGTGCGAGGCGCCGATGGCGGAGGTTATGTGGTCGTATCCCGGCGCGATGTCGGTGGCCAGCGGGCCGAGGGTGTAGAACGGTGCACCGTCGCACCAGTCCTGCTGCAGGTCGATATTCTCCTTCACGAGGTTCAGGGGCACGTGGCCGGGGCCTTCGACCATGACCTGGACGTCGTGCTCCCACGCGCGCTTGGTCAGCTCGGCGAGCGTCCGGAGCTCCGAGAGCTGGGCCTCGTCGTTGGCGTCAGCGGTGCACCCGGGACGCAGCCCGTCGCCGAGGCTGAACGCGACGTCGTACTGCGCGAAGATCTCGCAGAGCTCGTCAAAATGGGTGTACAGGAAGTTCTCCTGGTGATGGGCCAGGCACCACCCAGCCATGATGGAGCCGCCACGGCTGACGATGCCCGTGATCCGCCGAACGGTCATGGGCACGTAACGCAGCAGGACTCCGGCGTGGATGGTCATGTAGTCCACCCCCTGCTCGCACTGCTCGATCACGGTGTCGCGGAAGATCTCCCACGAGAGGCGCTGCGCCTCACCGCCGACCTTCTCCAGTGCCTGGTAGATGGGGACGGTGCCGATCGGGACGGGGGAGTTCCTCACGATCCACTCGCGGGTGGTGTGGATGTCGTCGCCGGTGGACAGGTCCATGACCGTGTCGGCGCCCCACCGCGTGGCCCACGTCAGCTTGTCCACCTCCTGCGCGATCGAGCTGGTCACTGCGGAGTTGCCGATGTTGGCGTTGACCTTCACCAGGAAGGCCCGCCCGATGATCATCGGCTCGGTCTCCGGATGGTTGACGTTCGCAGGGACGATCGCCCGGCCGGCGGCCAGCTCGGAGCGGACCAGCTCCACGTCGCACCCCTCCCGCACGGCGACGAACTCCATCTCGGGGGTAACCAGTCCCCGGCGGGCGTAGTGCATCTGGGTCACCCGGTGGCCGGCCTTGGCCCGCAGGGGGGCGCGCCGCGTGCCTCGCCACTCAGCTGACGCGGCGCCGCGGCGGACCGCCGAGCGCCCGTCGTCGGACAGCCCGCGCTCGCGACCGGTGTACTCCTGCACGTCGCCGCGCTCGTCCACCCACGTCGCGCGCAGCTTGGCCAAACCCTCCTCGGCCGTCCCGCCCGGTCCGGAGGTGTCGTAGAGGCGGTGGGGTGCGTTCGGCACGGGTAGTCCGGCCGTTCCGGGGGAGTCGGCGAGGGTGACCTCGGTGAAGGGCACGCGGACGTCGGTCCTGCTGCCTTCGATGTAGACCTTGCTCCTGGCGCTGGTGCTCATGGGTTCCTCCGTGGGTCGGTGGTGTGGGACGCGGTAGTGGGGGGGTGAACGGGTGAGAGATGGCTGACCGGACCGGCGCCGCGGCCGAGGTGCCAGGGGGCGGACTCGGTGAGGGCGGCCCGGACGAACGTGTGGGCGAGGCCGACGGCCTGGGTCAGGTCGATCCCTCGAGCGAGGGCGGCGGTCGCGGCGGCGGCGAACGTGCAGCCGGTGCCGTGGTCGTTGCCGGTCGCGATGGTCGGCCCGCGCAGCTCGGTGGCGCCCCCGGCGTCGGCGAGGACATCGACCCGGTCGAGGCCGTCCACGCCGCCGGTGACGACCACGGCCTGGGGGCCCAGTGCCAACAGCGCCAGAGCCTGCTCCCGCTGCTCGGCGACGCAGGATGCCGGTGTGGTCCCGAGGAGCGCGGCGGCCTCGTCGGTGTTGGGTGTGACCAGCCGGCGGCGCGGAACAGCTCCCCGGCCAGGGCGGCCGCCGCTGCCGTGCTGGTCAGCCGATCGCCGCTCGTCGCCAGCATGACCGGGTCGACGACGAGGCGCGGCAGGAGCCCCGCCGAAGCCATGGCGGCCACTGCGTGGACCGTCTCCACGTCGCCGAGCACCCCCGTCTTGACCGCCTGGACAGGCAGGTCCTCCAGCACCGCGCGCACCTGGGCCACCACGACGTGCGCAGGCACCAGGTGGATGTCGTGCACGCCTGTCGTGTCCTGGACGGTGACCGCCGTGATCGCGCTGGTGCCGTGCACCCCCAGTGCGGCGAACGTGGTCAGGTCGGCCTGGATGCCGCCGCCGCTGTCGGAGCCGGCGATGGTCAGGGCCACCACGGGGGTCCTCACCCGGCCACCTCGGCGAGGAGGCGGGCGGTGACGGCCTGCGGGTCGTCGGCACCCATGACGGCACCCATGACGGCGACGCCGTGGTCTCCGGCCTCGACGAAGGAGCGGGCGTTCGCCTCGGTCACGCCCCCGAGCGCCAGGACGCGGGGGGCTTGGGGGGTGAGGTATGCCGCCCGGCTCAGCATGGTGTGCAGACCCTCCGGCCCGACGGCGGCCCCGTAGCCAGGCTTGGACAGGGACTCGGCGACCGGGGACAGGGTGACGTAGTCGCATCCCTCTTCGGCGGCCCGCCGAAGCTCCCGCAGCGTGTGGCACGAGCGTCCGACCAAGGGCGGGCGAGCTGCGGTCGGGAAATCTTCGTTCGCCCGAAGGTGCAGCCCAGGGCGGCGTGCGGGGAGTTCCGGTCGGGGTCTGGTGCCGCCCACAGGAACTGCACGGGTCGTCCGCTCGCCTCCAGCACGGCCCGCAGCACCTGCCCCACTCTCCGGCGGTTGGCGAGGGGGAGCGAGCGTTCGCGCACGACGACTCCCTGCAACCCGGCGGACACGGCCGCAGTGACGACGCCCGTCAGGGTGCCTCCACGGGGCACGGCGTCCCCGTCGGTCAGCAGCATCAGGCGCGGGACCCGCAGGCCCGTGCTGGAGGGGGGGCTGGTCGTGACGCTCATCAGCCCATCAGCCCGTCGAAGGAGGACGAGGCCTGGGCGAGATGTCGTCGGGGGATGCGGCCAGCGAGCCGAGCCAGCCGCCCGGCCTGCACGGCATGGGCCATCGCTGCGGCCATGGCGCAGGGATCCTCGGCGCGCGTCACCGCGCTCGCCACGAGCACCGCGTCGCAGCCGAGCTCCATGGCCAGTGCGGCGTCGGAGGCGGTGCCGATGCCCGCGTCGAGGACGACGGGGACGTCGACGGCGTCGCGGAGCAGCTCGATCGCGTGGGGGTTGCGGATCCCGAGCCCGCTGCCGATGGGGGAACCCAATGGCATGACAGTCGCACACCCCACGTCGGCCAGCCGGCGGGCCAGCACCGGGTCGTCCGTGGTGTAGGGCAGCACGGTGAAGCCGTCGAGGACCAGCGTCTGCGCCGCCTCGAGCAGCTCCACGGCGTCGGGCAGCAGGGTCCGGTCGTCGGCGATGACCTCCAGCTTGACCCAAGAGGTCTCCAGAGCTTCGCGCCCGAGCTGGGCCGTGAGCACCGCTTCACGGGCGGTATAGCAGCCGGCCGTGTTGGGCAGGATGCGGGTTCCGCAGGAGCGCAGCACATCCAGGAGGCCTCCTGCGCCGGTGGCGGGCACCCTCCGCAGGGCGACGGTGACCAGCTCGGTACCCGAGGCGCGGATGGCCCCCTCGAGCGAGGCCAGGCTGGTGGCGCCCCCGGTCCCGAGCAGGAGCCGGGACCCAGCACCTCGCCGGCGATAACGAGCGGGTCCACGGTCGCATCGATGGGGCCGGGGCCGGCGCTGGAGGCGTCCGTGCGGGGGCCCTTCCGGTGGGCCGAGACCGTCCTGTCGGTGCGCGGTGGCGTGGACATCTCAGCCTCCCTGCATCGCGGTGACGACCTCGACCCGAGCCTGGTCGGTCAGGGTGGTGGTGACCCAGCTCTGCCGGTGGACCACCTCGCCGTCGACTGCGAGGGCGATGCCCCGGTCCGGGAGGGCGAGAGCTGCCACAACGTCGGCCAGGGTGCTGCCGGGGACGACGTGCGCGGGCTCGCCGTTGAGGACGATGTTCATCGGGTGACCTCCAGGTCGGTCGGGCGCAGGGGGGAGAGGGCGGCCACGGCGGCGTGAAGTGCTCTGTCGAGGACGAGGTCGACCAGGGCCGCCGCCGTGGCAGGCGCCATGAGCACGCCACCGCGGTAGTGGGCCGTCGCCATGAGCAGGTGGGGCATGCTGGTCGCCCCGATCAGGGGTGCGTTGTCCCGGGTGGTCGGTCGCAGCCGGGACAACGCCTCGCCGAACACGAGTTCGGCCACCTCGGGCACCACGGTGGTCGCGGCGCGAAGCAGGTCGCTGACGGCACCCGCGGTGACCCGCGTGTCCGGACCCACGTCCTCGGTGGTCGCCCCCACCACGACCTCCCCGGTGTCGCGGGGCACGAGGTAGACCTGCTGTCCGCCCACCTTGGCGCGGATGGTGCGGGAGAGCAGGTCCCGGGCGCCCCGCAGCCGCAGGATCTGCCCCTTGACGGGACGCACCGCCGGCACGGAACCCTCCGGCAGGCCAGGCACGGTGCTGGACGCCCACCCGGCCGCGACGATGACCACGTCGAAGGCCTCCCGGGTCCCGAGTCGGGGGACCTCGACCCCGACCACGCCGCCGCCCTCGACCACCAGTCCTGCTCGCTCGCGGTGCAGGACCACCCCGGAGCGTGCTGCAGCGTCCATCAGTGCGCTGACCAGCAGGCGGTTGTCGACGCTGTGCTCACCGCGTACCTCGAGGGCCCCGACCGTGCGGGGTGACAGCGCCGGCTCCAGGGCGCGGGCCCCGCGCCCGGTGAGCTCGTCTGCCGCCAGGCCCTGGCGGTGCAGCAGCTCGGCGAAACGGTGCAGCTCGCGAGCGTCGTCGCGGTCGTGGGCGACGACCAGGGTGCCGGTCTGGCGCAGGCCGACCGTGAGCCCCGTCCTGTGCTCCAGGCGGCGAGCGAACTCCGGCCACCGACGCAGGGAGTCCAGTCCCAGCGCGAGCACGTCGTCCTCGCCGTAGGTGCTCTCGCTGACGGGGGCGAGCATGCCGGCCGCGGCGTGGGTGGCGCCGTGTCCGGGCTCCGGGTCGTAGACCGCGATCCCGCAGCCCGCCTCTGCCAGCTGCCAGGCGGCACTGAGCCCGATGACCCCGGCGCCGATGACGGCCACCCTCGGCAGGTCGCGGTTCACGTGCGCGAGCACCTCAGGCGTCAACGGCCGACCCCAGCGCATGCAGCAGGCGGGCCGTGGCTGCCTGCGGGTCTGCTGCACCAGAGACGGCGCCCACCACGGCGACTCCGTGCGCACCCGCGGTGAGCAGCTCGGGGACCACTTCCGCCGTGACGCCGCCGATGGCGACCACGGGCAGAGTGGTGCCACGTGCCGCTGCACGCAGACCCTCCGGTCCCAGCGGGTCGGGCAGGCCGGACTTGGTCGTGGTGGCGAACACCGGCCCCACCCCGACGTATGCCGCACCGGCATGCTCCGCAGCGAGTGCGTCCACGGCGTTCCTGCACGTGCCGCCCACGGCCAGGTGGTCCCCGGCGCAACGCACGGCATCGCGCACCGGAAGGTCATGCGCGCCGAGGTGGACGCCGTCCGCCTCGGCCGCCAGCGCCACGTCGAGACGGTCGTCGACGACCACCATGGCGCCCACCGGTCGCGCGAGCGCGACGACACGACGGGCCAGGTCCAGCAGCTCGCGGTCCGAGCAGTCCTTGGCGCGCACCTGGACGGTGATGCGCGTTCCGTGGCTGGCGCTGACCGAGAGCGCGGCTTCCACCTCGGGCAGCGGGTTCCGGCCTGCGCGGGTGTCGGTCACGACGTGCAACCGTGGTACCCGCAGGGACCGTTCCGCGGTGACGTGCGCTGAGACCATCAGACTCCCGTGCTCCCTGCGCCGGCATGATCCGGATCAGGTCTGGACGGTCGAGGTCGCGTCAACCCCCTCTCAGCCCGGTGCGCCGGACTCCCGTGAAGGACGGTCAAAGACTAGCGGAGGCAGCGGTGGGTGCGACAACCGGTCGTCCGCTGCGTGGACATCGCCCTTGGGTGCGCCTGCCCTCGGGCGGCTGGTACATGATCGACCGGCGGCCAACCGGAACGATGCCGCTCGTCCAGGACGCCGGCCAGCGGTTGCAGCCGCCAGATCCAGACACCTCGGCACTCGACCTACCCGAGCAGGCCTCCGCACTCGTCCGGACGATGGCCAGGTGGGCGTTCGACCACGAGAACGAGCTGCGAACCCTCCTTCGTCTCTCGTTCGCGCCCGAACGCGCCACCCGCATCCCCCGCCGGGGAAACACGAACCGCGACACGTGGATCGCCACGCTGCTCGAAGGCCTTCCCGCGCACGTGCCCCAGGCCGCACGCCATCGGTTGGCCGTCGCCCTCGTCCCGCTCTTCGGAGCTGACGCCGTGGTCTGGAGCACCGACATCGCCGAAGTCGACCCGGACACCGCTGTCGACGTCATGGCCTGGATGGCTGCGACGCTCGTCCAGGCGACCCTCGATGACGGGGTTTGACCCCCGCCCGAAGCCGGACGCACAGCTCAGGGGCACGTGCCGAGGGCCGCGTGCTCGAGGGGCCGCATCCCAGGTACACCCCGTGCCCAAGTGTGCATCCCCCAGATGCGGGCGCCGCGCCTCGGGCGCCCCGGAGTCGACGAAACCCCTGGGCGCCGTGATCGTCCGCCCTCACCCGCGACGCCCGCCGCGAAGCCCGCGTCAGGCCTAGTGCTGGCCTAGACATCGCCGTAGTAGAAGACAAGGTAGGCCTTTGGGGTGGGACTTTCGTTGTTTAGCTCTACAACTTCCTGCTCACCTTCGGCCTTGGTAGGACCCAAGCTGCTTCCGCGACGGCATCTTCGTCGAGAGCCGCATCATCATGGACGTTGCCGGACTGCTCGGCCAGCTCGGCGTCCTCCCCGCCCCTGAAGCCGCCTGACCGCGCCTGCAGAGCGCGGCGTCTCCGGCACGCCGGGCGGCCATCTTGGTGCCCAGGTCTTCGAGGAAATGGCTTATCCATTTCACTGCCAGGGGGACAAGATCTTGAGGCCTGGAGAAGGTCATGCCACGAGATGTAGTGCTACACGGAGCCCTCCTTGAGGGAACCGGCACTCAGATGGATAAGCCACTCGAGGAAAACCCCACGAGGTCGGGATGCCGCTGGGTGCCGAGACTTCGGCGCCGAGGAGGCTGTGGGATCGCAGCTCATCAACCACCCCGCCGGCAGTCCTCGGGCCGACACCAGGGTGGTAGCGAGGCCGCGGTGCAGGCCGGCGAGCACCGCTCGGTCAAGGCATACCCCGCGAACCATGTGCGAACTCAAGGATCCAGCAACGGCTCGACGAAGGTCGGGGGCTCGTAGCGCGTCATTCTGGGCGAAGTGACGCGCACGCTCATCGGCGTGTCCGCAGCATGCGGGCACTTGGGTACGAATTTTGTTGACCCGACTCCGCGCCCCCCTCGTGCGCCCGATCGTCGATGGTGACCCCGTCAGACCGTAGTTCGGCCATGTTTTCGTTCCGACAGCCACCCATTAATCAACCCAGCCATGGTTTCCGCGGACAGGATGTGTCCGCTGCCCTGGTGGTGCTGGGAACTGGGTATGTCTGGCTGCTGCTTTGGTTGGCGGCCTGGGTGGCGGCAGCAACCTTTGGGCCGCGCCGATCTCTCATACCCTTGGCTGCCCCGTTTCTGGCGTTTACACACTTGGCGAACCCCTCAATTGCATGGGGCCAGCAGGAGCCGGGTCCGTGGCCTTTTTGGGGATTGACGGGCGCCTTTCTGCTGGTGGGTCTGTTCGCCCCGTCCGCGTTGTGGCTCTGGAAGAGGCGCGCCGGCGCACACGCGCGTGACGACCCGGGCAAGATCCTTGGTGTCGCCACCCGGCCGGAGGTCGCGCGGGTGGCTGGTCGTCGCTGGCTCCTTCACCGAGCTCGGACGCTCCGACCGTCACTGACGAATCCCGCGCCGCACGATGTCGGCTACCGATTGGGCATGTCTCGGGGTCTGGAGTGCTTCTGCTCGGTGGAGGACTCGATCGTCATCGTCGGGCCGCCGAGGTCGGGGAAGGGCATACACCTGGTCATCCCCAGCATCCTCGATGCGCCCGGCGCGGTGATCACCACGAGTACACGCCCAGACAACCTGACAGCCACACTGACAGCTCGTGAGGCGATCGGCCCGTTGGTCGTCTTCGACCCCCAATGCCTGGCACCCGGCATACGGTCCGCCGCCCGGTGGTCCCCGATCCGCGGCTGTGAGAACCCGCAGACGGCCCTGCTGCGGGGCAAGGCCCTCACGACTGGCGCGGCGAGCGGCACGGTGGACTCGAACTTCTGGCAGGCCTCCTCGGAGCAGGCGGTCCGCTGCCTGCTGCACGCGGCGGCGCTGGGTGGGCGCACCCCGACCGACCTGTACCGCTGGTCCCTGTCCGCGGTCCAGGCTCGCGAGGCCGTGGCGATCCTTGCCACGGACCCCCGCGCTGCCCTGTCCTGGGACCAGGCACTGGAGTCGATCGTCTCGGCGGACCCTCGCCAGCGGGACTCGGTGTGGGCCATGGTGTCCATCGCTTTCGCGGCCCTGGCGGACCCGCGCGTCCTCGCAGCGCTCTCCCCGGCCGAGGGTGAGGAGTTCGACCCCGAGTCCTTCCTGCGGTCCAATGGAACGGTCTACCTGCTGGGCACCGCGACCGGCGCCGCCGCGACCGGAGGGCTGGTCGGGGCCTTCGTCGAGGACGTCGTCGGCGCCGCCCGCCGGATGGCCGCGGCGTCAGCCGGGGCCCGCCTCGACCCGCCGCTGTCGCTGATCCTCGACGAGGCCGCGAACTACCCACTGCCATCGCTGACGTCCCTGATGTCCGAGGGCGGCGGGACGGGGATCTCGACGATGGTGGTGCTGCAGTCCCTGGCCCAGGCGCGAGCCGTGTGGGGCGAGCACGCGGCCTCGGCTGTGTGGGACGCCGCCATCGTCAAGATCGTCCTCGGCGGGGGCTCGACGGCCCGGGACCTGGACGACCTGTCGCGCCTGATCGGGCAGCGCGAGGAGCTCCAGACCTCCACGAGCACCT
>JAABUP010010756.1_pt1 | contig 10673 bp, 10 predicted proteins | sample 5559201 | NCBI WGS metagenome assembly JAABUP01 (sample SAMN10711887, study PRJNA513373) | rock metagenome | isolation source: Antarctica rocks | place: Antarctica | reverse complement strand
GTGCGAGTGCTTTGACGAGGAACGGCAGCAGGGGATCGATGTCAACGACGTCCTGCAGTGCCCGCGGCGCGATCAATCTGCGGTGCGTGAGGACCGGGTGCTCGGCGTAGCCCCCGGCCGATTGGGTGTTGAGTTCGATGCTGTGTGACCGGGCGGACCACTCGATGGCCGCCACCGCCGCGGCGCGCCCTGGGGTGTCGGTGTCGGCGTCGCCCACCCAGATCTGCACCGCATGAACCGCGCCGGAGAAGCCCAGCACCGGGCGCCCGAGGACGCGGGCCCGCTGCCCCCGCCAGGGCTGGAGAACACTGTCCACGGCTTCGGCAGATTCGCGGACCGTGCGGACAGCTGACCGGACTTCGTCCGCGACCCGGCGGTTGCGGGTATGCCGGAAGTTACGGAGCGGCATCCACGATTTCGGGTGCCCGTCCATGGCGACGATGGTGGGCGCAGCGACGGGGGTCAAGGTTTCCACGACCAGTTGAAGCGGCGGTGTCCCCGTCGCACGTTGCGCCACCACGGTTCCTCCCCGTCTTTCGCGCATCGTAACTGTGCGCGAACAGACAGTGTTCGGCCGCGGCCGTTGTCCCGGATCACTTTCTGGCTGCGGCCTGCGGCCAGCGCCCGGCACAGTGGTCGAGAACAGCCTGGACGGCGGCCCGACCCGGACCGGTCAGCGCGTCGCGTCCGGTGGCGCGCCGCCGGGCTGCGTCAGCGCACGCGGCAGGCTGCCGGGCTCGGCGTTGCGCGGCGGCGGCGGCGTCTTCGGCGTCGCGGGCGTCCTCCAGGGCGCAGGGCCGGTCGGCGAGGTCAACCCGGTTCAGCAGCCAGGACAGGTACCCGATGGGGTTGCGGGGGTGGGTGAAGACCCGTGACCCGCTCAGTGCGTGGTTGTCCAGGAGCTTGTTCAGGTCCCGCGCGGTCCAGTCGTGGGCGGCTGGCAGGGCCAGCAGTGCCGCCCACGTGGTGGGGGTCTTGAACCGTGCCCAGGGTGGTGAATCGGGGTCCTGGCGCCATCGGGTGGCCAGCAACAGCCCCCGTGCATCGACCGCTGCCCCCTGCCGGGCTGGTTTGTTTTTTCTGTTCTGAGCCGGGCGCGGAGCGCCTCGATGTTCGCGTTTTTCGCCCGTAGAAACCACCCTCTCTCCGAGAGGAGGGGTAGGAACAAGACCACTACGTGGAGGGGTGCCATCTGGTGTCTGACCTGCGGCGCTGCGCACTGGGTTATCCACAGGGTAAGTGCTGGTGTGGTGCAGGGCGTACACCGCGGTCCACCCGCGGGCTGTGTCGCCGCGCTCTGCGGAGTCCAGCCGCTCGAGCAAGGTGCGTTGGCGGCCTTCCTGAACTTCGGTGGCGAGCCCGACCAGGCGCAGGAAGGTTCTGGCACGGGTGATGGTCCGTTCACCGAGCCCGGTGGCCGCGGTGATGCCGCGCTCGGCGCCGGTGGTGCCGAGCAGGGGCCCGCTGTTGCGGCCGGTGCCGAAGTCCGCGGCCGCGGCGTGCGCGGTGGCCACGGCCAGGACGGCACGCAGTGAGATACCACCACCGGTCGTGGCGACGAGGCGGTACCGGACCGGCAGGTAATGCCGCTCGTAGACCAGCTTGACGTGTTCCAGCCAACGCTCGGCCGACCACCAACACGGCACCCGCGCATACACACCCGTGGGCACCGGGCGGCGCAACAACGCCCGCGCCGGCGGTGGCCCGCAGCCATCATGACGACCCCACGGCCGAGACCCGCGGGCAGAGCCACGTGGTGACCATTTCGCCCGGTCAGCGACACGCCGAGCAGGTTGTACAACCACGTATGAACTTGATTCAGGGTATGAGCTACCCTGAGAACTGCCTGTCATGGCAAGTTCCCTTCGGGGAAGAGCACCACGTCGCCGAGCCTCTTAACTCGACGGCCCTAGCTGAATCCGGACCCGCCCTTCCCGGGGCGGGTTTCGGCGTTCTAGGGGCTACCTGGTGCGATGTGGAGTTATTAGCGTGCGGCTGGGCCGCTCACATCACGCGCTATGTGGTAGCACCTCCTGTCCGGGTGCCGGGAGCAGTGGAAGACCCCGCCGCAGGGCTTCTTGAACGACCCACCACCGGTTGAAACGAGGTGCTGCGGCTCGCCCTATCTCCTCCAACATCTCCGGTGAGATGTAGACAAAAAGGGCCTCACGTGACCGTTGACGGTCACGGTGGCCGAGGTAGGCGCCGCGTGGCAGACCGTCTTCGTCGGGGGAAGGCAGCAGCGGAAGTCCTCTGCGAAGTGCCTCCTGGACTATCCACCAGTGCCGCACTCCCATCGTGGCGGCGGTGTGTCTCACTTCGGCGGCGAGAGCCGGATCGATGTGAGTACAAAAACCTACGCGAGGTACCCCATCGCGTCGCCTTGGCCTGGTCATAAAGCTATTTCACACCCTCCAGGGGTTGGCGGGCGGGAGACACGCCGAGAAGAGTTCTCTGCGCATTATTCCGGTTGCCGATTCATAGCGACTTCAGTCGGGCGATGCGCGCGGCGCGGGTTCGTGCCCAGACTGCGGCCAGCCACTCTGACTCCACGTTCAACGCGGCGGCGAGTGCCTGGAGTTGTGCACCGTCAGGCTCTCGGTGACCACTTTCGATAGCGGTGAGGATGCCCATCGTTATACCGGCCGCGGCGGCCAGACCACCCTGCGTGAGACCCGCTTGAAACCGGAGATCAGCCATGTGCAGATCGTCCTCTTTGATCGTCACAAGATCGGCCACCCGAATTCCCAACGCGTCTGCAACGGAGCCAAGCGTCCGCGGTGTAGGGGCGGACCGTTCGGTTTCCCAGGCGTTGATGGTTGCCGCGCTCACCCCGGACAGGGTGGCGAGTTCGGCCAGCGAAAAGGTCTTCTGGCTGCGGCGGCGGCGGAGCGCAGCCGGGCTGAAGCCGCGGATGCTCGCTCGCCCCACGCGCGTTCCATTCGCCAGATCGTCATCGGTCTGACGCATCTTCGCTCACTTCCTGACCGTCCGCACCGCACTATATCTGAATGCTGTATGCGTAAACTAGACGCAGTAGAGGCTAGCCGTCTAGCGTGAGGCTCGGCGGCAGCGGCTGTCCTGGAGCGGAGGGAGCGGGTTGTTGAAAGAAAAACAGTTGACGCTCTTCGCGCGAGCGTCCTACTGTTCGTGTGCCGCTCATCACTCGTGGTGGGTGCTCGGGTCCCTTGAGTCTGCGGGGATCACGACGCGGATAGTGCCAGATCGCCTCCGTGGTGAGGCGTGTCTTCTGCCACGGCCGGATGAGGTGTTCAGGTTGTCCCATGGGAGCCTTTTTTCGCTGCGCGCTGCAAGCATCTGGCGTCGGCCGGTCGCCGCTGCGGTAACCGGATGCCCAGCGGTGGCCGTGCCGGATCCGGGGCAGCTCGCTACAAGGGTGATCGTGCGGTGAAGGGCAGCAAGGCTGCCGTCGCGCTGCTCGCGCTGGCGTTCGTGGTGCCGCTGCTCGTGATTGTGATGGTGGTGGGCGGTTCCGCTCCGCCGTGTGATCAGCAGGGCGCGGTCGGTGCCGGTGGTAGCCCGGGCACCGGTGCGTTGGCCGCGGGAGGTATTCCCGTGGCGTTTGTGCCGCTGATCCAGAAGGCGGGCGCGCTGGACCCCGCGTTCCCGGCCCCGGTGCTGGCCGCCCAGATTCAGCAGGAGTCCGGTTTTCACGCCTCCGCGGTGTCCTCCACCGGGGCGATGGGGTACTCGCAATTTGAACCGCAGACCTGGGGTTCTTACGGTAAGGACACCACCGGCAAGGGTTCCGCCGATCCGAACAATTTCTCCGACGCGGTGGATGCGCAGTCCCGCTACGACCATGATCTGGCGGACCAGGTGCGCGCCGCGCAGGCTGCGGGCAAGATCCACTCCACCGCGAGCGTAACCGAGATGGCCCTGGGTGGCTACAACGCCGGGATCGGCGCCTTGCTCGCCGCGGGTGGGGTGCCGGGCAACGCCCAAACCTCAGCATACGTCCCGGCGATCATGAGCATGGCGCGGGGCAAGTTCTCCCAAGCGGGCACGACCGCTGCCGCGGCCCCCGGCGCACCGGCACCGGGTGGCGCCCCCGGCGCACCAGTGGCCGGGACTGGGGTGTCGGCGGCGGGAGGTTGCGGGAGCCCGGGGCAGGTCCAGGTGCTGGCCCTGACCTACCCCTCCTCCACCGGGGTTCCGATGCCCGCGGACGTGTACCTGCCCCCGGGCGGTGGTGCGGGGACGCAGCCGCTGCGCCCGATGCTGGTCATGGTGCACGGCGGCGGCTGGTTCTTCTCCGACCGCCACGAGCTGGACGCGGAATCTAGGGATGCCGCGATGCACGGCTATATCGCCGTGTCCATTGACTATTCCATGGCGGTGCCGCGGTGGCCGCGGGAACCCGACGACGTGCGGGCCGCGATCACCTGGGCCCGGTCGCAGGCCGCCCAGTGGGGCGGGGACCCCGCGAAGATGGCCACCTGGGGCGACAGTGCGGGGGCGAACCTCGCGGTGGAGGTCGCCGCCACCGGAGACCATTCCGGGCTGCAAGCCGCAGTGGGATGGTCGGGTCCCTACGATCTGGGCGCTTTGCCGGCCGACGCCGCCGCGATCGTCTCGACCGACTACCAAAAGGCTGCGGCCACTGCAGATCCTGCGATCTATTTGGGGTGCCTGGCGATCATCTGCCCCTCCACGTACACCGCGGCGTCCCCGGCGTTGTCGGCGACTCCGGGGACCCCGCCGGTGTATCTGGCGAACTCCACCAACGAGCTGGTTCCGATGGCGCAGCAGGACCACATGGCCGCCACCCTGGCCCGGTTGGGGGTGGCCCACCAGGCGGTGGTGGTGCCCGGGACGGGGCATGCCACCGCCTACGCCGCCGCGCAGACCGCGCCGACCCTGGCCTGGTTGGACAAGACCCTGGGGTTCACCCCACCGCCGCCCCCCACAGTCGGCGGCGGCGGCGGCGGTGGCGCGGTGGGTGGCCCGACGCAGCAGAGGGTGGTCGACGCGGCGAAGACGCAGCTCGGTTTGCCCTACATCTGGGGGGGTGGCGGCACCAACGGCCCAACTGGTGGGGGTTTCGACTGTAGCGGACTGACCCAGTACGCCTTCGCGAAGGTGGGGGTGGCGCTGCCGCGGACCGCGGACACCCAGTACGCGGCGACCGCGGCCAAGGCATTGCCCGGTGGTTTCGACCCGGCGTCCTATCAGGCCGGGGACCTGCTGTTCTGGGGCACGGCCAGCAATATTCACCACGTGGCGATCGCGATCGGTAACGGCCAGTTGATCCAGGCCTCCACGTTCGGGGAGCCGTTGAACATCAAACCGATCTATCACTCCGACTTTTTCGCGGCTACTCGGCCGCTCGGTACGATAGGAGCACCTCAATGATGAGCACGATCCACGCTGATGGCCCGCTGTACGTCGGTCCCCCGTACGTCTTCGTATCCTTCGACGAGTTCGTCACCGTGCTGCACGTGCTGGTGGGTGCGGTGTTCGTGCTGTCCGGTCTGGTCGCGATGGTCGCCGTGGCCGTGATGGTGTTCTCCGGCGGCCGTGGGTGCGGGCCGTCCCGGGCGTCGGTGATCGCGTTGCCCGCGATGGTGGTGTACTTCGTGACGGGTGCCTCGACCGCTGCGTGGGCGGCGGCGGGCCCGGACATGGGCCTGCTCACCCTGCTCGCCGCGACGGGGCTCGTGGTCGTCGTGGGGTGGTGCATCGCGTGGCGGGAGCGGCTGTGGTGGGCCGCCTACTCCGCCGCGTCCGGTGATGGTGCGGAAGGTGCACCGCAATGAGGAGGTCGGCAATGCGCCAGATCGGTAGGACAGTGCTCGCCGCGGCGGTTGTGGCGGTGTGCGCAGGGTGCAGCACACCGTCCGCACCATCACCATCACCATCACCATCACCGGCACCGGCCTCGTCGGCGAGTGCGGTAGCCCCGGCGACCGCACTGCCCTCCTCGGCTGGCGGTGGTGCACCGGTGACGGTGCCCCCGGGTGCGTCGGGGACCCCCCGGGGAGCCGGACCGGGCATCGACCAGGTCAACGGTGCCGATGCCACGGCGGTGGGGGAAGCCTTCTCCACGGCCACGTTCACCTACGACAGCCTGATCGACACGTCTCCCGCGGATGGGCAGCACCGCTCCGCGGACTTCGCGACACCCGCCTTCGCCACCCAACTGCGCCAGCCGCTGATGCAGGGGGGCGGTGCGGTGTGGAACGAGATGGCCGCCCACCGCGGCTACACCACCGTCGCCCTGACCCCAGACCACGACGATGGCCGCCCCCCGGACACCGCGACGAGCGCGGTCCGGGGATGGACGATCACCGCGACGGGGCACGCCGCCGATGGGTGGAGCGCCCCGATGAACTCGGTGGTGATGTTCGTGTCAATGACCCGCCCGACCCCCGCCAGCGCGTGGCAGGTCTCCAGCCTGCAGATTCCGGCGGCGAACTGATGACGGAACCGAACGTGATGCGGGCCCCGGTGGTGGGTGCGGTGGGCGGTGGTGTCGGGGCCACCGTCCTGGCGGCGCTGTTGGAGTGCCCCGAGGCCGGTGTGGTGGCCGGTGACGGCTCGCACCCCGTGGATGTACTGGTGTGCCGGTCCACCGCGCACTCGGTGCGGGACGCCATCGCGGTGGCCGCCCGGATGGGTGCTGCCCCGGTGCTCGCGGTGGTCGCCGACTGCTCGCACAGCCCGCCCTCCGCGGTGCGCCACCGCCTGCGGATGGCCGGGCCGAACCTGACGGGCATCGTCGCGGTGCCGTGGTGGAACTGGCTGCGAGAAACCGATGATCCCGCCGCGCACACCACCACCCTCGCCGCCGGTGTGCCCGGGCGCTCGAAGGCGGGCAAGTCGGTGCTGGCCATCCGCGATCAACTCGTCGCCGCGGTCACCCCGCTGCTCAGCGCTCCGTTACCGAGCGCCCCGGCGGTGCAACCCGACGAGCAATCGCCACCTGCCACACCCCAAGCGCATGTCTCCTGACCGAGGAAAGGACCGCTCACCATGTCGATGCTGATCCCACTGAAATGGCTGCTGGGGGTGGCCGCGATGGTGTGCATCGCGGCGACGGTGCCCGCGCTGCTGCACGCGAGGAGAGGCCTCCGATATGCACCGCCGCTGTTCCTCGTCGCGGCACTGAACGCGGGGATGGCCGTGCTGCTGTCCGCGGCGGGGTCCTGACGTGCCCAGCGAACAAGCACGCTCACCACCGGCCGCGCCGGGGGGACAGGTCTTTTGTGCACCTCTTGTTAATCCACCGAAAGGATTCACCATGTCTGTGTTGCTGCACTCCTTCGATGCGTTGAGTTCAACGATCCTTTACGCGGCGCCGCCGGATCCGCCGGCGCAGCCTCCCCCCGGCCTCGACACCTTCACCACGAAGGTGCTCGGGTGGTTGAAGTGGGGTACGGGCATCGCCGCGATGGGTGGCCTGCTGGCCGTGGCGGTGATGATGGGCGTCGGTATCCGCGGTCGTTCGGACACCGCGAAGAACGCCATGTCCCACGCCCCGTGGGTGTTCGGCGCCGCGGCCCTCGCCGGGTCCGCGTCGGTGCTGATCGGCGCTGTCGGCGGCTGATCGAGCACGTCCCCGATGTATCCAGCACCCACCCACATTGGAGAGGAACCCCACGATGACTGGGACTGGTTTCACGACGAAGCAGTACACAGATCGGCGGCGCCCACCGTGGCTGTGGCCGGTAGTGGCTCTTGCCGCGGTGGTCGTGGTCGCCGTCGTCGTGGGGTTCTCCCTCAGTGGTGGTGGCGGCCCCCCTGCTGCTGCCCAGCACCCCGGACCGGCCCCGACCTCGGCCCCCCCGGCCGGGCCGGTTGGGGGTGGCGACAGTGGAAGCACGCACCAACCCAACGATCCGAACTACTTGACTGCGGCCCCGGCGGGGCTCCGCTTCCAAGACGTGGGCGGGTTGACGCTGCCGTTCTCCCCGGTCGACGGGCCACTCCGCATCAACGGTCCGATCGCGGCCGGTTACTCGCACACCCCACAAGGCGCAGTTATCGCGACGATGCAACTGCTTCCGCGCATTGGCTTCGGACCGGACTATCGGCAGGTCGTGGCGGAACAAGTGGTGGCGGATCAAGCGATCAAAGACCAGCTCATCAGCTACCGCGCGACCCACCCGCAGGACAACCCAGCGGAGTTAGCGGCGCAGCTGAGCCCACCTGTGGGTTTTCGCATCGAGTCGTACGCCCCCGATCGCGCCACCGTAGTGATGCTTAACCGCCCCGGAGGAAATGCTGGGGGATTCACTGCAGGCCGTGCGTTAGTGGTGTGGGTCGGCGGCGATTGGAAATTGCCAGATAACAGCAGTAGCACGTTGTCGGCGGTGCCAGACAGCACGGGTTACACGCTTTTCTAAACGCGATGCCCCAGCAGACGTGGTTCACCGAGCACATGAAAGTAGGGAAGCGCGATGCCCGATACATCGGGGGTCTGTAACGCGGTAGGCACCTCGATCCCATTAGCGGGTCCGGTACTCGGCGGCGTCTGCAATGTTGCGACCGATCCTGTGGGGACGGTGGGGTCGGCGACGAAGGCGGCGGTGGGTGCTGCGGCGAGCTCGGTGTTCGGCCAGTTCGCGGAGTCGGTGGGTCAGTCGGCGGGGGATTTGCTGCGGACGTCGATGACGTGGTGGGTGAAGACGGATTCGATCAACATCGACCCAGCCGCGATCGTGTCCACGCAGCGGCCTCTGCAGGGGGTGTTCGAGCTGATCATGATGGCCGGGGTGCTGGGTACGGCCATTGTGATGGCGTTGTCCCGGCGCGGACAGCCGCTCGCCGATCTGGTGATGGGTGCGGTGAAGTACGTCGCGATTTCGTCGTTGAGTTTGACGGTGCTGTCCCTCGCGCTGTCCGCGGGTGATGACATCTCCAAGCAGTTGGTGCAGAACGGGTCCAACCAGTTCGGTGACAGCTTGGCGAAATTGCTCGGGACAGCGACGCTGACGAACCCGGCCACGGTGTTGCTGTTGGGTATGTTGACGTTCTTTCTGGCGTTGATCCAGTGGGTGTTCGGGTTCATCCGCCAGGCCGGGATCTTGGTGTTGGCGTCGTTGATTGCTATTGCCGCTGCGGGGCAGTTGTCCACGTGGGGTCGGCAGTGGTTCCCGCGGATCGCTTCGGCGTTGGTGGCCCTGGTGTTGTACAAGCCGATCGCGGCGATGATTTACAGCGTCGGGTTCAAGTTCATGGGCCACGGCAGGGACCTGTCGACCGCGGTCATCGGGGTGATGGTGATCGCGTTGGCGGTGATCGCGTTGCCCGCGATGATGAAGTTCTTCTCGTTCGTGGGTGGATCGGTCGGTGCCGGTGGGGGTGGCAGTGCCCTGGCGTTGGCGGGTGGCGCGTTGGGCGGTGGGGCTGCCCTGTCCCAGTTCGGTGGAGGCGGTGGCGGTGGCTCGGGTGCGGGGAGCACCGCGACCTCGCAGGCCACCTACATGGAGACCACCGGTCCCGGCACCGGAGTGACCGACACCCCACCGGGCCCCGGCGGCACCGGTGGCGATCCAGGTGGTGGTGGTGGTGAAGTACCGCCATCCGGCTTGGACGGCGGCGGTGGCGGTGGCAGCGGTAGCGAGGCCGCCGTTGACGGTGGTAGCGGTAGCGAGGCCACCGTTGACGGTGGCGAAGGTAGCGCCGGTGGCGGGGGCGGGATGAAGCCGCCTACCCCGGGTGGCGGCGAGGCCGCGGTTGGTGGTGGCGCCGCCGCCGGGGGTGGTGCTGCGGCGGCTGCGGGTCCGGTGGGCGCGGGGATCGCCGCGGCGGGTGCAGCCACGAGCATGGTTCAAGACGGCGCAGCGTCGGGCGCCGCGGCGATGACCGGTGGTGGAACGCAGCCCCCAGCTGGCGGTGAGTCCAGCGGTGAGGTGAGCGGGGGCAGCCCCGACGTAGGCGGCGCGGTGAGCGGCGGGGAAACCGGGGGCGCAGCTGGGGGTGTTGGTGCCAGCGAGGCCGCAGCGCCCGTCGAGTCCGGGCCCGCGTCGCCCAGCGGTGAGGTGAGCGGGGGCAGCGCAGACGTGGGTGGCGCGGTCAGCGGCGGAGAAACCGGGGGCGCAGCTGGGGGTGTTGGTGCCAGCGAGGCCGCAGCGCCCGTCGAGTCCGGGCCCGCGTCGCCCAACGGTCAGGTCAGCGGAGGCAGCGCAGACGTGGGTGGCGCGGTCAGCGGCGGAGAAACCGGGGGCGCAGCTGGGGGTGTTGGTGCCAGCGAGGCCGCAGCGCCCGTCGAGTCCGGGCCCGCGTCGCCCAGCGGTGAGGTGAGCGGGGGCAGCCCAGACGTGGGAGGCGCGGTCAGCGGCGCAGAAACCGGGGGCGCAGCTGGGGGTGCTGCCGCTGGTGGTGGTGCCGCGGCTGCGGGTCCGGTGGGTGCCGGGATCGCGGCGGCGGGGGCGGGGATGGATGCGGTGAGCGGCGCGGCGGAGTCCGCGTCGGGGGCGATGACCGGCGAGGACGACACCTCTGAGGAGGGCAGCAGTGATGAGTAGTAGCAACGATGTGCGGGGTTATGCGGGGTTTCGGTTGGCGACAGGGTTCGGGCTGGGTCGGTTCACCGGCCGCCAGGCCGCGTTGGTGGCGGGCACGGTGGGGGTGGTGGTGGCCACCCTGAACTTTTCGTTCTTCGGGGCGCTGTACATGGCGGCGGTCGCGGTCCCGGTGCTCGGTGT
>JAABUP010010754.1_pt1 | contig 10675 bp, 10 predicted proteins | sample 5559201 | NCBI WGS metagenome assembly JAABUP01 (sample SAMN10711887, study PRJNA513373) | rock metagenome | isolation source: Antarctica rocks | place: Antarctica | reverse complement strand
CGCCAGTCGAGCTACTACTGGCAGTGCCTGCCTGGGCCGCCTTCGTCGCCGCCGCCGCCGCCGCCTGCAGGCGCAGGTGTCGCTGGGTGCTTGTGCAGATACATGTGAGGACAACACGGGCTGCGCCAGCCGCTGTGGGTCTGGTGGTGGCTTGCCCTGGCTGCACCACTCGCATGTGCCTCCAGCTCATCAGCCTATGCTGCAAGCCTGGCCGGGCAAGCCCGTTCAAATCAGCCGGGGCAAGCCCCCAGTCTGCAGAGACGGGCGCGCGTCGCCCGCAGTGGCTGTGGTTTCTTTAAGCGCCAGCTCCGCCTCTTGGCCAAGCTGCCCTGACATGCTGACGTGCGGCTGGGGGGCTGCCACCGTTGCCGTCAAAGCGCCTCACGGCACCCGCCGATACATATATGTGCGCGCGCGCCTTTTGTGCAGCGGCCAGTCAGTGCGGCGGCACGGCGGGCGCGCCGAGCGCGGCGGCTGCGCTGGACGCGCCCTGGCCGGCGCACGCGTGCGCAGCCGGCCTGGCCTGCATGCGGCGCTCGGCGGCCTCCTGGCTCTGCCAGGCCCGCGCCGGGGCGGCGGCCAGCGCAACCCCGCCGCCGCCGCCGCCGCCGCCGCCCCCGGCGCTCGTGGGCCAGGCAGCGTGCCCGCCGCTGGGCGCCGGCCTCGTGCCCGTAAGCGGCGGCGACCGCGCCGTGACCGTCGGTGCGCGGCTGGCCATGCTTGTCTGCACACGCCGCGCCCGCTGCATCCTGGTGCGGTGAACGACTGCAATGCCCACGCAAACACCATTGTCCACATAGAAAGATACCGAGCGCGTTCCAACCGGCGCCTGCCTAAGCAGCCTGAAGGAGCCCCGAGCAGGCCTCAGTGCACCCTAGCCTGGCCCTGAGCCGCCGCAGCAACCAGCGCATGCGTGCTCACGTCAGGCGCATGCTGCCACGTTGCCGCGGGCACGGTGTGCAAGCCGGCCGGGGGCCGCTGCCGCAACGCCGCCGCCTGCGACGGCGTCAGCCCCGACTGTCCGGTCAGGCGCGCGGCGCATCCTGCCCGGGCCTTCATCCGTGTGCCTCTCCCCTGCAAGCGGTGGTGGCTGTGCGCTGCCTGGTGCTGCAAACACCGGAGCGCGCCAGTGCATGCACCGCCATGCATGGCTCCAACAGTGCCAGAGTGCACCTTGTGGCACACTCAAGACTCACTCACCAGCACTTCAGCACTAGCCCTCCAGTGCCCGAAGCGTGCGTTGGGCTCCCCCGGCCGACCGCATGGCCGCGTAACAAGGCACAGACTGCCTGCCCAGACCGGTCAGGGTTAGGGCCCTACCCTAGCCCTAACCCTTCGCACGGGCGGCCCGCGGCCGCAGGACGTGGAAGGCGTACGGGGAGGCGTGCGAGGCGCTGGAGGGCGCGTGCGTGGCCGGCGCGGAGACGTGCACCGGCCTGAGCCCCTACTGCCCGCGTGTGGCCGTCATTAGCGCGCATGGCCAGGCGCGCCCGGCCACGACTGCGCTGGGCCGCGTCGCTCGGCCCTGCCCGCGGCCGCGGCCGTCATCCTCGCCCGAAGCCACGGCCTGCCTGACGCTGACATGATGGGGATGTATTGCAAAGCTATGACATTTGCACACCAGCCGATGAGGCAAAGGGTGTAAGGAATGCAGAGCACCATGGCATATTTATACACAGGCTCAGAAGCCCATCGTTGTCTGAAGTGTGTGTTGTGGTGAAATACGTCACCTCTGGTGTGGCTGCGTGTGCTTGATGGTTTGGCAATGCCTTGGCCAGGGTCGCCTGATGACGCCATGCGTCACACCCGCCCGAAAAGACAATAGCCAACTTTGCGCGTTGCTGAGCAGGTGTGCCAAGCCGCCAGCGCGCCCTGCCAGCTGCCAGCGTCCTGCGACGGCACCAACCGCGACTGCCCCGACGCCGCAGTCGCGCCCGAAGGCGCCGACTGCGGGCCTGGGTGCCTGTGCGACGGCGTCAGCGAGGGTATGGCGCTGGCCATACTTGGATTCAAGCGCAAGTGCATTGACGCTGTTCATAAATCTGGCAAGCTGTTCGAGCGCAGATGCAAAGCGGACAGGCAGGCGCATGCAAGTCACGTATCCGCAAGCGTGCCGTGCGCATGTGCAGAACTATGGGACCAGGCGAGTGACTGCACGCATCCCCTCTATCGCCCACTGGCGCACAGAATGCCGCCTCTGACACAGGCATACGCGCCGCCAGGCTGCCCCGCCGGCTTCTACGTCGCGCCCGGCGACGCCACAGCCTGCGCTGCCTGCCCGACCGGCTGTGCGGCGTGCACGGCGCCGCTGGGGCTCTGCTCGCAGTGCGCGCCGGGGTACCAGCTGCTGGCGACGACGGCCACGTGCCAGCAGCGTGCGCGCTGCCTGCTCCACCTGTCTGGGCGGCGCCCAGTTTGACAGCGCAGCCATGTACCGCGCATGTGAGCCAGGCAGTGCAGCACACTTTGCGCTGCTGCATGCCCATGGTGCGGAGTGGCCAGAATCTGTCTTGCATGGAGCATGTCTGCTTACCTCTGTCGTGTCTGGCTTTCTGCATGCATGCACAGGCGGCCGCCATACCCTGGATTTGCCTCCACTAGCCATGCGCCATCTGCTCAAACCTGGCTCATGCTGAGTCTCAGTGCAAGCGACTTGGAGTCTCTGGCTGCCACTGCCAAAGTCACAAGGGATGCATGCACTGTGCAGTGCATAAAATTGCTGAGTTGGTAATGCTGGCCCACCCTGGTATGCAAACCGTTTGAAAACCATTACTCGCACCAGACCTCTGACACATGGAGGTCGCGACCTGCAGACAGCGGGAGCCCGGCAGCCACAGCCGCGCCGCGCACGACGGCACTGCCGCAGCTCAGCGGCGGTCAAGCGGCCCCCGCCGCGCGTGATCGCACCCGCGGCGGCGGCGGCGGCGGCGGCGGTGTGGGCGGCGCGGCTGGCAATGCGGCCTCCGGCGCCTCTGCCACCGCCAGCACGGCAAGCACCGCGGGCGGCGCTGCGGGCGGCGGCGGCGGCGGCGGCGGAGGGCGAGGCGGCAGGGGCGGCGGTAGCGGCGGCAGCGGGGGCAATGCCGCGGCGGCAGCGGCCGCTGCCGCTACAGCTGCGCAGGATGCGGCCAGCGCGGCGTCGACGGCCGCGACCGCAATCGGTCCGTCCTGCCCGGCAGACACGCGAGTGTGCACACAGCGCCAGTGCACACAGCGCCACATGCACATGCCTTATCGTACGCTATGAGCGGAAACAGTGCCAAGCACATGTGGCGTGGCCGCTGCGTGACCCGCATGATTGCTTCATACATTATGCGTGTGCCGAGGGGTACCAGATGTGCCGGTCGTTGAACGCAGCAGTACCATCCTGTTGTTCAGCACTTACACAAAACTCCCAGCTTCACAGCATCAGGGCCTTACGACCTCCTCATGCAGGCACGGCCGGCTCCGCATCGGCGGCGGCGTCCGCAGCTGCGTCCGCGCGTACGGCAGCAGCGGCCGCATCGACGGCCGTCGCAAGCGGCGCGGTCGCGACAGGCACGGCCACGGCAGCGGCGTCTGCGGCCACAGCCTCAGCTGCCGCGGCGGCCGTCAACGGTAACAGCACGGCGGCCTCGGCCGCGGCCGCGTCTGCCTCCAGCCACGCCGCCGTGCGCAACGGCTGCCAGATCTTTGTTCATGCTAATTGGACCCCCAGAGTCAGCATGTTCTGTTACAATAGTCAATCTAATGGTGAAGGATCCGTTGCAGCACATGTGCACGCGTGGCTTATTTGTTCTGCAAGATAACACGATGAGTGTGCCTGCCAAGTTGGAAAATGCGCGCTTACAAACCCTCTAGTTGTCGCACACATACCCACAGCATAAGAACTTGCAGAACCTACCCTACCCTGTACGCGCAGGCGGCCGCCAGCTACTCCGCCAGCGTCACAAGCACGACCACCATCACAACAACCAGCTCGGTCGCGTCGACCGCCACCGCCGTGGCCTCAGCCGCCAACGCCACCGCGCTGGCCGCCGCCGCGGCCGCGGCCGCAGGCGCGCGCCCCGGGGCCCCGCCGCTGCGCCACGCGCGTTCCCGGCGGCGGCGCTGCTCGCGCTGCTGTGTGCGTGCCGCCGCTTGGAGTTTGGAGATCAGACTGCGCGCTTCGCCGCACAAGCTGCCGGGCGGGCTGCTCGTCCTGGTTGCGGGCGCGGGCGGCGCTCGGCGCTGAGCCGCGCCGCGGCCGCGCGCGTAGGCTCGGCCAGCGGCGCGGGCATCGCTGCGGCGGCCATGGCGGCCGCGGAGCAGGCGGCTGCCGCCGCGCGCGCTGCCCTGGCTGTCGGCAACTACGCCGCGGCCAGGCGCGCGCTGCCTGCATGCATGTGCAATGCACATATTTCTTTCATCAAATGTCATCAAATATGAAGCAGACCTGATGAACTTGAAATTGAGCTGTATGCATAGATGGGTTTGCTTGTGGTTGTAGCTTGGGCATGCGCGTTGGCGCCCAGCGCAGCCTGCAGCCACGCCGAGCGCCGGCCCAGCAACCGAGGCGGCGCGCCTGCCGGCGCGCAGCTATGCGGCCGCCGCCGCGCAGGCGGCCTCGCAGGCGGCGTCGCTGGCGCAGGCCGGCAATTTTTTCGGGGCGGCGGCAGCGGCTGGCCAGGCGGGTGACCACACGCTGCTGGCGGCCAGCAACTTCTTCACCATGCCCGGCTCCGGCGGGGCCGGGGCGGCCGGCGGCTCCAACCCTAACCCTAACCCTAACCCTGCTCCCGCCTCGCTGTACCCCACCAACCCCGCCGGCCTGTTCCCGGGCGCGGCGGGCTTCGGCGGCGCAATGGGCCTGCCGGGCTCCAGCGGCGACGGCCCTGGCTTCCTGAGCTTCAACCCGTGGGGCGGTTTCGGCGGCGCGGGCGGCGCGTCGAGCTCGTCCGCGTCCGCGACAGCCACGTCGTCGTCAAGCACCACGGCGGCCGGCGGCGGCAGCGGCGGCGGCGGCAACGGCGGCGACAGGGCCGGCGGCGCAAGCGGCGCCGGGGGAGCAGCCTCGTCCGGCACGGCCTCCGCCACGACGAGCAGCACTGCGGCGGGTGCGGGCGGCGGCGGCGGCGGCGGTGGGGACACGGACGGCGGCGGCGGCGCCGGGGCCGGCGGCGGCGCGGCCTCGACCGGCACCGCGTCCGCCACGACGTCGACAACGGCGTCCGGCGCCGGTGCGGGCGGGGGCGGCGGCGGCGGTCCTGACGGCGCCGGCGCAGGTGCCGCGGGCGGCGGTTCGAGTGGCACGGCTTCTGCATCCACCAACACTGCGGCTGGCGGCGGCGGCGGCGGCGGCGGCGGCGGCGGCGGGCCGGGCGGCGGGTTTGGCGCGGGCGGCGGAGCGGGCGGGGCCGCCGCAGGCCAGGCCTCAGCAAGCACCACGACGAGTGCGGCGGGCGGCGGCGGGGCTGGCAGCGGTGGCGGCGGCGGCGGCAGCGGTGGCGGCGGCGGCGGCAGCGGCGGCGGCAGCGGCGGCGGCGGCGCCGGGGCAGGCGCCGGCGCAGGCTCGACGGGCACGGCCTCCGCGCAGACCAGCACAACCTCCTCCGGCTCCGGCGCGCCCTTGGCCCTGTGTACCATTATGGCCCTCGGCAAACGACCTCGCCAGAGTGCAAGTGACTGATGGTCTGCACGAGTACCAAAATTTTACAATGCTACACCGGAGTTCTGCTGTTTGCAGCTGCGCGCGCACGCTGTAGGGCTGCACTCCTTCTTTAGCTAAAGCGATCATGCGAGCAAGGCATTGCCACCCTGCTCCATCCAGAGCACCTCCCAGCGAGGACAAGCCAGTGCGACACGGCGGGCAGGTGCTGGAGCGGGCGGCGGCGGCGACAGCGGCGGGGCAGGCACTTTGCCAGCGCTCACCCCGCAGCCGGTGGACGGACCGGCGCCTGGCCCTGGGACCCCGCCAGCCGCCGCACCCTCCCGCGCAGCCCTGCTCGCGCCGGCAGCCCCGCCAAGCCTGTCGTTCGCGCTCGCGGCCGGCCAAGCGCCGGCGCTGCAGCCGGGGCCGGGGCCTGGCGCGGCATGGCAGCCGCACTGGGCGCCCGCGCCGGGCCCGGGGTCGTGGCCAGGGTTTGACATAGGGTACGGCCCCGCGCCGGCCGTGCGGGGTCCTGGGCCTGGCGCGGGGTGGGCGCCGCCCGCGCAAGCGCCGGCTGCGGCAGCGCCCGTGGCTGCGGCTGGGCGGTGAGCGAGGGGCGCATGTTGTGTGGGCGTCGTGCAGAGGCGCCTGTGCCGGATACCTGGCTGCCTGTTTGCTCATGCACGGCACCTGCGCTGGTATGTGGGCAGCGCACATTGCAGTGCAGACAGCTGATGCAGCAAGGGCAAGGTCTGACTGCCGTGAGCATTGCATACTGCAAACAATGAGGTAATGAATGAACCTTCCATGACATGCACTCCCGATTCTTGTGCTGACAGCTGCTGCAACAGTGCACATGAACGCTGGTGCGTGCGACTCTCAATCTCACTTGCCTGACCGCTGAGAGCTCGGGCATGCTGGACATCAGCGAGCAGCCTCCATGGCACTAGGCTGAGTTTGCTACGTCAGCATGTGCTGAATCCCAGGTATATAGCAGCATGCGTGCCTGATCCTAAGTCTACAGCTTGTCAGCATCCAACCTCCTAAGAACTCCCGGCACTGGGCATGAGGAGACACCCGGGCATGACGCACCGCCTGCTTGCCTGCTGCCACCCGCCCCATGCAACATGCCAGACCGGGGGCGCCCGCGGCACAGCGGCCGGCGCGCCGCTCAGCCCCAGCACGCGCTCAGCCGGGCGCGGCTCCGGGGAACAGGTCGCGGTGCAGCAGCTGGTGGAAGCGGTGCATGGGCGTCTCCACGCGCGGCGCATACCTGCGTGGCGCACAGCCTCTCTGCAGCAGGGTAGGGTGGGCCCTACGGCATTCAACGCCCTGATACGGGGTGCATGGGCGCCGCCAGCCCTCTGACACCGGTGCTGCTGGAGCGACATTTGTTGGGTTCCTGGGTAGGGTCAGGGGCTTGAAGCGGCCGCACCGGCCAGAGCCGTACGCGGGCGAGCCCAAGCCGCGCTGAACTGACTCGCAGATCTGGATGTCCTCCTGCTGCACCTGCGCGCCCGCAGGGCACACGCGCGGTGGCCCCCGCAGTCAGGCATGCTGGGGGTCGCGGGCAGACCTGAAGTCGGTCCCCTTCTCGCTAGCCTGCCCATCGTGCGGCGATCATGCGATTTTGGCCCGCTGCAGCGGTAGCAGCGCTTGCCGCTGCGGCGCGCCGGCGGGACCGCGCCTGGTCGCTGGCGGCCAGGCTCGCTGCCACGCCGTCCGCGCCGCCCGCGTGGCGCGCGTCCAGCCACCACGTGGTCTGCACGGTGCACGCCGGCGCGCCGCCGCGCCCGGGGGCGGGCAGCACCGTGCTTGCGTCCAGCCAGGGGCCGTAGCGGTTCACCATGGCGTTGGGGTAAATGAAGAAGTAGTCAGCGCGCCGCGCGCCTGCGCGCGCCACTCGCGCCCGGCGCTGTGACTTTGGCCCCCAGCCCTGCGGCGCCTGAGCGCGCGGCGCCTACATCTGCTCGCCGCCAAGCCTCGCAGCCGCCCCATCCCTGTCAGGCGCACCGCAAGGCTCCAGGGCATGACCTGTAAACCTGCCGCAAGGCCAGCAGCACAGGAGGGCGCCGGCGCGGAGCCGAGCGGCGCCGCTCTGCTGCCGGGGGCGGGCGCGCGCGCGCACCCAGGCGATCGCCCGCGGCCCCGGCCGGCTCGCACGTCTGCTGCGACACGCGCTCGTGCAGGACGCTGCGTGCGCGCACCACTCAGCCTCGTAGGGCACCGCCCCTACCGTGATTGTGCGATGATGTGTGGCTATGGTGATGTGCAGCTACAGTTCCGGCATGGCAACCACCAACGGCGGCGCCCACCTCCGGCTGGTCTGCACGCATGCGCGCGCAGCCCCGCAGGGTGCCGCGGGGCATCATGCGGCCTGCCGCGCGCGCCGGCCGCGCGCGGGCGTGGCGCGCGCCGGCGGCCGCAGCAACCGGGCGCACCTGCGGTAGGAGGGCAGGTGCAGGCTGGCTGCCAGCGCCCGGTGCGCGCGCTCCACATGGTAGCCGCCATCCTGGCGCGGGGCACACGTATAGAATTAGGGTTCAGGCTTGCAGGAAATTCCGCTCGCCATTGGCCTTGGCGGCATGGCGCGAGAGTGCCGGAGGCACCGCGCGACATGCCATGGCTGGGACCGGTTCTGTCACCCGAGCCACTAAGAGGCTGCCGCACGCTCTGCTGACTCGCTAAAGCGAGCCGTGACCTGATGGCTGATTGTGCCTGTGGTGTACACTAGAGGGAGTGCACATCAAGCGCGAGCCGGCCTGCCCACGGGCTTGCGGGGGGAGCGCGGCACCAGGAAGTTGTCAGCATAGACCTTCCAGTCGCACGCGAGGCGGTACGTGCGCGAGTGCACGGGCGCCAGGCCGCCGTCCGCCACGCCCGCGGCCGCCATCGCGCCCGCGCCGCGGCCGAGCCACGCGGCGAGCTCCGCGTTACACTCCTCAGGGGTGGCGGTGCCCGCGGGCGTGCCTGCGCCACGCGCGCGGCGCCATGTCCGCGGCGCTCTAGCGATCTCACATCGTACGAGCTGCTTGAAGGAGGCCTCCTGTCACGTAATTTGTGCGTCAGTCAGATGCGTCCTTCACAGTGGGACGCTCCGCGTGGACGTGCCGATGGGTCGGTGGAGCGTGGCGGGCAGGCCCGCCGGGGCGCGCGCGCCTAAGTGCACGAACGCAAAGGGCCCCCACTCGGCCAGGCGGACCGGGACGAGCCCATTGTCCGCGGCGCGGAAGCCGCGGATGCCGGCCAGGCGCGGCGCCTTCTTGAGCCGGCCGTCCAGCGCGTAGGTCCACCTGTGCGCGGGCGCCCGGCTCGCGTGTGGGGTTAGGGTAGACTAGCCCTGACATGCAATCGTGATGGCTGCTGAGTGTGTGAGATGCGCAGGATGTCGCGGGTGCTGTGCTGCCGGGCTCAGGGGCGCTCGCCCCACAGGATGCGGGAATGCGCCAAATGCCCGGCTGCAGGCAATGGGGATGGCTGAGCTGCTCTACCCTACCCTAACCCTAGGCCACGCCGGCGCGGCGCGGGGCCCCAGGGCGCACCCGTGGTACGGGCACACAAAGTCCTCAGCGTGCCCGGCGCCATGCGCGACCTCGGCGGCATGGTGCCTGCACGCCTGCCCGCACACACGCTGCTGCGGCCCCCTCCCGTGTGAGCAGGCATCCGCGACGTAACCCCAGGCAGGCGCACTCAAACAGCGCGCATCGAGGCTGGGCACAGCGGCCGCCCGCAGCGTCGCGCAGCCAGGCCATGCCTATGGCAACCACACAATGGCAGCGGCAGCGTGGCCCAAGCCTCACGGCACGTCCAGCGTCTGAGCTGAGGTGCTGGCGCGGGGAGTGGCGCCGCTGTGTCAGAATGAGGAGCGGGGTCGCGCGTTGTGGAAGGCGCGCAGGCGGCCGTCGGCGCCACGCGCGACGAGCAGCGGCATGCCCGCCAGGCTGAGCGTGTAGAAGTTGTTCTGGTGGCCGCCCTGGCGGCGCTCCAGGTCGGCGCTGGAGCCGGCCATCAGCCAGTTGCCGCGGAACACGGCGCGCTGCTCCGCCGGCTCGGCCGCACCTGTGTACCAGGACGCCGGCGGCGTGCGGGCCTGCGCGCAGAGCAGGTGGAGGTGTCTGTGCCAGCGTCCAGGCGCCAGGGCACGTAACCGTGGCGTCGATGCAGGACACTCTTGCCGTGCCCCGCGCTACTTGCGGCGCAACCGGCTGCAGGCACAACCCATGGCAGGCCCGACACACCGTGGACTGAAACTGCATGCTGCCGGACATTTGCTGAGCATCTTGCAAAAACAAGGCAAGTTGCCACACGGGTTGTTCATAGGCAGGATGGGTAGTTACCTCTGGCAATAGCTTTCTTGTGCTTTGTCGTGCCTTGACATGGTGTCATGCCTTGCGTGGATGCAATAAAGCCCAAGCATGCACACCTCCTCGATAGGCTGGTGCGCTCCAGGCCAATCCTCCAAGCTTGCATCTGAGCAGAAGCGTGCGGCAAGCGCTACGGAGCAGGAAAGAGAGCGTCAGGCGCTCCGTAAGATGCACATCTTGCTATAATGCTTGGACAGATGACTAGCGACCAGCAATCTCAGGGCTTGTGTAGACCTACCAGGAAGTTCCCGTGCAAGCCCCAACGTGCTGTGCATACGCCTGGCAGTGGACTTGCAAGTCTGCATGCTACTGATGAACGCCTTGTAAAGCATCACGTTTGGTGTTGGACTGGCTTTGTATAAACAGACAGCGAAGTATATGGCAAGATGTGTCACTGCCTTTCCTAGTGACATCGATGCATAGGGCGCAGGCTTGTCAGGTGGCAGGTGTCAACACCTGCCACCCAGCAGTTCACCAAAAGGCAAGGTGCAAGCTTGTGGCCATTGCAGAGCAGCGTGTGCTTTGCTAGCACATACCTAGCGGCCAAACAGTGCCCATACTACACACAGCATGTTCAGTACCAGTGAGGACTGCAAAGTAGCTGATGTGGCAGAGGCAAAGACGGGCACCCCCTTCCCGGGCTCGTTCTGCCACCTGCGGAAGACTGACTGCCCGAAGATCGTGGGCGTCGGCGCACGCGCCA
>JAABUP010010753.1_pt1 | contig 10675 bp, 1 predicted proteins | sample 5559201 | NCBI WGS metagenome assembly JAABUP01 (sample SAMN10711887, study PRJNA513373) | rock metagenome | isolation source: Antarctica rocks | place: Antarctica | reverse complement strand
CGGTGGAAACTCAAATCTGTTCACCTGAGTTATCTTAATCATCAAAATGGCGGGACTAGTGAGAGCTTGGTGCTCCCCGGATTTCGGATGCCGGCACGGTGGCTTGATATGGACGCCATACAAAGTACTTTAAGGGCGCTAGCATAGTCGGCCAAATGATGTTCCGATAATATCTGTATAACCCTCAGTGAGGAATATACTAAGTTATAGACGTAATGACGGGTACTACTACATCCTTAGCTATGGGCTAGATACTTATCTACAGATCTCTCCATAGCATTTATAGCCATAAAATATAGTAGAAGAGCAAATTCCAGAAGATGAGACTTAACGATAACTATAGATTATAGTGTAATCTAGTCCTAGTGTGCTAAGGATTTACGTTAATAAATCTGCGGAAGAAATTAATATTTTCTTAGCATAACTCTAGAGGAGAACATTTATATAATTTAGAAATATTAACACTCGCGAGAGTAGATACCTAAAATCTACCGATGAGAATAGATACTAAGCTGAGGAAATATATATATTATCTATATAGCTAGACCTTATAGAGTCTAAATAATCTAAGGAGACTACTCTTATAATATAGGAGGTAGGATATATTATAGTAGAAAAAGGATTCCTAGATATACTTTATATTACGTTATATAGAAAATCTCACGTAGGCTATATTTTATAAGAGCCGTAAGTCGTATAATACGTTAATTTAGATAGTATCCTAAGCACTCTAGCTACCCTACTTCCTAGCACTAGGCGAGCTAGATATTATTATCTAGTTTTATTCTAATATTCTCTCCTAGTAATATATCCTAGCTCTTCTTATAATATATACTAATCTGCGCTCTTAATTTCTTAGGGATAGCGTAATATTCTCTCCTAGTAATATATCCTAGCTCTTCTTATAATATATGCTAATCTACGCTCTTAATTTCTTAGGGATAGCGTAAGACGTAAAGGTTTATATTATTAGTCGTATAGAATAGCTTTATCGGAGGGGAGGATCGCGTATCTTTAACGGGGAATAAGAGCGAGGAGGACGAGGAAGCTAACTCTACGTAGTAGCTTAAGTATATTAATTCGTATAGGCTCTATTTACCCGATCTCTTACCTAATAAGTATAGTTATAGTATTTAAAGACTCGTCTATAGCGGATTAGAGGCTAATAGTAGTATTAGAAGAGGATATATAGTAATAGATCCGGATTATAATTAATATAGTCTCCGTACCTATACGCTTAGAATAAATTAGTATAAATATTCTATAATCGGGGGTAGAAGAACGTTCCTTAGAAGGATTCTTATACCTATTTACTACTAATCCCTAATTTTATATAAAGCGCTTTAATATATTTCCTCTCTCGAGTAACTATAGATTATTAGTATCGATTTATTATTTCTAGTATAGACTCTTTACTATAAATATATAATTCCTTCCTCGAAATAATAGAATTATTTTATTAGTATACTATAAAATATTAGCATCTACGTAATATTCTAGCTCGACTCCTTTATTAAATTTTTATAAAGTATCGTTATTAATTTAGCATTCCGATATAATAGAGTGCCCGAAATCGTTAGGATATAAACGGTGTTCTATAATAATTTAAGCTTCTAAATGCTAAAAATTATTAGCGTTAATTATATAAATATCGTTTACGATAACCTATCTTCTACTATTTCCTACCTTAGTTCTTATTACGAAACTACGACTTCTTAATCCTAAATTATACTCGTTACGTAAAATCTTAATCGTCGTATTATATCTTATTACTTACTTCCTTTACGAGCGTACTACTAATAATAGACGTATCTCCCTCTCGAACTATATTACTATAAGCTCCTAGCTACCGAATTCTAATTAGTATTTTAAGGTCTCTCGAGCGAAGTAGTACTTACCGTTAATCCTTCGAGTACCCGATAAAATACTATTATCCTAAGATTATATAAGACGAAATTTAGAATCTATATTACCGTTAGCTATCTACGCTCTAACTAAGATATAATAAATATATAATAACTATAGACTCTATAGAGATATGTTAAGGTAAGTATAGTAGCTAAATTAGTTTCTAGATCTAAGTATTAGTATTACTAATAAGATATAAGAGAAATATTACTTATTAATCTATACTAAAATAGATAGAGAAAGATGCGCATAGTAGTAGGAGAGTAAAATAATTAAAAAATTAAGAAGCTATCGCATAGACTAAGCGTAGCTAGCGTAGGACACTATTATAATCCGAGGATTATATTAGTAAGCACTAGAAAGAATAGGGGAGCTAAGGGAAATAAGGTAGAGGAGTTACTATAAAGTACCGGTAAGTATATATAACTTTAAAGATAAATAAATTAGAAAGCACGGGGAAGTATAGGGAAGCCTAGGTAAGTAGAGCATAGCGAAGTATAAGGAGTAAAGAACCGGCAACATCGGTCTATAGGGGCTAATAGTACTTATTAGTAGAAAGGAAAGAAGAAGATAGAGGATAGTATATAGAGAGAGGATTTTAGCGGTCGGGAAATATAATACTATTATAGCGCCGACGAGGTCTAAGTAGCGCGATATTATAACTCGACATTTAGAGCTACTAGACATTACTAAGATTTAAGTAGAGTAGACAGAAGTAGGGGAGTAATTATAGATCTAAGAGTATCGCTAGCGTCGGCTCCCTAGAGTCCTAGCCTATAGGTAGGTATACGGCGAGTACCTAGCGTAGTAGCTTCCTAGGTCTTAGGGAAAGCTATAAGTACTTATTTTCGAATCTAGTTAGTTTTCGAGAAGTTAGTTCTAGGTAGTAAGATGAAGTTAATAATTTTAATTAAGTAGGGGAAAGGTAATAGAAAATCTTCTAAGGTCTCAGCGGATACCTAGTAGGACTTAGTTAAAATTTAATAATTTTAGATTATTAACTACTATATTATTATGCGCACACTATTTACGAGACCCTACTTTCTAAGATCGCTACTTTCGTTAAGCTTATACGTATATCTTAAATGCGCAATGAGCTATAATATATTATGAGAAATTAACATCCTAATTACACCGCAATACTATATCCTATGTGCCCGCCCCTTTATCCTTACTCATCGGCACTATCTAAGTTCTTTTAGGTGCGATTTTAAGTAGCGAGATAATAGTGGCCTCTATAGTACGTAAAATAGGAAACCCTAGTAGCTAATCTACTTCCCCTTAATCCTCCGCTAGTAATACTATAGCGAATAGTCGTCGCTAGCTATCCTATAGAAAGTAATATAAAAAGACCTAATTAATCCTTACGAATTACTATATAGGGAACCGATGCCCGTAAAGTATAATAAAGTTACCCTTACGGAGTAAGACTCTATACTTAGAGCTACTAAGTATATATTAGTAATAAAAGTTATAACAAAATCGGAATATTTACTTACGGATTAAAGAAACTAAGCTACTAATACTATATAACGCTCTTTATACCTAAAGATATAGTCCGAAAGCTATAGCTCGCTATAGCACTACGAACTTATATATAAAACGTATCGGAGATTAGAGCTAACATATATATAGGAAGGCTAAGGGCGCGGGCTTAGGTTTCCCTAATCTTACTATACGTAAGAGGTTTCTAATAAGATAGAGATCTAATAAAAGCGCCCTCATCTTACGCCTCTAAATATGAAGTCTAATTATATAGATACGCTAGATCCTCGAAGAGATAGGGGTAGCGTTACTTAAGAGTTAAAATCGCATAAGATAGGTCTAGGTCCGTAGTGTTAAATGCGCCTTTTAAAGTAAGGCGGACTATAATTTAAATATAAGATTTTAGTAGAAGCTATCGTTTAACTTTTTAATAGTTTATCGCTAGTATAGCTACTTTAAAAAATTTATATATTCTTTCTCTAGGTAGCGTATTAATATTCTAGGGTAAGCTATACTCCTAAAGTAAAGCCGGAAAGTAGATAGCGACGTATATATTTAGGAGTGCGGCTATCTTATCCTCGAGAGTAGTATTAGAAAGCTAGATAATAGGATCCTCGTTATCGTCGATACTTTCGTTAGTTTAATTAGTAGCGCTACTAGTCTAGCTAGCGATATCGCTAGTAACGCTCTCTATATCCTCTATACTTATTTAGCTAGTAACTTCTATTATTTTCCCCCTCGCTCTACCTTTCGCCTACTTTAGCTTCCTTATCTTCTTTAGTATCTTTCTCTTAAATTTAGACGCGTTTATTAGGGTCTAAAATACCTTTCTTCTATCTACGATATACTACTAGAATATAGCGCGATCCTCTAATAATAATAAAGTCGTAGTAATTAAGCTATTACTTTTAGCGATTCTACTAAGATTCCGAATAATAATTTCCGCCGCACTTAATTTAAGTATCTCCTCCGGATAGTAAACTTTTAAAGCTTTACGGTACTATAGGCGTATATAGAAATTCGTAGGTAGCTAGTATCGTAGTAAGACTAGAATAATAACTAAGGCTCTCGCATATTTAGATATTATCTAACTTTTTATATATATATTTAGTAACTAAATTCTACCCTATCCGAGGGGAAATTAAAAGCTTTATAGCCGCTCGCCGAAGATTTCTACGGCCTTAGTCGTTAGTATATTCGTATATAAAATAGGTATAATACGTCTAACGATACCCGAGAACTCGCTATATACTAGATCTCCTAGTCTACTAGAAATAAGGTTAAGTGCCGGTGTTATAGCCTAGAGCGCCGAGGGCTTAGATAATAAATTATATATAGAGAAGAATATCTTTCTTTCTATACTCTTTAGTATAGCGGCTTTATCTCTAAGATCTTCGATCTCGAAATAATTACGACCGTATATATTAAGGTCGATATTTATATCGTCTCGGTTCTATCCGTTATAACTATATATACGATAATAATATTCTACTTAGGCGGATATAAATCCTACGGCCTCCTACTAGCCTTTTATTTCGCTAGTATAAATAAGTACGGGAGCCTATACTATATATTCCCGATTATTAATTTTAATCTTAAATCCACTCTCGCTAGTAAAGAAACTCTCGTGAATAATAGAAATAATATCGTTTAGCTTAGCTCCGTAGGGCCCGAGTATAATCGGAAATACGTTTAAGGTACGCTATCTTTCTTATATAGTAAGACCGGTAGGAGTAATATAGATACTATATAGCGCTCGATATATATTCCTATAAAGCCTAAAGGTATCGATAAATAATATAAAAGGAAAAGACTTTACGCCGGAGTAAAGAATATTAGTAATATATACCCTACTAAAATGCTCTATCTCGAGTTTAGCGCGGATCGGCTTTAATTTTAACGTAGGTCGTAGCTTTAAATTATAGGAGACTTAAAGTACTAACTCGGTTAAAGGAATATTCTAAGGTCGCTTCTTTCGAGAAATACTAATCGGAACCTATATAATAATACGTAACTCTAAAAGCTCGATAACATTATCTTCTTATAGTATATATCCTATATTATCTTCGATTCGTATAACTTTTTACACCCGAATAAGGACCTAATTAAGAGTAGGAGAATTACCCCGGCGGTTACGACCGAAAAAGAGGATACGACTAGTAGAGATTATATTATCGGTTACCTTAAATATAACGAAATTAGATAGGAAGATAGGCTAGGCGTTCTAGGAGTACTTTATAAAATCGGAGCTATATATGCGTATTAACGAACCCTAATAATTAGAGTACTATAACTCTAAAGGGTTATCTACGATATCTACTATCCTAAAATAAATAGAATTTAGTACGTCCTTTATACTTAAGAGTATAGTAAGTAGGGTACGGATATCTAGAAAGTAAATAGAAGCTATCTTACCGGTCGTATTTATAGGTAGTTATCGAGTTACTACGGGGACCTTAGCCTTATATAATCTAGGTATCGGAAGCCTATTTCTTAACTAGGTAAGTAGGGTCGATAATCGTATAGGAAGCTTATCGAGATCCGGAATATTAGTAAGTAATAAGACGTCTCGCAGCGCACTATAGTCTCTCCGAGTAATACCCTTATACTTATACTAAAGAGCTAGGCCGAGGATAAATAATAAAAGCTCTTCGTTAGAGCGCCTTATAGGTATTATAAACACTTTATTATCGTTAGGAATTAGAATTAGGGGAGGAGTATAGGGTTTAAGTAAGTCTATAGATCCTTCGCTCTCGGATGCGGAACTAAGGCTAGAAAATACGACCTTCCTTAATATTTAGGCTATAGAGCTAGGAGGTAGAGAAGTTAGAGAAGGGGGGCGAGACTTAACTAGAGTGCGTGTAATTTCAGTATTATTATACCTTAAGCCATTGCCGTAAATCATCTAATTCTACTCGGAAACGAAATCCTCGCTCTCGTCGGACTCTAATTATCTCTAGATATCGTCCTCTAATTCACCGAACGTCCCGCCTATAGACTAAAGGTTATCCTATACTATTAAGCCTAGGTTAATTAGATTCTCGGATAGCTATATATCTAACCATCGCGAGCTATATAGACTAATCATACTTTGCGCGGTAGATAGGAGAGGCGGAGGCGGGGTAATAGATCGAATATTTAGTATTATAAGAGGAGTAGTAGGGACGATTAGTACTTCGCGAATCTCTAAAAATAAGGGCTTAGATATATCTATAATATATATATTAGCATCGATAACTTAGAGTTATTATATCTTATTCTTACTATTCGATAGCGTACTAGTCTTAGTCTCCTTAGTTAGCGTAGTATATCGGACATAGCGTCTATATCTCGCTAAAGCTACCTCTAGCTCTAAAGTCGCACTTAATCTTAGGTATGTTAGTAGCTATTATAATGCCTATTTATACGCGTTATATCTAACCTTAGATTAGCTAAAACACGATCCTATAAACGTCTACGCTTTCGGAATATAGGCTCTTAAGAATAATCGATACCTAGCGCGTCTTTTTTATCCCGAACTATAATATTTATCGTAATATAATAACGAGGACTATTATAATAGTTTCTATTTAGGTGCCTAATAGCTTTACTATATTATAGGGCTTTCTTAAGTTAAAGTCTTAGCGTGACGTATCCCTAAGGATTTATACCTATAGCTAACTACGACTATATTTAATAACTATTCGTATCTAGAATATTACTATCTTCTATAATAAACATCTAATATCGGAGTTATTATTTACTATTAAATTTTCACACCGTCTATATATATAATCGCTAAAATTATATTACCGAGTACTAGTATTCGGTCTTAATTAACTAGCGACTAATATACTTTCTACGCTGCGTATAGAGTTCTTAAGTTCGATACTCTATACTTTAAGGCTTTCTATTCTCTAATGCTTTAGTATTATAGGCTAATAAATAATAGTCGTAGAATAAATTCCTCTACCTCACTTCTACCTAGTAAGCTTAATTTCAGCCGGACTATAATACGATATATAATATCGCCGCAGCTTCTAATTATAATATCGCAAAAACGATTACGTAGTAATTAATAAACGAGCGTAGACTTTTAATAGCTACGATACTATATAGTAGGTAAAGAGTTAGGACGACTTAGGGACGAAGGGTAAAGATAGGGATAAGAAGGGCTAGCGCAGTAAAAGATAGTAAATAAATAGGTAGCTATAAGATAACTAGGATAAGATGAAAGGGGGATATACGGGGAATCGGAGGGGCTTATTCGGTAGTAGGATATAGGTAGGGGACAGAATAAATAGATATAAATACGAGGCGGATATTAATTATATAGTAGAGTATAAAGGTAACGGTAGTAATTAGTAGATATTATATCTAAGGGCAAATTAGTAAATACTAGATAGGAAGGAAATCGTAATTTTAGGTACGGTCGGTACGGTCGGACCGGTATACTATATAATAAGATCTAATAATACGAATTATTAAAGATTATAATATTTCTTCTTAACCCTCTAACCTCTCCTAAGATCGAAGCCGTCGAGATAGATTAAGGGGAGACTTTCTAGGTCTAAGGGGGTTAATAACGTATACGTCCCCGATCCTAGGATTCGAGTAATCCTAGATTCCTATCGTTTAGGGGAAGATATATACTAACGGGTTACTCGATAACGTACTCGGGAGTCTTCTAATTCTAAAGCTATTATTACTTAGTCTTATATAGAATATAAAGGGTTATATAATATATTTTAAACTTAGCGTAATTTTTACGGGGTAAAGTACGGAATAAACTTCCGCTAGAGCTTTATATCCGTATTATTACTAAGTCCCCTCTAACCTTACCTTTATTATACGCTTATAATCTTTAGGATTACCTATAGTTATTTCTAATATATTTCGTTAAGTTATAGATCTTATACGCTCGTCCCTCCTTTATTATAGTACGGTACTAACTAAAGTAATTAATCTAGTTTTCCACCCTATATACTAGAAGCCTACTACCCCTACCTCTAAGGAACTTCCCCTCTTCTTCCTATAGCGTCTACGATTACTACTAATTCGACCTAATAGCCCTCGATCGCAACTAGCTTAACTCTTATACTATCCCGGTAGACCGTAATTAAGGGAAAGATCGAATTACGTATATAATTAGTCTACTTTAGGTATCTAAAGATAACACCGGAGCTCGCTAAAGGAATAATATTCTAGGCTATATAGGGAAAAGTGGACTCTATAGATACCTATTATTAGAAAGCTATAAGAAAGATTATATCTAATATAGCTTTATAGAAGTATAAATATATCGAGGCTATTATCGTATAAATAACTAAGCGACTTTACCTTAAATAATAGTAAAGACTAACTACGAATAGAAGTAGGTACTATTAGAAATAGAGATTAATCGAAGCCTAAGATTAATAAAGGAGGGGAATAACCTATACTAATAGTTTTTAGAATCGTTCTTATATAAAGATACGGAGACGGTCTTTATATACTTCTCGTATATATTTAATATAGATTACGCCTAGAATATGCCGGCGGGGCGGTGGATCCGGGGTAAAAGCCTTTTATAATTAATATAATAGTAATATACTAACGGGGCTAGATTTCTACTCTAATCTCTTAGTTATAGCGAAGTTATATCTTAATAGCGACCGTGGCTTCGACTTAGATCGTTCGGTGCTACTAAAGTTCTATAATAACTTTAATAAAGAAAAGGACGGCTATAGAGACTAGGTAGTAGATACTAATTAGGAGGATATTACGTTAAGTTCGTTTCGCTTAAGACTAGAAAAGCGGACGCGAAAACCTAAGAGAATAGTCCTTAATCGCGTTATTTTCGGCAAAATCTAAAAGACTACGAATGGTAATCCTACTAGTAGAGATAGGGCTTCTAGTAGTAGTAGCGGGGCTTCTAGCGGTGGTAATAGAAGTTCTAATAAAGATCCTAGCGCCGACTCTTTAGATACTCTACCTAACCTCCCGCTATAAGAACCTCCCCTACTACTAACTTAAGTATGTTGCAATTTAGTATAGCGCTTTCGATGTTCCTAATATCCCTAGCTACTAGTCTACTCTCTAGTGAAAATTTGGATTATAGCTTAGATACTATAGCTATGCTACTTTACCATCTTTAATTATATAATGTCTACTACGAGCTTTACGAATTAACGAGATAACGAGTATAGTATATAGCTCTAAGATTATAATCTATATACTACTTTATACGATACTTAACGCTTTATACCTTACTTTAAAAATAATCTAGTAAGAATATCTATATTCGCTATATATAATCTTTCTAGGAGGATATTCTAGAATCGCTTTTATTATAATTATAGACCCTCTAAAAGGGATGCTTAACGCTAATTTCTCTCAGCGCGGGCTATTCTTAAATAGAAGATTAACTCGAGATAGCGCCTTCCGGGATACTATTACTTTTAATATCTACGCGTATATACTAAATTTTGACTTTAGATTATATACTAATTATACTTTAAATACTAAGTTTAACGATCGCGATATCTTAGGGAGAGGAGTATTTACGTTCGGTATTCTTTTATTCGTATATATATAAATAGTAAAAGTCTTATATTATTAGATAGTAGCACAGCTATAATTATATTTAAATATTTTCATATTAATAGTACTCCTAATCTAAAGTTTTTTATCTATATATATCTAGATATCCGAGATCTTATAGTAGTCTTTCTAATTTATTATATCGTGAAATTATAAACCTTTTTATTTAGTAGTACTTTAAATTCAAAGTTACTAAAATTAGTATATCTTAAAAACTAGAATATTTCAGTAGCCTATTAAATCTAATATTTTAGTAAGGTATAATCTTTACTATTAAGTAGCGCTAATATTAAAGATCTACTAAGTACTATAGTTTACCCTTTATACTATATACTAAAGTAAGTATAGTACTAATAGAATAACGCTAAGTAAATATTCTCTAGCGTCAAAATATGTAGTAGTCCACATTGCTTCTATATATTATAATATAGTAAATCTTTATTCATTAAGAGCATTTTACAGGCTATATGCCTGTATAACAATAGCATCTATACTCTATGTGCTACATACAAATAATGTACGCATTATTAGCTTATGCAGATAGTACTGAGACTAATCCAGTATGCTTCCGCCTACCCCCCTAGCGCCCTTAATGTAGGTATCCCTTTCCTTGTGAGCGGGTGGTACGCGCTAACAATTAGCGTATCCGAAGTGATCTTATCTATCTGATTGATCTGCTCAGCTCTTGGCAGAACTCTCAGTCATCTGTAGATCATCGAAT
>JAABUP010010751.1_pt1 | contig 10676 bp, 11 predicted proteins | sample 5559201 | NCBI WGS metagenome assembly JAABUP01 (sample SAMN10711887, study PRJNA513373) | rock metagenome | isolation source: Antarctica rocks | place: Antarctica | reverse complement strand
ATAACTTAACTGTTTATTGACATATCTTTATCATTTCTGCATCATTATGTGTGTAACTCTTTCTGTTCTTATATCTGAAAGTCTTATTGTCACATGATATCATATATACATACAGTGACAGATGTGTTTGTGTAAAGTTGTTAAATAAAACATTGAATATTTAATCACTTTACTGTCTGTTGATATTTTTTTCAATATTTCTGTATTTGTGTATTACAAACATCTCAAGTTTCTGCATATAAAACTCTCAAACTTATATCATTTTATTCATATAAAGAATACTCAGTCAATCAGTAAAAACATATAACTCAAAGTCAGAATATTTCAAAAATAAAATAGCCTAACTGTCTGTAAGTTTTCTTTACAGATTTTGACATCAATATATAATGAATTAATAATATTTACACATTATATAAAATTAATTTTATTACATCAGCTTATTTACACATAAAGCATTTGTCAGAATTTGAGCCAAGACACTAGTTTACTTAATGTTATTTACATAGATAACACACACAGTGTTTGATTTAATAACAACAACATCAATACTTTCAACAGGTTATGAGCTCAGATTGCATCTGAACTGCACTCAAATCTGCTTGTTTGTTGTTTCATTCTAGACTACAAGAAGTTCTATGCATACTCACAGTCTTTACCTCACTGTTGTCAATATTGTGAGTTTTAGCCCTATTACACACAATGGTTAATGTCATTATCTTCACAATTTCTAGGCTCACAGAGCATAACTTTGCAAAGTGACTTGTTGATATACAGGCTCACTTACATTGAAGCAAGCTATGAAAGTACACTCAGAAGAATGTTAATGTGATGGCTGAAGAAGAGTCAAAAAAGATGAATAAATGAAAGAAAGCAGCAAACCTCATGACATCAACACTGTCTGCTGAAATCAAGAGAAAATTGACAGAGAAGAACTTCAACAACAGGTACAAAATGCTCACAAAACTGAGCCACCTTCTGCAGTCTGATGAAGACACTCAGTTCATGTGTCTCACTCACAAGTACTACACTCTTCAATTTGACAACAATGAGTTTCTTTTTGACTTTCTCAAACATGTGAAAATTCTTGAAGAACACATTGATTTGATTAATGTTCAAATGAACAACAATAAATAAACCCTTCTTTGTCTGTCAATGAGTCTGTCAGTCAGGTATCACTTTCTCATACAAATATGAAGTGTAACTGATGGCATGACGGCAGCAAAAGCAACAGAAATGCTACTAGAAAAGAAGCAAAGGTTGAAGAATGATGATAAATTGAATGAAGAAGTAGTCATGCTAACTATACAAGGTGAAAAAAAGAAGATGAAATGCAGTCACTGTGAAAAGACAGAACATGCAGTGAAGACATGCTGAAGAAAGCACTCAGAGCAAGCATCATGAGTGCAGAATAAGAAGAAGAATGAGCACTTAAAGACTCTGAATTTCTAGGGTATGAGGTCTATAAAAACGTCATTTGAAGCTGAATTAGCAAGCAATAGCTGTGAAAGGTTCACAGCAGTCAATAGCTAATGCATGTCACACAGACAATAGCTATGAGGGTCATAGCAGTCAATAGTGAGCTAGAATGCGTGAATTCAGCAAGCAATAGCTATGAAGGTCATAGCAGTCAATAGCTGGGTTCACAAAGTCACAGGCATGGTTTTTGAGCTGTTTTTAGCAGTCACAACAGTCTGACTCAGAGGGTGTGTCAGAATTTGAGTCAAGATGCTAGTTTACTTAATGTCATTTACATAGATAACGCACACAGCATTTAATTTAATAACAACACCATCAATACTTTCAACAGCATTTCACCTGTCAGTTTATTTAAAAAACATTTTGTTAAAATATCAAAAATTTATTATCTCAGCTGTCTGTTCATATTTTTAAAGGATTTTTACATCACAGTGTGACATATTCATGTTGTTCTCACATTTAAAAGTATCATCATCACATCTCATCATTCACATTTAAAAACACTCAGTCTATCAGATTTCATGTACAGCTACACAGTAAAATTTCTAAAAAAAATAAACAACTCAGCTGTCTGTTAGCATTTTTAGAAGATTATTGCATCACAGTGTGACAGATCAATGCTGTTTTTACATTTAAAAGTATTATCATCACATCTTCTCATTCACACAAAAAACACTCAGTCTATCAGTTTTCACTCACAGCTACATGATGAAAATCAGAAACAATTATCAAAGAAAATTGACAACACAGCTGTCTGTTGACAATTTCAGAAGACTTTTGCATTACAATGTGACAAATTGTTCATATTTTTAGACAGAAATTAAAGCATCTGCAAATGTGTCACCACAGTCAGAAAAGACCCAGCCTATCAGTTTTTACACAGAGTTACTACACATTTAAAATTTTCAAAAAATTGACAACTTAGCTGTCTGTTGACATTTTCAGATAATTTCTTCATCACAATGTTACAAACTGTGTACAGTTTCAGAAAAAAATTCAAAAATCTGTAAAAGTCTCAAAACAGTCAGAAAAGATCCAGCCTATTGGTTTTTACACAGGGTTACACAGCTTAAAACATTCAAAAAATTGACAACTTAACTATCTGTTGACATTTTCAGATAATTTCTTCACTACAATGTTTCAAACTGCATACACTCTCAGACAAAAATTTATGTGTTTGTAAAAGTCTCAAAACAGTCAGAAAAGACCCAGCCTCTCAGTTTTTATGTACAGTTACACAGTCAAAATTTTGAAGAAAAATTGACAACTTGACTGTCTGTTGACATTTTCAAAAGATTTTTGCATCACAGTGTGACAAATTATTTTTATGTTCAGACAAAAATCAAAAAGTCTGCAAAAGTGTCAATACAAGTGTAAAAGACCCAGAGTATCAGTTTTTAAATACAGCTACATGTTATGTTCTAATCTGAGCTGCCTTGAATATTAGGGCTAAAGGTTTGTGCTTGTTGATATAAGAATCTCAGTGTGCAATGTAGGGTAAACCAGTAGTTGATAACTGTATTGAGTTGAACACAACCCATTTCCATAGAGGAAATGGTCTTACTATATACCATAGAATCACTGTGCTTGCCTTGCTTGCTATAGAGCAATAAAGCTGATAGACTCACTAAAGGTCTATTGCCTCACTGAGCTTGTCATGAGCATATAGAGCTGTGTGAGCTTATGCTCAGGTATACACTTATCTTGCATATTTTCTAAAACATACTAGCCAATTATGGTCTGACTGTAACATGATCTCTTCTCTTCTAAACACTAGTTCTTTAGTGTCTATATAAGCAAGAGCATAAAGACAGATAGTTTCTTCACTGTCATGCCTTTTTACAAGCAGCACAATCATCTTCATCTTACAAAAATCATTGCAACCTTTGACTTCACTTCTCTCATCACTTGCAATCACTGTTTAGCTGTTCTCTCTTCTTGCATTATTATGACAGATTATGTGAAGTGTTCAAAGTGTACTCATTGTGGTTGTCTGTGTGTGTCAGTATCATTAGATTTTCTGAATCATGCTCACCTTGAGCTGAAATTTGAACTCAAGATGACTATGAATAAGTGTGTGAAACAGACAAAGTGTCTTTTCAAGCTGAATGCAAAGGTTCTTCACCTTTTCAAGACTTTGAAACAGAACAAGTCTTGCACAGTCATCAAAGTTTGCTGTATTGCTTTTAAACTGAACAATGATAACAATGAAACTGATGATGAGAAAAACTTCTCTGATTCTTTTAATCTTGATTTCTTACTGAAGTTAATGAATTTTAGCTTTTTTATTGATCTCAGACCTCTCTCTCAAACTGCTGTAGTGTTTTTGCACAGTTGAGTAGATTTTCTTTGAGTTCTCATGTGTTTTCTGAGGTACTGTATTCTTTTCATTTGACAAGATAGTGGGCTTTCTCACTAATCATTCATTTTTCTAGAATGTTCTCAACTTGATACTTTTCATTAAGTTCAACAAATGTTTCAATGATTTGAAGTGATATGAACTGATTGCGACACTGAAGCATGAACATATGAAATATCAGGTGTATTTGCATTTTCTTGAGTAAGTCTAGCTTATAGCTTAATTTCTTTATGTTTCTCTTGATTTTGAATGATTTTATGCTTTTATTGTTCAACTTCTTGCTTCTTTGCTTTATATGAATGTTGTTTGTTCTTAGATAAACTTTCTCTTCATTCATGAAAGGTTTTACCTCTGTTGTTCATCTCTTTTGTTGCTGAATTCTGTTTGTCAGATCTCTGTGCAACTTCTTGATCTTTATGATGTTTAGTATTGCTTTCTGACTTTATGATTTGTGTGCTTGCAGTTCTTGTCATACCTTTGAGTTATACTTATAATTTGCTCAAAATGATGTTTCTTCTGTGATTTCATTTTGTGTGTTATTGTATACAAACTGTGCTGTCAGCAGCAGTTGTACTCAGTTGTTTTGATTTTTATTGATGTAGTGTCTTAAGTACATTTCAACTGTTTGGTTCATACATTTGCTCTGCTCATCTGTTTGTGAATGGTATGTCATCAACATTTTTTAATTTATTTTGAGTTCTGCTGTGAGTGTTTCTTAAAACTTGCTTGTGAACAGTTTGTTTTTGTTGATAATAAACTTCTTTGATAGCTCATGATTGTTAATCAACTCTTGCAGTATGATGTATGTTAATACTGATGCTGTTGTGGTTTTCTTGAATGAAATGAATATGGTGTACTTGGTCAATCTATCAACTATAGTTAATATACTGTCAAATTTCACTTCTCATGTCAGATTCTTCAACATCAGTAACTTCATTATAAAGTTCATAGTAACTGACTTTCATGATGCATTTGATGTGTTCAGTCATGTTATCTCATTATATCTTTTATGTCTTTAAATCTTGTTCCTGCAGCATGAATTGCATTTGACAATGTACTTAGTAATTTGATCTTTAAGGTTGCTGATATTGTGTCTTCTTCATATGAGGTTCTCAGTTCTTTTGACTTCAAGGTGTTTATCAACTCTGTCATCATGACATACTCATATTAGTTCTTCATCTGTCAAAAGAGCTTGCTTCATCTTGTACATTGCTGTTAAGCCTTTTGTGAGAGTTTTCTTGTTGTCTTCACTCAGAATTTCAGTGTGAATCTTTTTCACTTCTTCATGATCAGACTGTTTACTCAAAGTGTCTGCTTCATCATTCTCATTACTCTTTTTGTAATGAATCTGAAATTCATAATCAGCTAACTGTTTAGCTCAGTGAACCTGTCATCATCTCAACTGTTTTGTTGTTACAAAGTTTCTCAGGTTTTTATGATTTGTGTAAATCTGAATAGACTTCTCAGTATCTGTGAGATAAGGTCTTCAATCTTGCAGTGCTTTTACTATTACAAGAAGTTCTTTATTGTGAACCTCATACCTTTTCTCAGATTTTGAAAGTTTTTTAAACTGATAGACTATGAGTCTCTGTTGTTCATTCTCAATTTGATACAAGCATGCACCTACTGCAAAATCTGATGTGTCAGTTTTCAGTACCTTCTCACATGTTAAATTGAGTATTCTCAGATGTGCTGTTTCATTAAGGCTTTTCTTTAATGTGTGAAATGCATTCTTCTGTTTCTTATCTCAATGTCATCTTTTGTTCTTACATGTTAGTTGCATGAGGGGTTTCACAATCTTTGCATAATTAGATATGAACTTTCAGTAATAGTTCATCAACTTTAAAAAGACTTGTACTTTCTTGACTCATTTCAGTGAAGATCAGTTTCTGACTGCATTCATTTTCTTTGAGTTCTTCTTGATTTGCTCAAATTGAATAACATAATTAAGAAATTCAATCTTCTTTGTTTTAAACCTGCTCTTTGATTTTTTCACATACAAAGTCTTTTCATTAAGTTTTTTTAGTATCTTGTGCACATGACTGTGGTGCATCTTAAGATTATCTGAATATATCAAAATGTCATTGAGGTATGTGATCACAAAATCATTGAGATATTCTCTCAGTGTGTCATTAATTAATCTTTGAAAGATGACAGAGGCATTCTTGAGCTCAAATGACATAACAGTGTATTCATAGTGTCTGTATCTTGTTCAGAATGCTGTTTTTCATTCTTTGCCTTTCTTCATTTGTACTCAGTAGTAGGCTTCTTTCAAGTTTAAACTTGTGAATTACTTGACTCTGTTTAATCAGTCTTGTAACTCTTTAATCAATGATAAGAAATAACTGTCTTGTTTAGTTATCTTGTTGAGTTGTCTGTAGTCAACACATAGTCACTTTGTGTCATTCTTTTTTAGTACAAACAGAATCAGATATTCTGTCAGTGACTTTGATGATCTGATGAATTCTCTCTTGAGATTCTCATTAAGGTAAGTTCTGACTTTCTTGAGTTAATCTTCACTCATTGAGTATAGTGACATTCACTTTGACTGCTTGTCATTCAATAGCAGTATTTCATGATCTCATTGTTACATTTTGATCTGAGATGCCTCAAATATTAAAGCTAGAGGTTTGTGCTTGTTGATATAAGAATCTCAGTGTGCAGTGTAGGGTAAACCAGTAGTTGGTAACTTGTATTGAGTTGAACACAACCCATTTTCATAGAGGAAATGGTTCTACTATATACTATAGAATTGCTGTGCTCACCTTGCTCACTATAGAGCAACAGAGCTGATAGACCTATCAAAGGTCTATTGTCTTGCTGAGCTTGCTATAGAGCAATAGACCTGTGTGAGCTTATGTTCAGGTATACACTTTTCTTGCGTATTCTTTAGAACATACTAGCTGGTTACAGTCTGATCGTAACACTATTTCTTCTTCTTTAAGCGCTAGTTCTTTAGTGTCTATATAAGTGAGAGTATAAAGACAGATAGCTTCTTCACTGTCATGCCTTTTTACAAGCAGCACAATTGTCTTTGTCTCACAAAAACCATTGCAACTTTCAGCTTCACTTCTCTCATTGCTTGTGATCACTGCTTTGCTGTCCTTTCTTCATGCATTATTATGACAGGTCACGCAAAGTGTGCTGAGTGTACCTGTCATGGTCATCTGTGTGTGTTAATATCATTAGATTTCCTGAATCATGCTCACCTTTGACTGAAATCTAAACTCAAGATGACTATAAATGAGCATGTGAAACAGGCCAAACATCTTTTCAAGCTGAATGCAAAGGTTCTTCGCCTTTTCAAGACTTTGAAACAGAATGAGTCTTACACAATTGTCAAAGTTCACTGTGTTGCTTTCAAACTGAACAATGATAACAATGAAACTGAGGACAAGAAAAACTTCTCTGATTCTTTTAATCTTGATTTCTTACTGAAGTCAATGAGTTTTAGCTTCTTTATTGACCTCAGACCTCTTTCTCAAACTGTTGTAGTGTTCTCACACAGTTGAGTAGGTTTTCTTTGAGTTCTCATGTGTTTTCAGAGGTGTCATACCCCTTTCATTTGACAAGGTAGTGGGTTTTTCTGCTAATCATCCGTTTCTTTAAAATGTTCTCAACTTGATATTCTTTGTCAAATTTGACAAACATTTTGATGGTCTGAAGTGGTATGAACTGATTGCAACACTGAAGCATGAACACATGAAATATCAGGTGTATTCACATTTTCTTGAGTAAGTCTAGCTCATAGCTTAACTCTTTGATGTTTCTCTTGATTTTGAACAGTTTTATGCTTTTGTTGTTCAACTTCTTGCTTCTTTGTTTTACATGAATGTTGTCTGTTCTTAAATAAACTCTCTCTTCAATCACAAAAGATTTTACCTTTGTTATTTGTTCTTTCTGTTGCTGAATTCTGCTTGTCAGGTCTTTGTGCAACTTCTTGATCTCTGCAATGTCTAGTATTGCTTTTTGGCTTTGTGATTTGTGTGCTCACAGTTCTTGTCATACCTTTGAGTTATATTCATAATTCACTTGAAATGGTGTTTCTTCTGTGGTTTCATTTTGTGTGTTATTGTACACAAACTGTGTTGTTGACAACAGTTATACTCAGTTGTTCTGATTCTTATTGACGTAGTGTCTCAAGTACATTTTGACCATCTGGTTCATTTGTTTGCTCTGCTCATTCATCTGTGAGTGGTATGCTGTTGACATCTTATGTTTTATTCTGAGTTCTGCTGTGAGCGTTTCTCAAAACTTGCTTGTGAACAGCTTGTCTTTGTTGATGATAAATTCTTTTGATAGCCCGTGATTGCTAATCAACTCTTGCAGTATGGTGTACATTAATACTGATGCTGTTGTGGTTTTCTTGAATGAAATGAACATGGTGTACTTGGTTAATCTATTGACTATAGTCAATATACTGTCAAATTTCACTTCTCATGCCAGATTCTTTGATGTTGACAACTTCATTATGAAGTTCATAGTAACTGACTCTCATGGCACATTTAGTGTGTTTAGTTGTGTTATTTTGTCATATCTTTTGTCTCTTTGAATCTTGTTTCTGTGGCATGAATTGCATTTAACAATGTATTCAGTGATTTGATCTCTAAGGTCACTGATATTGCACCTTCTTTATATGAGGTTCTCAGTTCTTTTGACTTTAAGGTGTTCATCAGCTCTGTTGTCATGACATACTTGTATTAGTTCTTCATCTGTCAAGAAAGTCTGCTTCATCTTGTATGTTGCTGCTAAGCCTTTTGTGAGGATTTTCTTGTCATCTTCACTCAGAATTTTGACATGAATCTTTTTCACTTTCTTGTGATCAGGCTGTTTACTCAAAGCGTCTGCCTCATCATTCTCATTACCCTTTCTGTAATGAATCTGGAATTCATAATCAGCTAACTGTTCAGCTCAGTGAACCTGTCATCAATTCAACTGTTTTGTTGTTGCAAAGTTTCTCAGATTCTTATGATCTGTATAGATCTAAATAGGCTTCTTAGTACTTGCAAGATAAGGTCTTCAATCTTGCAGTGCTTTCACTATTGCAAGAAGTTTCTTGTTATGAACCTCATATCTTTTCTTCAGTTTTGACAATTTTCTAGATTGATAGACTATGAGTCTCTGTTGCTCATCCTCAATCTGGTACAAGCATGTGCCTACTGCAAAATTTGACGTGTTGGTTTTCAGTACCTTTTTGCATGTTGAATTGAGTATTCTCAGATGTGTCATTTCATTAAGACTTTTCTTTAATGTGTGAAACACATTCTTCTGCTTCTTGTCTCAATGTCATTTCTTGTTCTTATGTGTTAGTTGTGTGAGGGGTTCTGCAATTTTTGCATAATTAGATACAAACTTTCAATAGTAGTTCATTAACTTTAAAAAGACTTGTACTTCCTTGACTCATTTTGGTGAAGGTCAGTTTCTGACTGTGTCTGTCTTTTTGAGTTCTTCTTGATTTGCTCAAATTGAATAACATAGTTAAGAAATTTGATTTTCTTTGCTTCAAACTTGCTTTTTGACTTCTTCACATACAAAGTTCTTTTGTTAAGCTTTCTTAATACCTTGTGCACATGACTACAGTGCATCTTAAGGTCATCTGAGTATATCAGAATGTCATCAAGGTATGTAATTGCAAAATCATTGAGGTATTCTCTCAATATGTCATTGATTAACCTTTGAAAGATGATGAGGGTGTTCTTAAGCTCAAACAGCATAACAGTGTATTTGTAGTGTCTGTATCTTGTTCAGAACACCGTTTTTCATTCTTTGTCTTTCTTCATTCATACTCAGTAGTAGGCTTCTTTCAAGTTCAGACTTGTGAATCACTTGACTCTGTTTAACCAGTCTTGCAACTCTTTGATTAACGGTAGTGAATAACTGTCTTGTTTAGTTATCTCATTGAGTTGTCTATAGTTGACACATAGTCACTTTGTGTCATTCTTCTTTGATACAAACAGGATTGAGTATTCTGTCAGTGACTTTGATGATCTAATGAATCCTCTTTTGAGATTCTCATTAAGGTAAGTTTTAACTTTCTTGAGTTGATTCTTGCTCATTGAGTATAGTGACATTCACTTTGGCTGCTTGTCATTCAATAGCAGTATTTCATGATCTCATGACTTATGCTCTGATAAGCTCATTTCTGGTTGTTTAAAGATCTCATACACATTCATTGTGGTGTATAATTCTTTACTGATTCAATCAATTCTTGAGTTCTTTTTGCGTAATCAGGGCATCTTTAGTATGACATCATACTTGATCAAATTGAGAACATCAAACATCAACTCTTGTGAATCTTCTAGTATTATGACTTCAATGTGAACCTGGTTTGTTATTTGTTCAGATTCTTCATTGATCATATACATCTGCATAGACTTCAGTGCCCGCTGCAGTGTTAATTCTAGCATTCTTATTGCTTGCTGTGAAATATAGTTGTTGATTGCTTCTGAGTCTACCATTGCTTGAAGAATTCTATTTTGTTTAACCTGAACATCAACTCATATCTTATGGTCTTTGCTGTTCTTCTGAGACATTAGAAGCTTCTTGTTCTTTAGTCTCTTTGAGAGAGCTTGCAGTTTTTTGACTGTACTGTGTTGCTTGCTCTTCTTCAGAGATTCTGAAACCATTTAGGTTCTACCTCTTGCATGATCAGTTGTATGTATTTCTTGCTGTCTTTCTTGATATACTGTTCTGAGTGTAGGTGCAGTTCATACTGATCATATTCTCACTGAATCTGGTTCTGAAGTGCTTTCACTCTATTCAGAAACTCAGGTGACATGTAGCCTTCTGAAAAGGTTCAATGATCATCATCTGATGTTGAGTACTCTGTGAGTAAACGGAT
>JAABUP010010750.1_pt1 | contig 10683 bp, 11 predicted proteins | sample 5559201 | NCBI WGS metagenome assembly JAABUP01 (sample SAMN10711887, study PRJNA513373) | rock metagenome | isolation source: Antarctica rocks | place: Antarctica | reverse complement strand
GGCACGGCACCAGCACCCTGTTCGCCGCCTTGGAGGTCGCCACCGGCAAGGTCACCGCGGCCTGCCGACCGCGGCACCGTCACCAGGAGTTCCTCGCCTTCCTCAAGCAGGTCGCCCGCGCCTACCCGACCGGCGAGCTGCACCTGGTCATGGACAACTACGCCACCCACAAGCGGGTCGAGGTCCGGGACTGGCTAGCCGACAACCCACGCATCCACGCCCACTTCACCCCCACCTCAGGGTCCTGGCTCAACCTCGTCGAGGTCTGGTTCGGCATCATCGACCGCCAGGCCATCCGCCGCGGCACCTTCGGCTCGGTCAAAGACCTCAACACCAAGATCCGCACCTTCGTCGACGGCTGGAACGACCGCGCACACCCATTCGTCTGGACCAAGACCGCCGACCAGATCCTCACCAAAGCCAACCGTCCAAAGACTTCAGAGACGCGACACTAGCTGCGAGTCTGGGGCTGGTGGTCTCGGCCGGTGCGGGACTCAAAGCTCCGGCGATCATGCTGCTGGCGTTCGTCCCGATGTACTTCATCGCCGTTGCCTACAAGGAGCTCAACGAGGCGGAGCCGGACTGTGGTACGACGTTTACGTGGGCAACCCGGGCGTTTGGTCCGGTGGTGGGGTGGATGGGCGGCTGGGGCATCATCGCTGCCGACGTGATCGTGATGGCCAACTTGGCGCAGATCGCCGGTTCGTACTCTTTTCAGCTAGCCGACCAGTTGGGTGTCCACAACAGCCTGTCGACGGACACGTTCTGGTCCACCGTCGCCGGTCTGGTGTGGATTGCGGTGATGACGTATATCTGCTACCGCGGCATCGAGGTGTCGGCCCGGCTGCAGTACGCGTTGCTCTCCGTCGAGGTCGTCACTTTGGTCATCTTCGCGGTAGTGGCGTTGGCGAAGGTGTACGGGGGTCGCGGCGCCCCGAGTTCGGCGCATCCTCAGCTGTCGTGGCTGTGGCCTAGTGGCTTGTCGATCTCTGGGGTGTTGGCACCCGCTGTGTTGGCGGCCGTGTTCATCTACTGGGGATGGGACACTGCCGTCGCGACCAACGAAGAGGCCGACGATCCGGGCAGAACCCCGGGTCGGGCCGCGGTGATCTCAACGGTGCTGCTGTTGATCACCTACGTCCTGGTGTCGACGGCTGCCGTCGCCTTCGCCGGGGTAGGCAACGCCGGGGTGGGCCTGGGCAACGCGAACAACGCCACCGATGTTTTTCACGCTATCGGTCGGGTGCTGTACGGCAACAGCACACTCGGCAAGATTGGTCTGGACCTGCTGGCGATCTCGATATTGACGTCGGCGTCGGCGTCGACTCAGACAACGATCTTGCCGACGGCTCGGACGGCGCTGTCGATGGCCGCGTACCGAGCGGTGCCCGCCCGTTTCGCCCGTATTCACCCGCGTTACCTGACCCCGACTTGGGCGACGGTCGGGATGGGCGCCGTGTCGGATATCTTCTACCTGCTCATGACATTGATCAGCAAGAACATTCTGCTCGCTTTGATTGGCGCGATCGGACTGCAGATCGCGTTCTACTACGGCCTGACCGGTATCGCATGTGCCTGGTTCTACCGGCGGACGCTGTCCTCCTCTGTGCGCTACTTCCTCGTTCGTGGCCTTATCCCGCTCACCGGCGGGTTGTTCCTGTTCGTGATGTTCATCTACGCCACCAGGACCTATGCCAAGGTCGGCAACCTGGTCGACGCGAGCGGCAAGAACGTCACCATCTTCGGTGTCGGCGCGGTGGCAGTTGTCGGTATCGGCTCGCTGCTGGTCGGCGTCGTGCTGCTCGCAGCGCAATGGATTGCGGCGCCGGCGTATTTTCAGGGCCGCACGCTTCCCAAACGGTCCAGCGGTGACCTGTTGCTCTACGGCCAGCTCGCCCCGGGCGCTGACCCGATCACCCTGCCCGACTCGCGGGAGGCGACGGTGATCGCACCAGATCTGTCGAACTTGCCAGTGGGCCAGGCAGCCATCGACCCGGACACCGGTGAGGTCTACCGCAAGCGTTGAGCTGGCAAGGTCAACTCGCGTGCTGGGACGCCGGTCGCTGCCACGAGCAGCGCGTCGGTGATGATCTGATGGCCCGCGGCGTTGGGGTGGTCACCGTCTTCAGCAAGAAGGCCAGTGTCGTCGTCGTCCCCGGATGCCCCGCGAAAAGGCGGGCCGAGGTCGACGTAGGTGTCGCCGTGTCGTGTGCTGGCCTGTTGCAGTTGCTGGTTGACTTGCCGGGTCAACTCTTTGCCAGTTGACACATAGTCAGCTGCAGCCGCGGCTGCGACCCGACCGTCTTGCCAAATGTCCCAATACCCGGTCACCAGGACTGTTGTAGGTGCGTGATGACGAAGAACAGCCACGCTCGACAAAACCGAGTCAAGATGGCCGGAGAGCTCTGTCAGCCGGCTGGCGTAGCAAGCGGCTTCGCCCCCGCGGCAGGACGGGTTGGCGTCGGCGTAGTCGAAGTCGTTAGCGCCCACGGTGATGATGACGATGTCCGCGGTTGAGACATCGCGCGCGGTGGGCTGTCCGTCGAGCAGTGAGCTCGCCAGACCGGCGCTGGTCAGCCCAGGTACACCGCGGTTGCTCACTGCCACCTGCGAACCAATCCGCGAACCCAGCCTGGCTGCAAACCGGGCGGGGAAGGCAACGCAGTTGCAGGCGGTACCAGCCGGCACCGAATCACCTAGGGCGACGACGTTCTTCGTGCTGTTGAGGGCATTGCTTGAAAGGCCCCCGCCGGGAAACGCGACCTGGTAGCCCGGCGGCGGCAGGGACAGGTGCCCGCTGCCGCTAAGCAACCCCATGACCGCCGCCAGCAGTGCTGCAGGGACAAGTGCTCCACGCCATCCGGTAGCTCCAGCCACCTTCAGCCTCTCGACAAGGACAAGCAGGAGATGAACCGCCTACTGCGGTCAGGGCCAACCATCTTGCATCCGAATTCGGCTAAGCGGAGCAATGCCAGTCGCCGGGGCAGACGCAGGACGAAGTGCCGACCTCCCCGGCCGCCATAGCAGGTCCGCCCGGATCGGAGCTTCCTCAACGGAGCCATCGCCGGTGCTCAGCTGGGCAGCGGGCGCAGGAGGCTTCCATTCGGACAGACCCGTTGTTGCCGGTCATAACCCTAGCGGGCACCCGAACCGACTAAGCAGTCGTGCAGTTTGCTCATCGGCGGCTCGCAGACGGCGCCGCCCGACGTCGAACTCGAGCACGGCGACCTGCAGCGACGCATGTGCCGCGTCTGGCAGCAGCAGAACCCGGTAGCTGGCCGGGGCTGCTCGCCTCCGCCCGGGAAGTCTGCGTATCGCGAAATGCACCAGATCGTACGGGCTGTCCGCAAGGCAAGATCCCAGTGCTTCGTGGACAGCCTGCCCCGGTAACAACGGCCGCCGCCGTGCGGCAACACCGAGCCAGGACGCCGCAACGATCGTCATCAGGGCCACCGCAGCAGCGACCCAGACCCAGTTAGGAACTCGCTTCGGCCCGTCCGAATGACGACTGCCGCGAGCCGGCGGCACGAGCAGAGCTACCAGCATCGCCCCCCCACCGGCCAGTCTCCTTCAAAGCATCCGACCGGGCAATCACTCAAGCGCCCGGCGACATCGTCCACATGCTCCCTGTGCACCCACCGTCGGGCATCTACTGCCGTGACGGCTAGCCCCAGCTTCCGGTCGCGCCGGTCGCGCCGTTCGAGCCGGGACGACGACTCGCAACAGCACTGTCGCTTGCCCCTACATCAGCGCTGCAAGGACAGACACTGGCGCTCCACCAGCGACACCCTCGCCGGCGCCGGCCGGACGCGGGGAGCTTGTCATCGATCGGCGGGTAGGGCTTCTCGGCGGCTGAGGGCGACGCCGGCGGCGACGACGACGATCAGACCGGCGATGGCTGTGGCGATGCGGTCGGGCTGGCCGGAGAGGCGTTCGTCGAAGACGAGCAGCCCGGCGGCGAGGCTGACGAGCGGGTCGATGACGGCCAGGGCCGGCAGGCTCGCGGTCAGCGGCCCGGCTTGGAAGGCGAGTTGGTTGATGACCAGTCCGGCTGGTCCGACGGCGAGTAGCAGCCACAGCGCGGGGCTGGTGAACAGATGCGGCCAGCCGTGCGCGGCAGCGTTGGTACACGACTTGATCAGTGCGGCGGTGGCCCCGAAGGCGACGCCTGTGGCACTGCCGTAGAGCACGGCACGCAGCTGTGCGGTGCGCCGGCGCCCGGCGCTTAGCAGCACGCCAGCGGCCAGCGCGAGACCAGCGGCCAGCAGCACAGCGGGCAGCCGGTCGGCGGTGTCCCCACCAACAGGATCGGCGGCGAGTAGGAAAAGGCTGAGCCCGGCGACCAGCAGGGCCGCCATAAGCAGCTCGGCCCGGGTTGGCGCTCGGTGTTCGAGCAGCTGGCGGGCTGGAAGGGCAAACAGCAGGCCGCTGATCAGCAGCGGCTGCACCAAAGCCAGGCTGCCCTGACCCAGGGCCAGCACATGGCAGGTGAGCCCGACCAGGTCGGCGCCGACGCCCAGTAGCCATAGCGGCTGGCGCAGCGTGGCGCGAGCGAAGGCAACCACCGCCCGCGGTTGTAGCCCGCCAGCTTCTGGCACGTCGCCTGCGCTGCGGTGCTGAGCGGCGGTGGCAACAGCGAAACAGGCCGCTGCCCCGACACCGAACCCGACAGCCGCCGTCACACTCACGACCCGGTCCTGCCCAGCACGGCCCCGTCCGAGCGGGGTGACACCGACACTGACAGTGCGGTCACGTCAGAACGTCGCGCGACTAACCCCCGTCGGGTAACCGGGTAACCGGCTATCTCGCGATTGCGTCGGTCTGTTTGTCGACACGGGTCTGGGGTTGGCTGCGCTCCCCATGCGTGGGGTTACGCTGACCGACGCCCAGGGCCGTAGTGGAGAGCTTTCCTGGGTCTGTCGGGCCCCGATAGGGGTGCTGCCGTCAGGTCTGAGCCGGGCGCCCGCCGCGACCCTGTGTGTCTTTGGGAGGCGTTTGTATGACTGTCATCGCACCAGCTGGTCGTCGTCGGGTTCGTCGTGTGGGAGCAAGTGTGGTGCTGCTGGGGGTGCCCGTGGCTGCGGTTAGCGGTGCTGCCGGTCCGGTGTGGGCTGTGGTTGCTCCGGTGACCGCACCTTCAGCGCCGCGGATGGTGACAGCGACTGGGGGTGATCGGCAGGCGGCGGTCACGTTCACCGCACCGGCAAGCAGCGGCGGGGCACCGGTGCGTTCCTACCGGGTCACGGCGGCGGACCTGACCCGGACCAGCCGCGGGGGGCAGAGCGCCACGTCCAGCGGCACGGTCACCACAGCACCGAAAACGTCGGCGACTGTGACCGGCTTGACCGACGGTGACACCTACACGTTCACCGTAACTGCCACCAACAGCGGGGGCACCAGCCCAGCTTCAGCGCCCTCGAACCGGGTGATTCCCCGGGCGCCGGTACCCAGGGACCCGATCGCTGAGAAGTACGCCGCCTTGGGCGGGGCCCGTTCGGTGCTGGGCAAGGCGGCCAGCGGCGAGTACGCGGTGGCTGGTGGACGGGGACAGAACTTCCAGTACGGGTCGATCTTTTACACCCCGCGCACCGCAGCACATGAGGTGCACGGCGCGATCGCCGCGCACTACCGGGCCCTCGGTGGACCAGCGGGGCTGCTGAGCTTCCCGGTCAGTGACGAGCTGGCGGTCCGTGACCGCATCGGGCGGGTCAGCCGGTTCGCCGGAGCCGACGGCGCCGCGGTGTTCTTCACCGTCCGGACCGGGGCCTACTCGGTGCACGGGGCGATCCTGGAGCACTACCTGAAGATCGGCGGCCCACTGGGAGTGCTCGGCTACCCGGTCAGTGACGAGCGGGGCACTACCGACCGGGTTGGGCGGTTCAGCGTCTTCGCCGCCGGGATCATGTTCTGGACCCCGCGGACTGGGGCGCATGAAGTGCACGGCGCGATCCTGGGACGCTACGCCAAGCTCGGCTACGAGCGCAGTCGGCTGAGCTACCCCGTCACCGACGAGTACGCCATCACCGGCGGCCGGCGAAGCGACTTCGCCGGCGGCACCATCGTCTACCGCTACGCCACCCGCACCACCACCGTCGCCTACCTGCACTAGGCAGCAGCTAGTCGGCTCCCCAATGGGCAGCCGCCCGCAGCGAGAGACAGCCCACGGCCCCCGAGGCGGGAGCCGCGGGGGCCGTGGCACGTCCCGGGCAGGGGGCGGCTGATAGCCGTGCTAGTGCCTAGGCCACCCGGGCGACTGTGCACCGAGGGGCCACCAGCAGGAAGGACCCCAACTGGCCCTGCGTCGTTCACCAGCTAGACCGGCTGGTCCGGATAGACATGCACAGGCAGCGCCTCAGCGGCGCACATTGGGGAGGGGGACCGGGTGAACGGGCACCCACATGCCGACCGCCGTCAAGTCCTGGCCGGGTCGCTGGCCGCGCTGGCAACCCTGGCCGCCGGCTGCGCCGCCGCGAGCACACCCGCCGTCGGCCCGGCCGGCCGCGGGCTGGCGCCGCCTCGCACGCCCGGTCCGCGCCCGCATCTACAGCCGGCGACCACCGACCCGAAGGTGATCGCCGCCCGGGCCAGGGTGCCGGTGCTGTGCTGGCACCAGCTGCGCGACTGGCGTGCCGGCGACGCCGGCTACGCCCGCCGGCTGCTGATCTGCCCACCAGCAGTGTTCCGAGCCCAGCTCGACGCCCTGTCCGCCGCCGGATACAGCACCATCACCGCCGACCAGTACCTGGCGCACCTGAGCACCGGAGCCCGGCTGCCGCCCCGGCCGGTGCTGCTCAGCTTCGATGACAGCCAACCCAGCCAGATCAGCGAAGGGCTACCCCAGCTGGCCCGCCGGTCGATGAGCGCCACCTTCTTCGTCATGACAGTCGTGCTCGGCAAACCCGGGTGGATGACCCGGGACGACCTGCGCCGCCTCGACGCCGCTGGGATGAACGTGGCGGCCCACACCTGGGACCACCACCGCACCGACCGTTACACCCCGGCCGACTACCCGGTCCAGTTCGACCAGCCCCGGGCACTGCTTGAAAAGGTCCTGGCCAAGCCGGTCCGCCACTTCGCCTACCCCTACGGCGCGTGGAACAGCCGCGGCTTCGCGCCGCTGCGCGCAGCGGGCTACGCGACCGCTTTCCAGCTCTCAGACAAGGCTATGGACCCCCGGGCACCGCTGCACACCCTGCGCCGCATCCTGGTCAACTCCACCTGGACCGGCCAGGACCTACTCGCCCAACTACAGACCACCCCAGCCCCAGCCTGACCGGCTCCGCCCCGCCCTTTGGCGTTCGGCCGCCCGGCCGGGCGGCTTGCCGTGTTACGGACGGGCGGCACCTACGCCTCTTTCCCATACCGCTGCATGCGCCTCGCGCCCCGCTTCAAGCAATTCCGACGTGCGGATACTCAGCCTTGGCGATCGTGCGTTTCGTCGGTCGGGTTGTTCGGCACGACCGTCGAGGCGCTCAACCCCGAGGACTTGGCGTTGGGCCAGGCCCTGGCTGACGTCGCCAGCATTGCTCTGGTGCAGCACAGAGCCGCAGCCGACAGGACCACCTTCGCCGAGCAGCTGCAGACCGTGCTGGCCACCCGTGTCGCGCTCGAGCAGGCCGAAGGGGTGCTTGCCCAGAAGGGCGGCCTGGACATGGACCTGGGCGGCCCGCTGCAACAGCGGTGTCACCGGGCCCGGCGCCGGAGGTCCGGGAAGGGTTGGCAGGGGGCCGCGGCGCCGGGACGGCAGGCAGCGTCGGCGCAGTGGGCAGCTGCCGTGTCAGGGTGGGGTGGCCAAGCACGGCCGCTACTGATACCCGCGGTTCAGAGACGCCGGGTGGATCGCCGTGAGTGAGACGCCAGCGCTACCGCGGAGGGGGCCTTATCGTGAACGGCGGGTCACGCTGGCTGCTCGTATCGTCACCCTGACCCCGGAGGTTTGACTTTGCACCGTCGTCTTGCCGCTTTCCCCCTCGCGCTGGGGGCGGTGCTGGTCGCTGGTTGCGGGAGCAGTGGCACCGCGACGCCTTCCCAGGCTGTGGCCGCCACGTCGGCGAAGACCTCCGCCAGCAACGCCAAGGTCACGCTTACCGGCTCGGTCGCTGCGGCCGGCCGGAGCTTGCCCATCAACGGGGTCGGCGCGTTCGACTTTGCCCAGCACCGCGGCACGGTCAACTTGTCCGCTGGGCGGGGCGGGGCGATCGAGAACCGGATCATCGGCAGCGTCATCTATGAGAAGCTGCCGGCGCAGCTGACGGCCCGGACCGGCGGCAAGCAGTGGCTCAAGATCGACCTGAACGACGCCGCCAACGCAAGGGGTGGCAGCGGTCAGCTTGGCAGCCTGAGCCAGAGCTCAGACCCGACTCAGGTGCTGAAGTACCTGCGCGGCGCTGGCGGGCCGGTGACCACCGTCGGCACCGAAGACGTGCGGGGAACGAAGACGACGCACTACCGCACCCAGGTCGACCTGCAAAAGGCGGTGCAGCAGGGCGCCTTCGCCAAGGGCGCCGTCGACACGTTCACCAAGCAGTTCGGGGCCAGCACGTTTCCGGTCGACGTCTGGATCGACGGGCAGGGCCGCGCTGCCCGCACCAGGTACTCGCTGAAGCCGCTCAGCGGTGTGGGCTCGTTCACCTTCACCCAGGAGCTGTATGACTTCGGCAAGGCCAACGTCGGTGCGGTTCCAGCGCCGCCCGCTGATCAGACCGCCGACATCAGCCAACTGGCGAAGGCAGCGGCAGGCACCCGAGGCGGCTGATCGGCGTCTTTGGCGGCTGTACCGCGCTTGGGGGGCTACCCCGGATCTCGCTGCCGGCCACGGGTCCTTCGGCCGATGACGTCGGGCCGGGCTCGGTCGGCCGACCTGACGCCAGCAGGCTGCGGGGGGAGGCCATCAGGCCGGAGGGCCAGCAGGTCGTCGTTGGGGCGGCCGCCTACGAGACCGGCGCCTGAGTAGCAGCGCTGCAGGATCGTGCGCTACGGACGGCCGCCGGTGGGACAGGGTGTAGCCCAGAAGGAGCAGTCGTGGGGCGTGATCTCCAGCGCCAATTGGCGGGGGTCGGTCACGACGCTCTGTGGGGCGGCGCGTAACCCGCGAGTGGGGGCCCCTGCCGAGCAGGTGAAGCAGGTCGTGTACGGGCGTTCTGCGGGCCCGCATGGTCGTCGTCCCAGTTCCCAAGTAGTGAGACGCCTCGACGCGAGGTACCGCATCGCCCCGTTCTCCTAAGGACCGGCGGCCCGGCCGCCGTTTCGCAAGTCAGTCCGAAACTCGGGTGCCGTATCGGGGGAGCGGCGCCTACTTGTGACACGGGAAGCGCTGGTCGGTCGTTACGGCGCGGGGTCGGCTCGCAGGCGGGAGAACAGCACCATGTCGTGCCAGGCGCCGAGGCGCCACTGGGCGCCCCGCAGGACTCCTTCGCGGGTGAATCCAGCCTTGCCCAGTGCCCGCTGCTCGGGCAGGTTGGTCACGTCGGTGGCAGCTTCGACCCGGTTGACCGGGGTGTGCAGAAAGATCAGCCGGACGAGCTCCCGCTGGGCCCAGGTGCCTACCCCTCGCCCGCGCGCCGTCGGAAGCAGCCCGATGCCGATGCCGAAGGTCCGGGAACCTTCACCGGGGCCGTGGGTGGGCCGGTACCAGCTCACATTGCCGAGCACGACCTCGCCTTCGACGACGACGAGCGCCCCGGGTTCGGCCCACTGGCTGCCCGGCGGTGGCCGCAGCGGGCTCTTGACACCGAACTGTTCGAACTCCGAGTCCACCCGAGCCAGCAGCCGCACGTCCTGGGTGGTGAACGCCCGCAACGACAAGTTCGCCACGGCGTGCACGCTAGCCAGCCGGCGCGGTCTGGCGGCTGCTGGCATCGCCGCTCGTCCCTAGCGGCGGGACAAGAGCAAGGCCGTGGTAGGTCTGGCGGGTGTTTCGAGCTGTCATCTTCGACTGGCGCGGCACGCTGGTGACGACGCTTCCGCTCATCCTCCCGCGCCGGCACGTCCGGCGCGGCCCAGCGCCCGGTACACCGTGGTGGAGCGCGTGACCGAGAACAGTTCCTCGAGCTCGCCCGACGGTGTGCTCACCTGCCCCGCGGAGTGCCGCGAGGTGGCTTCCTGCCTGGGGCTGAGCTTGGGCTGCTTGCCGCGCAGCCGGCCCTTGGCCTTGGCGACCTTCATGCCTTCGCGGGTCGGCTTGTGCGACGAGATGAGCGCTGGCGGCTACACCCAGGGGCGGGTGACGAAGCGTTCCTGCTGCCTGGTCTCGATGGCCTCAGCGTCGTAGCGGCTTCGGACATAGGCCACGGCTTGGTCGGCGGGCAGCCCGTCGAGGACGCTGAGGCAGGCTAGCGCTGTGCCGGTTCTGCCTCGTCACCCCAGCAGGCCACCTCGACGCGCTCGGCTTCGGCTCGTCGCCACGCTTCGGTCAGCACGCTCCGTAGGTGTCGGTGGTCATCGGGCAGCCCGAAGTCGGGCCAGTAGACCCAGACCGTGTCCCAGGGGACGGCCGGCGGTTCGTACTCGAGCAGGTGAACGGCGCTGGCGCGGGCGGAGCAGGAGGGCCGCGCGGATGACACCGAGGAGGTCATCGGCCGGCGGCTCGCGCTGTACCGGGAGGTGACCGAGCCGATCCTCGGCTGGTATGAGCGCCGCGGGATCTTGGTGTCGGTAGCAGCTGAGCGTCCGGTGGAGGACGTA
>JAABUP010010747.1_pt1 | contig 10683 bp, 4 predicted proteins | sample 5559201 | NCBI WGS metagenome assembly JAABUP01 (sample SAMN10711887, study PRJNA513373) | rock metagenome | isolation source: Antarctica rocks | place: Antarctica | reverse complement strand
CGTGGGATGTATGTGGAAGAGGACGAGTGATGGAGGGTACGAACATCTTAGAAGCCATCTCATAAGTCCTCCCTCGAGTGCATGTGATCGTAAAACGACCGATGAAGGCTTAGCTCGTATCGAAGTGAACGATCCTTTCGCTTGCCTCCGAATGGCATTGATCTCTTGTCGCGATTCACAACTGAGGTGGCGTTGGAGCCAAGTTCAGAAATGAAGGGCCGGCTTTACATTGCACTGAGTTGCACCGCGATTTATATCTGATATGTCACACGACTCGAGCACTAGCGCCGTACATTGAAGGTCCGGGCCGCCTCCACGTTTTCTTCCCGCCCCATGACGACGATCCTCAGAAATTGTTCGCGATCAATCCATGTGCACTATGGAGTAAGACCTTGACAGTCACTGTACAATTGCTGGGCGATGTAAGATGGCGGGACCCGGGATGAAGGCAGCGAAGCCTTCCAAGGTCGTGAAGCCGATGAAGAAGAGGAGACGTACAACGGCGACAACGAGGAAATTTCGCTTCCAAGGCTTCGCGGAGCGCATCGCAAATCTCAAGATCGACCCCATACGCCGCAGACGAGGAATCGAGGGAGACGAGGAACTCACGACAGACACGGCGACATATCTCGGACGCTCGCTATCGGAATGGCGCGATCTGAACCTCTCCACCACCTTCACTTTGTTCATCAAGGATGTGGCGCCGTACTGCGACAGCCTGCCCATGGTCTTGCACAACCAGGATACAATCATGGATCTGTTGGTCGCGTATATTGAACAATCGGATGCCTTGGCCATGGAGCCCTTGCTCAGTCTGCTTTCGCATTTTGCGCATGATCTGGGCAAGCGCTTCGAAGAGAACCACTTTCAACGAGCAGTCTCCACGGTTGCGGCCGTCGCAGCGAAGCATGAGGATCCGGCGGTGGTTGAGTGGAGCTTTACGTGCTTGGCATGGTTGTTCAAGTACCTCTCACGATATCTCGTAAAAGACTTACGGCCGCTATGTGATCTTTTGGCGCCGTACCTGGGCAAGGAGACGCAGAAGCCATTCATCATTCGCTTCGCCGCCGAATCCCTCAGCTTTCTCGTTAGGAAAGCTGCAGCTTCCTACGCGCGCGATTCGGAGCCTCTGGACGGAATCATTGATCGTCTATTGCAGGACTGTGCCGAGACTGCAGGAGAACGTGCGGCGGATCTACACCACCAAGGCGTTCTGACATTGCTGACCGAGACGATCAAGGGTGTACAGCTCGGCATACATTCTAGCGGCACGGCTACGGTAGTAAGTCTACTCGAAGCGTGGACAAGATTGACGGGGGATGATCGAGCCGTGGCCACGGCCATCGTCAAGGGCACCTTGACCAGTTTGCTACACCACACCAATGCGGACACATTTCGGCCGATTCTCGATACCGTCATAGCCTACATCGACACAACACAGATGCGGGATCAAGAGTCTCTAGGCTTTGCCGGTACCCTGATGTTCACTGTAGTCTCGGTCAGGAAAGGAACGAGGGTCGCCGACTGGAAGGCTGTTGTGACCTCCTTGAAAGCGGCGTTCGCAGCGGTCGATCAGCTTTCTGAACTTGAAGAGACCACAGCGACCACGTTGTTGAGTGTGTTGGCCGTACTATTGCAGTATGCGAGCGTCGATGCTGTACTGCCAGCACTCAGCTTGTTGGAGACGGTCCGGAAAGGAAGGTGGTCGGCATACTTCTTGAGATTTTGTGACTTTTGCGCCAGGCTTGGGCCGGATAAATTTCGCCAGTATGTCTACCCGCAACTTCGAAAGTTCACTTCGGAGCAGTGGCAGACGTACGAAATCGATATCTACCACATATTGCCCCATCTGGCAAGCGCTTTTTCAGGGATGAAGCTCAAAGTTCCGGCCAGTTGTCAGAGTGCGCTCTCGGACCAGATCGCGAGTTTAGCGAGCGGCGGAGAGTCATCGGAGACTGATATTGCCAAAGCACATGCGTTGCTGGCAGCCATGCCGTACCTGGAGCTGGGTGAGCAGACGCTGCAGGAGCTATCTTTGTCACTCGAGAAGGTCATCGATCACGCTCTCGACGTGAGCAGTGCAGTGTCTGTCCCTTACCGCAGTCTCGCGTTAGGGCCATGTCTCGAGCGGCGCCTGGCCATGCAGAAGGTTTCGCCTGCCAAGGCTCACTGGTGGCCGCGACTATGCGCTCTCAGTGAGGAGCACTTCACGCACGCCGGCTTCTGGGCCAATATACTACGCTATCTTACTATCTGTGACTCCGCGGCTCCCGAGACTTCGTACTCACTTATGTTGGAGCAATCCTTGGTCCAAGCGTTGGCCCTACCATCACATGAAGCGCGAGAGCGGAGTCTTGAAGTTCTAGCAAAGCTGCACGAGGTGAAAGGCGGGTCTATACCAGACGGGATGCGCACTGCCCTCGCCATAGAATCTACGCCAATAAGCCTAGCGTCGAGTCGCGCCATCTCGATGAGCATCCGGAAGCTCGCCATCGACTACCAACAGAGCGGTGAGAATGGATTGATACGCCGAGCGATACCGACCTATTGCTTCGGTCTCCTGCACCTGAAGCTCGCGCAAGCCTGGGACGATGCCATCAGCACCATCATCGATATCTGCAAGGATCCACGTGCGGAAGAGATAGTCGTGAGCCTCGCTCAGGGCTGGCTAGACGGCACGCCAGATATGGATGGAAGCGTACAGCACACACAGCCGTTCAACAATCTATCGGAGGGCTTCAACGTAGTCTCCGACTTCGAGTGCTCCAACCTTGGCAAGCTTTCTGCAATAAGCCGGCAGGTGTTCGATGAGCCTGATTGTGGACATCTTTCCCTGCAGGAGCAAATTGACAAGGACCAGAAAGGCAGCGCAGTCTTCACACTCACTTCTCGCAGCCAAGCGCTTCGGGTGCTTGAAAAAGTACCGCAGCTCGCTGAAAAGCGCTCACGTATGCTGGTGCCGGTACTTCTTCGATGGGCCGGCACCGCAACATCAGAGTCCGACGACATTGACTCCGCCGGAGACCGCTGGGCTCGGAAAGATCAGAAAGCGATGCTTGCCATCTTCGCTCGCTTCAATAATCCCAGAGTTCTTTACAAGTCGGCTGAGGTTTACGAAGCTCTACTGAACCTTTGTGCGAACGGCGATGCGGAAATCCAACGTTCTGCACTCGGGGCGATCTTTGCTTGGAAGACTCCAGCAATCAACCGCTACGAGGAGCACCTAGTCAATATCCTGGATGAAGCGCGCTTCCGAGAGGAGCTATCTGTATTCTTGCAGGAAGGCGAGTCCGAGGAGACGATCAAGCCGGACGACTACCCGATACTGATGCCTGTTTTGCTACGCTTGTTGTACGGCAGGGCTGTTGCGGGCGGCAAGCACGAGCAGGGATCCCGACGTAAGGCGATCTTTGTCGCACTCGCACGATTCGGCCAGGACACTGTTGGGACGTTCGTCAGTATCGCTACAGCCTGCGTCCCAAAACATCTCCCGTCTGACGGCGTGGCTGCCGCAACCCTCCAGGAGCTTGAGACTTCGCCGCGGCAACAACTTGGCATGCTCAACATGCTCAATGATATGCTGGACACGTTAGGCTCCGATCTTGAACCATTCGCCTCAGACGTTATGCGTGCGGTCCTCGAAAGTACGGTCGCTGCCGCAAGGAAGCTTGATGACTCGAATGTCCCTCAAGACGCATCATTGCTCCGGTCTATCCGCCAGACCGGCATACAGTGCTTGGTCCATATCTATGCGGACATGGACGTGGCTCAGCTTGGCGACCAAGCGCATGTGATCCTGGAGGAGATTGTTCGCCCGCGCTTGGCCAACTTCGCTCCAGAGAATATGCAATCTGTTTCGGGTAAGTCGGCCACTACCTTTCATGAACAATCCGCGGAACGACTGCTGACATCCTTCCTCACAGGTATGCTACGACTGTTCGGTGCTTGGGCGTCCTCTCCACACACTACACCTTGTCTGAGTGGCAGTGAGAACGGGAACGTGCTCGCTCACGTCGCCGAGCTTCTAGGCGAGCCAAATGCCAAAGACGAAGTTCGTCTGTATGTGCTTCGAGACATCCTCGACAAGCTCCTGTCGGAAGAGAATGCGGGTACTACTGTACTCGACGCCCACGTCACGAATTTCGTGAAGAGCATTGGCCGCATCTTGGGCGGGACGCCGTCGAAAGACGTATTAGATGCTGCGGTGCGGACTCTTACAGGTCTGGCTGACCGGACCGAAGACAGAACCGAAGCCCAGACACTAATACAGGTCTGCGGTGATCTTCTGACCAAGCCGAGTAGACTGGTGTCGCCCGGCACGAAGAGCGGTCTGCTTGCCACGTTGCTACCGCTCCTCGATGTTGCTGACACCACACCGCATGACCCGGTCTTCGAGGCGGTCTCCGGTTTGTTCTCACGGCTCCCTCGCCCCGAAAGCCGCAGACTTCTGTCTGATGTGCTGATACAGATCTGTACTGGCGAAGATGAGTTTTCCAAGGTTGCTGGCATATGCTCGCAGCTCAACGCCCAAAGCGAACGTCTGGGCCAGCCGGACCACGACCAACGTGAGCGTGGCTTCGCACAAATCTCCGAGGAATGGAAAGACTTCAGTGCACGGCAATGGCTACCCATCCTGCACAACTGTATGTTCTATCTCGGAGATATCGACGACCTTGTGAACCGATCGAGCGCAGCTCAAGCACTCAGGCTCTTCGTCAAAGCAGCGGCGAATGACGCAGAAGCATTGAAGCCGATGGTTAGTCAGGTATTGATCCCTGGAATTGAGCATGGTCTGAAGACACCAACGGAGCTGGTGCGCGCAGAGTATCTTGGCCTGCTTGGCCAGATCGTCGAGAACTTACCCGAGTGGCAGGCTGTCAGCGACATGAGTGGACTTACTTCCACTACAGACGAAGAGGCTTCGTTCTTCAACAGCGCCCTACACATTCAGCAACATCGTAGGCTTCGTGCACTCCGAAGACTTGGTGACGAAGCAATACACATGAGCTCAAGTAACGTCACCAGACTATTCCTGCCATTCCTCGAGCACTTCATACTTGATCCGGCTGGAGGTGATTCAGGCAGAGCTTTAGCGGATCAGGCTGTGCTAACGGTCGGATCCCTCGCTGGTTCACTCAATTGGTCCGCGTACCGGGCAACATTCAAGCGATATGTCGGATATATCAGCACCAAAGAGGCCCTGGAGAAGACTGTGTTGAGATTGCTGGGTGCGTTTGTGGACGCGATCAAAGCCAAGCTGAGCCGCTCTACTGACGGCGTAAGCAACACCATCACGCCGAACCAGAGTGAGAATGTCAAGGTGGACTTTCTACCTCCCATGTTGGCCTACCTCCATCGCAAAGACGAGTCGACAGTGGATCGTCGCATGCCGGTCGCAGTGACAGTCGTCAAGCTCATGCAACTCTTGCCGGCGCAGGAGCTCTCCGAGCGCCTCCCGGCTGTCCTCACGGATGTCGCGCAGGTCCTTCGCAGCCGCAGCCAAGAAGCTCGTGATCAAACACGGAAGACCCTGGCTACCATATTGACGCTCGTGGGACCGCAGTACCTGGGTTTCATCCTGAAAGAGCTGCGCGGCGCCTTGCTACGAGGATACCAATTGCATGTGCTGTCCTTCACCGTCCACTCGCTACTCGTCAGGATCACTGAAACCTGCCAGCCTGGCGACTTGGACCACTGTCTGCCAGACCTGACCTCGATCATCATGGATGATATCTTCGGCATCACTGGCCAGGAAAAGGACGCCGAAGAGTACAAGAGCGGCATGAAGGAAGTGAAGAGTAGCAAGAGTTTCGATACGATGGAATTGCTGGCTCGGGTGACACCGATCAAGAAGCTTGGCTTTCTCATGCAGCCATTGCGGGCTCTGCTCACCGAGAAGCTAGACTCGAAATTGGCAAGGAAGGTGGACGACCTATTGACCCGCCTTCGAAAGGGTGTCGACCAGAATCCAGAAGCGGGTACTCGAGACCTGCTTACGTTCTGTCACGAGATCGTTCGGCAAGTGTACGCTGAGCAGCATGCATCGTCAGCGAGCGGTGTAAAGCTGGACTACAAAGTGCGCAACTATCTCATCCAGATGGAGTCGGCGAATAAGTCAAAGAGCAAAGGCGCGACCACATCGCAGCTGTTCAAGCTCAGCACTTTCGCGCTCAACATGGTACGCAAAGTCGTCCGCAAGCATGACGACCTCCTCACGCCCGGAAATATGGCCGGCTTTCTTCCAATGATAGGCGATGCAATGGTCGAAGGTCAGGAAGAGGTCAAACTGGCCGCAATCAGATTACTCGCCGCAATCATCAAGGTGCCGTTAGCGGAGCTGGACAAAAACGGCCCTGTATATGTCAAGGAAGCTGTTGCGCTGATCAAAGGGGCGCCCAGCATGACCAGCGACTCCGCAAAAGCTGCACTGGAGCTCGTCACCGCATTCTTGAGGGAGAGACAATCAGTCACCATCAAGGAACCGGACATTGCGCATGTACTCAAAGCACTCAAGCCCGACATCGACGAGCCTGACCGGCAAGGTGTCACTTACAAATTCTTGCGGGCTATTCTCGGACGCAAGATTGTGATCACGGAGGTGTACGATATCATGGACGATATCGGCAAGGTCATGGTCACCAATCCCGATCGCAGCATCAGGGAGAGTGCGCGCAGTGCCTACTTACAATTCATTCTAGATTATCCGCAGGGCAAGGATCGATGGACCAAGCAGACAGCGTTCCTTGTCGAGAACCTGCGGTACCAGCACGCCAGTGGCCGCCAAAGTGTGATGGAGCTCGTGCATCAGCTGTTGATCAAGTTATCGGACGAGGTCCTCGCCCAACTCGCCTTCACCTTCTTCGTGTCTCTGGTACCGGTGCAGATCAGCGATGCGGACCCAGCGTGTCGCCAGATGGCCGGCATTCTCATTGCGAAGCTGTTCGAGCGTGCAGAAGAGGAGCAGCTGAAGAGCTTCATGGCACTGATTGAGAAGTGGTCGGCGAACGACAAGAAGCCGATGATCCAGATCGCTGCACTGCAATGTTGGCAGACTTACTTCAAGACCGGTAATGTACCCGTGAGTCAGCAAGAGAAGCTCAGGCAGGGCATCGCTCGCTCCCTAGCGAACGAAGATGTGGTGGTCGGCCCACAGCTACTCCAAGCACTTCTGGATACCTTCTCCGTCATGGTAGAAGTGGCTAGTGCGACGGCCTTCGCCTCAGCCTCTGCAACAATTTGGGAATCCGTACGACAGTGCCTCACGGCAACAAACGCTGACGTGCAGGCTTCGGCAGCCAATCTGATCGGAGCGTACTTCTCGCACCTCGCCAGCAGCAGCGCGCAGGAGGGTGAAGGCCTTGCCATGCTCCCGCTCATAGGCTCGGGAGGGCTCAAGCTAGATGCCACTGGCATGCGGCACACTTGTCTTACGTGTCTGCAGTCGTTGATGGCCAGCTCGGATCAAACGAACGAGTCTCTTACTGGGCAGACGCTACGCAACCTGGCATTCCTCGGTCGCTGTTTCGCTGCGAACGGGATGCCTTGGCAAGCAGGAAATTCAAACAACGTGACCGAGCTTGAGGATGATGCCGACGAGGAAGGGGACGCGGAAGTTCCGCAGCAGGCCTCGTCTGCTCTTGGCTACCTTCTCGGCCAGCTCTCGTACATCCTTCGGCAGGAGAATCTGCCAGTCCCGGCCCGCGTCGCAGCACTGCAATGCCAGGCTGCGATCGTGAACCAGCTACAGAGCATACCTAATCTCCACTCACTAATACGGCCACTATACGTCTTGACCGAGCCATCCCTTACGCAGCCAGCAACAGCTGCTCACAGGGACTTGATCGACAAGGCACGCGAGCTCCTTGACCTGGTGCAGAAGAAAGTTGGGGCAGAGATCTACATCGCCGCTCTCGGCGAGGCGCGGAAAGGAGCGCAGACGAAGAGGGAGGAGCGGAGGCGCAAGCGGAAGGTTGAGGCGGTCAGCGCGCCGGAGAAGTGGGCGAAGGCGAAGAAGCGGAAGCATGAGATGCAGAAGGCTACGAAGAAGGCTGGGAATGCGGAGATGCGGGGACGGAGGAGAGGGTGGTGAGAGTGTGGGATATGCATAGCGTTGGCGTTCGCATTTGGCCGGGAGGTTGTGTGTGGCATGACCTCGGAATGCCACAATCTTCGCCGGGCGTTCATAGAGGTGGATACTAGTAACGAGGCATCGGCGAGCCTTCACAGAGCGGGCACCGCAGCATGTATCTGGTGGAGGGGTATCGAGACAGACAACAATATGGCACCGGCATCACGTACGCCGCACAATAGAACTAGTGTCTGGCATGGGAAAAGCCAGGGTATCTGAAGCGATAGGAAGACCTCCTGCCATGCCATACTTCTGCATCGGCGAGCGGTCAGCATACCGGGACACTTCCCAATGGTATCGAATGTGTTGTAAAGTACCCCGTTGCGCGAACCTGCGTCTTGATGGCTGACGACAGGACACGTCGTAGAGGCGTGCAGTAGAGGTCGCCGTTGAGGCCGTTATTTGAGGCACGGATGCCCAAAGACGAGTCCACGAGAGAAGTCGTGGTATGGTTTGCTTAGGTTTGTTCATGAGCATAAGAAATCAAACAGTGGCAGTGTGTCGCGGGCCATGATGAATCCGAAGCTTGTATTGCTCTCGATCAGGCGATGAGCTGTACATCCAAGATCCGAGTAGCTCATGTATCAGACTAAGGGTACATTCTTTTCTTACTATTTCTCACATATTCGGTACGACGCCAAAAGTCCCGCGACTTTTAGTTATGAGGCTGTACCATCGTCCGCCAATGAAGGCGCTCTGAAAACAACGTCACCCTTCCACGACCGCAGAGGCCTGCGAGGTGAATTCGGCGCCGGTACGTCCAGCAGACGCATTTTTGACATCTGCAGCTGCCGCCATGCCGTGCTACTCGAGCCATGCGCGGACGTTTATTGTTGCGTCTTGGCTGCCGACGAGTCGGTGACCCAGCAGGCCTCCTTACTGCGAGGTAAACTTCCCCTTCTGGCTGACAGCTCACTGGGAAACCGCATCCCAAGCTCGCCACCGCAGACAAGGGTTCCATGTCTTGCTGAGGGAGGGCTGCTAGGGACCGTCTCGATTGGGCAGTCAGGATCGCTTGCGGCGTGCAGAGTGTGCTGCTCCCTTGCTGTATCACTCCGCTTCTCCATCAGCGAACCCGCCCATACTCGCTCCCTGACCCACCAATACCGCATGAGCGGCACTTCAGCTCCTCATATCGGCGATGCAGCTAACAGTTAGCTTTACGAAGAGACCAATGGCGAAGTTTCTTCGTCCGTCTAGACTCTGCCGTTCGCCGGAAGACTCGGTGATAGCTCCCCTAGCCATGTCCTTCCCCAAGGGTCGCTTACAGCCTTGGCGGACTCTGGATCGCGGTATGGGGTGATATCGGTGCTTTCACACAGCTCTCACTCTCAGGCTATTGACACTCTGCGTCTGAGGTGGTGTGCTCGTCGTCGCCGAAGAGACGGGAAGAATGAACCAACGAAGTCCTCAAGGACATATAAAAGGCAGGTGAAGCTTGTGTACCCTTCCTCTTCTGTTTGCTACACTTTGCCACTCACCCGCAACGACTACTACTAGCCTCTTACACTCTTCCACTGCCGATCATGTCTACATCCTACTACCAATACCAGACGCAGCCCACCGGCTCTCTGCCGCTCAATGTACCGGGCAAAGGTGCTCAGCAGCCATTCACACCACGTCACGTACGCAATTCCTCGGGATACAGCCAGCTCTCTGTCTCGCCACCGGAGCGACCGGAAAGCGTCTCTACATCCGGCGCCGGCCTTTACTCTGCGGCGTCTAGCAGCTACGCCGGTAGCGAGTATGACGTCTCGACGAGCGGAGCAACGAGTGTCGATCTACTGGACTACATGAACGATCGATTGTCGCATGCTTACAATCCCATTCCGATGGATCATAGCCTAGCAAAGCAGGCGCAGATGTAAGTGAAGCCGCGGAAGTCTTCGAAGATCACGAACTGACAATTAGCAGGTCCGGCGAGCTCAACGCCAAGAACCGCGAACTCCTCGCTCTTCAAGCACAAGCACGGGCTCGTCTTGCGAAAACGCGTGCGAATTGCGCCGAGGGCATGAAAGCTGCCAAAGACGTGCAGCGGGACCTGGAGTGGTCCCAGAAGAAAGTCAGGTAAGCCACGAGTGCGAACTCGGAAGTAGTCGTTGGACAGTCGTGCTGAGCATGTCGTCGCAGTGCTTTAAACGCTCGCGCAGCGCGCAAGTACCCCGAACAATACCGCGCGGCGAGCGCTCGCTACCCGGCACCAGCCGACTACGAATGAACCGCGCGTACTTCAATCAACAATTCCTGTATATACCACTGCGTTGCTTCGGGATAGCTTTGTGGCAGATTGAGCCCTCTGGCGGACTTCACCATATTTCTTTGGCGTGGCGCTGGCGGCTGGCCAGACGTCTGGATAAGCTCATTAACGACTCGAGGCTAGAGCCTCTGTACCTTGCATCGCAACTCGCTGCTAGTGGGCGCGCGCACATATTCTGCTGCCTTGATTGCCACCGCCCGTTTGACTGCCGGCATTGCGTATGAGGGTGGAGTGCCCGGCAGCCAAGCGAGCCACACTTAAGCAATAGACGAGCGAATAGCGAGTGCCGCGCTCGCTC
>JAABUP010010745.1_pt1 | contig 10685 bp, 9 predicted proteins | sample 5559201 | NCBI WGS metagenome assembly JAABUP01 (sample SAMN10711887, study PRJNA513373) | rock metagenome | isolation source: Antarctica rocks | place: Antarctica | reverse complement strand
TAGCCGTTGAAGGGTATCGGGTGATCAAATCTGCAGGGGCTTGACGAGCGGAATTCTCAAGGCTGTGGCTTCTTGTCGCCACTGTGGCCGCCTAAAGGGGCTTGAAGCCCCGAAACTATGGCACTGAGCACTTCGGAGATAAGAATCTGGAGGAAATGCCATTCATCTTGAGCAAGGAACGAGATGAATGCCGCGATGATCTGGATTATACTGCATAACTGAGCTCTATTTGAGCAGCAGTCTTGTATTTCAAATGGTTGAAGCACAGGAAGCTGGTAGTCGGGCCTATGGCAAGAGCAAGAAAAGATGCAAATTTCATGCACATTGAGGGCAAATGAACCCAAACACTAAGATGTGTTGAATAATACTGTGTCAATTATCACGCCTCTGAGTACGATGCATGCTTTTCATGGCGCTAGCGACTTTTGAGGGCGCCAGCTCGAGACGCTCTTCCGCATAGATTTGACAAGTTGGAAGGTAAAGTTGGAACCATGCATTGAATCTATAGTAGATTTGAACAACCCTGTCAACCATCCATAACCCAGCAGAGCGAGAAAGATCTCCTGTCGCATGCCTTCCAAGCAGCGCAATCACCTCAGTGCGGCAGCTGTCTCCACCGGTTTGTTCGCAGATTCTTATCCCTCCCGTTGATTATCGCGGCGCCGCATCTCATTTTCAAGCTCTTCAAGACAACCATCTATTCGAAAAAGCCCTTCTCGCTTGCCAATGTCACCCTTCGTCGCCTCAGACTTCAGCTCGGGGGCCGAGGACTCTCTTGTGAAAGGCATCCCATTGATCAATATAGATATTTTCGGATAACACCATTGAAACTCTTGCAGGGGTCTCAATATAGTAAGCCTTGACTCTATTCCTATCGCAGGACGAACTTTGTTGCTGAAAGTGACTCCCAGCGGTGGCTGTACAAAGTCTGTCCATTCTACCACAACTGACTGAAGATCTGTGAACAGAGGTAGGTAATGGCGGATCCAAAGGATGTCGGTTACAGTCTCGCGGGCATATCGGATCCTAGCTTCCATGGAGTTGATCTCTATTCCAATGTTCCGAACCTGGCGAGCAAGGTCCTTGTGCTTGGCCGCAAGTGTCAAGAAGTTCGGTGTCAAACCACCCCATTTGTGGGTTTGAATATAAGCGGGTATCACAAAACGCCCGTAATTGTAGAGAACGTAGAGCGATTCACGACGAACTTCTCGGCTGACCAGGGTGAGATTTACGTAAGTGCGCTTTTGTTGGACGCAGTCCACGTATAAATCTGTCCTGGTATTGTCATTTCCTTCTGAATCCCAACAGATTAATCGTTGTGTCCACGGAGGATTTGGAAGAGTAGCCTGGTAGATAGCACTCCGTACTTCTCCAGGCAATTCTAGAAGTCTGAAAGGCTTCTGAGGTACACGTGGTCTTGGCGGATTCCTGGCGTGTCGATATCCCATTGCCACATCTTTGACCGGAAGAATCGCGTTCTCCCCACCCGTTCCAATGATCTCTGGTCCAGACTTCTCGAATGCCACCTGAAGTTCCTTTTTGCGTCGTTGTGCTGGTCTTCGATAGCCGTCTTCTAGATTGGGAGAGACCCAGAGAATAGGCTCTGGCGCAGCTTTCGTCAACATCGTCGGCGAACCCTTGTCCTGTGGCCGCGCTGATCCTTGATGGCATCAATAGGCATGGATGAAGGGACTTGTGGACCAATAGCCGGAGACGCTGGAACGTCTAGGCATCATCTCCATGGGACATAAGCGGAAGGAGACATACTCACTTGTCTTGACTGTTTGATGGGATGCAATACAAACACGAAATAGATCACGAGTCTAGCTCAAGCAAATATGGAATGACAGACAATTCCTTCCAGTAACTTCAAGCCACAAGCCCACACTTGCAGCCTCAATGGTCCTTGGCAGCTGCGGAAAGTAAGGAATTGTAGTAAGAGCCACCAAGCAGTAAACTAAGCAAGGTATTCCTTAGACTGTGAACTTCACGCTCGTACATCCCTGGGGGGATAAGGCCCTTATATATATAATGGTCTCAGCTATCCCTGTAAAGGGGTAGCAGGTAAGGAGGTGTTTGTTATTGCTTTTGAAAGTTCGCCCATTAAGCTTATAATGTCACGTTGTCGTTTCGTCCATTCGAATGCTAAGGTAGTCAATTCATTCTCATAGTCGACCTTTGCTCCAGTCTCGCACTAGACAAGGTAGCTTCCATCAATGAGCTTCGTGTGAGATATGATTGAGGTGGGTGACCTTGACATAAAAGCGTCAAAGTTTCACATTTTTCCCCTCAGCAGTACGGCAATAAGAGACAGTAATGGCTTTCAGATCAATCTGACATTTGCCATCAGAAAGTGATCCGTTGATACTCGAAAAAGTGAAGGAAGTTGTTTACATCACCAAGCCACTAAGCCCAATCCATCGCCTCCGTCTCGGCTCTTCCCAAAACCCATCTCCCGCAGTATCATCCCGGTCTATATCCCCCTCCTGCTCATGCAGTCCAACCCCACCAGTCCCACCAACCATGCCACCCTCCCATCACCGCCCCCAAACCTCCAAACAAGCAAAAAAAGCCTACCGCAAATCTGGCGCAACCGTTCGGCTCTCTGAAAGCGAACTAGCCGTCATCGAGCGGCGCGCCGTGCTGCAAGAGCGCGCAGATAGGATCAAAGAGAGGGAGCTTAGGCGCAAGGCGAATATCAAGAGGAAAGAGGAGAGGAATCAGAGGGAGAGGGAGGCGAGGCAGCGGATGGGGATACCAAGTCCGGTAAAGGATGGGAACAAGATGAGGGTGGGGCCGTCGCAGCTCCATCTGGGCGACATTCTGGGGATGGGGAAGCGGAAGAGGGATGAGGAAACGGTAGAGAAGGAGAACGCTCCATTTGAGGACGTCGAGAATGAGAATTTGGTTGGTGCGAGCTCAAAAGGATGCCATGTGTCGCCGCGGCCTTGGAGGAATCCGCTACAAATTATATCGGCGCATTCGAGGTGTCTGTCGAGGCCATTGAGTGGAACCGCGAAGCTCGGTGGATCAAGAGCTAACGAGAAGAGTCCTCAAGCACAGGCTGAAGGAACGAAGGTCCCGCAGCCGTCAAGGTTCCCTTCACAGGCCACATCTACGAGTCCAACTATTGAGCAGCATACGCTGCGTGAGACGAAGGTGGACGGCATAGAAGCGAATGAAGGAACAGGATCGATTGGCCGTAAAAATTTGCCAATGGGACCTCCGCCCTCATGTACTCCAGCCCAGCCTAAAAGTCCAATTTCAACCGTGGAGGAACAGCCATTGGCCGAGAATAAAGAGGGCGATAAACCAGAAGAAGAGGAAGCAGAACCCACCGAATGTCAAACAGTACCAATGGGACCGCCGCCCCTACCCAAGCTTTTCGAAACCAGGTGTACAAACACAACTACCCAACAAAAGTCTCTGCTCTTCACGCCGCAACATAGACCATCCGACATAGTGGAAGACAGCTGGGATGACTTCTTCGTCAGCAACACCCAGATAGGACGAGAGCTGTCTCCTCCACCAGTCAAAAAGATACCAATGCTGCCTCCAGTGGCCAAGCCAGCCGTCTCAGCCCAAGCCTTTAGTCCACCTCCCCTTCAGTGGAAGGGCTCGACGGCGGATATACTTGACCTAATCTGCACCCAAGACCTTGACTTCTCAGGCGGCTTCACACAAGCTATGCCCGTGATAATGGAAGAATCATCGAATACCGCTTCCCTTCTCGCCCACATCTCAACCCAAGATCTGGACTTCTCCGGGGATTCCACCCAAGTAACACCCAATGCAGCCACCTCAAGCTTCGAATCTTCTTCCGTCAACTCTTCGACAGAATTGGATACGGAAGCAGTACCAAGCCCAGCCACTACAGAGAGCTTTGACTTCGACGAAGACATCAGCGAAGGAGACCTTCAGACCACGCAAGCAATACCAATAAAAGCTACAGAAAGTTTCGATTTCAGCGAAGACGTAACCGAAGAAGATCTCGAAGAGCTCGTGCTAGAATTCGAACTCGAATCGACAGGCCACTCGTACCATAAGAGCCCAGTGCGGCAGGAGAGCGTGGAGGAAGCTCGGCTTGGGGCGGAGTGTGACGCCTTTGGATTGTCTACGCAGGATCTGCGGGAGTTGGAGTCATGAAGATAACGAGGATGAGGTTTCGTGAAGGTGGGTGTCTGTGGGATACTGGAAGAGGTGACAGGTTCCTTCAAGTGCTGATGGAATCAAGACGGCCTTTGGATTCAGTGGACATATGTATGATTGCATGAGGAACGAATGGGTATAAAACATTGATTACGAAGCAATGAAGCCCTGCTTTAGTCTAACGCTATTATACCAGAACCTCGCTCATGCATGCTTGAGCCATTCCCTTCTTACGCACCAAATACAATGCCCTGATTCACGCGTTTCGGGCGAATGTTGAACCATCTCCAAACCCCAGAACCTCCAAAACTACTATTGTCATACTGCTCAAAACCTCATAGCGTAGGCGCTCTCTTCAACCCAACACAATATCTGACAAACAGCTGATCCAAGAAATGAGCATGCCTTATACCAGGCGGCCTACAGGCTGCAAACAGGTCAACAGCCCGTTGCACGCCATATTTTTCTTTCTCGATCAGGTAGCAGCAGATAAAGAAGCCAGTGCGGTTGAATCCGTAGTGGCAGTGTACTCCAATCAATGCATCTCCGCCTTCTCCGTCGGATGTGGTAGGCGAGGTGCGTAACCGGTCAACGAGCTTGATAAAATCCTTCACGTCTTCGGGTGTGGGTGGAATCTTAGATACCGTTGGGAATTTGTGGTATTCGATACCGCCTTCGTCTAGTCCCTTTGGATCGTAAACGGGGCTCTCATGACTGATGTCAATGACCGCTTTAAGTTTACCTTTCCAGTTGCGAACGAAAACGTCTGGCGAGTGGGTTTCGTCAATTTCCCTGAGCGTCTTCATGGCTCGGAAGATGTCGGCGATGGGCTCTGAGACAGGGCACACGGCTTGCCATTTGGCGAGGTTTTTGACGTCCCATTTCCCTTCTGTTGAAAGGCGCTGGAGCTGCCAGCCGAGGGAGAGCCGGGTGTCGACGTGTTCGTATAGAAAGGTATGGATTAGGCCAGCCAGGGTGCGATAGGTGGCGGGATCGTAGAGAAGGGCGTGGGAGGCTGGAAAGGGTAGGATGGAGGTTTTGAGAACCTGGCGCTTTTTGGAATAGCTGGGAGATGTAGATAGTGGCTGTGTGGTTTCTCCAATTACGGTAACTTCGGTCTGTGATGCTGTACTTCGTCTCTTCTCGTCCTCGAACGGATGATCCCCATTCCCGTTCATGCTGACACCATTCGCGTTCGCTGGTGGACTTAGCTCGGTAGGCTGGCCGGTGAGCGGTCGATCTACCTTGCCCAGTGCCCGACCTATCTTTATAATTTGGTCGGTTCTGGTGATGTTGTCTCCCTCGCCGCCAACCAAGAACAGTGGTATCTTCAGACTGGCCCAAACATCAAGCCCAGGTATTCCCCGCTTCGACGTGTCCGATGCCTTGCGGTCAGGTAAAGCTCCCCAGGCCATTCTTCGCCATACTGCCGTTCTGCTTTGGGTATTGAACCTTTCTTGTAGTTTCTTTACCTCAATGTCTGCCTGCTTTCCAACGAACCGCGCAACACTTGTACTGTTCGGTCCACCTCGCCGGTCCCACGTTCGCCAGATATCGAAAATGGGGGTTGGGACGAGTAGTAACTTTTCGAAAGCTGCGAGTTGCTTCGCGGAAGGCGGCGTAGCTTGTGGGCATATACTGATAATTGCCAGAACCTCAATAGTTCGAAGAGCTTTGGCGACCAACACTGAAAAAGAACATCCCATGCTATGTCCAATCAATATCACCCCTTGGTCCGGGTTTTGCGCGCACTGTTCTGTGATCACAGCACTGAGTAATTCTGCAAGAGCCTTTGGTGTGTATGCATCCCATGACGTTGGCGAGAAGGCCGAACGTCCACACCCGGGTAGATCAATTCCAAGGCACGGTGCAACGTTGACGAGACTGGTCAGCAGAGGGTTGAACTGGGCCAATGATCCTCCGAGGCCATGTATGAAGACGAGAAGAGGCAGGGGTGTGGGCTTGGAGGGAAGTTTGTCTGCTTGTGGGTGGGGCCTGTAGAATGTGCGAATAGAACGATAGGTCGCGTAGGAAGTCGTGTGGGACTTGAAGCTAGAATACTTCTTAAGCAAGCTTGGATCGGTGGCTTCTGCATCTGTTGCTCGCACGAAACACGCATGGTCAGCGCTTTCTTTGATGTCTGCAATTAGCCTGTGCAGTTCTTACCTGATGTAGAGCTTGTGCTCGAAGCTGACCCTCTGTCGCTGCTCGCGGTCTTGTGGCTTGTAAACGCTGCATCCCTTATCTCGCTCTTTTCTGTTTGTGTACCTGATCGTCGCCGCCAAATTCTAGTTCCTTGGATGATGCTGCATAGTGCCATGAGCTGCACCATATCCGACCAGGTCAACCGACCGTGTATTACCCTCTCATATCTTTCGCATATGATGGCACGAGAAAAGGCTGCAGCAGAATGACATGCATGGCACAGGTGTTCATATGTAAGTAGCTGGACAGATTTGGAAGCTGCTGGCAGAGCATCGTTTGACGTGACCTCTGTCAGTGCTGCAGCAGTGACGACGATGATGGATAGCAGTACACAGTGGGTAAATTGAGGACCGATGGCCATGATGGAAGAGAGAGGCCACATCAACATTTAATTCTCGCAAGCTCTTTGACCTGCTTTTGATGTTCGATGTTCATTGGCAGCTTCTGACCAATGATGAGCAAGTTCTTTGGCCATCTGCATCAACCGTTGGCTGCCGATGGAGCTCGACCGCATAGAATAGCCGCATCAAAGCGCCCTGACGTCTTCTTCAAGCTTGACTATTTTCAAACAAGACGTCGCGTCAAGGCTATGTATGTTGATTTGGACAGCGACATGCATCGAACACTTCATGCTGGGGGGTGGTGCGTTGATAAAGCAGTCAATCATGGGTGACCAATAGGCGAAGGTCCCTGAGGAAACAGCGATCCCAACAGCCTGGACAGGCCGCGGTGCGGGCCCTAAGCTCGCCTCCTCGCCCACGCTTACCGTCGACGGAGGCACTGAATTTAGGCACATTTAGGCATACCTTACTTAAGGTATGCAGGTCTCGTCCTTCTTAGAGCTCTGATGCGCGTGTCCAAGTGGGTTGTTTGCCTTTGTCGGAAGAGATAGTGTCGGGTCTGGGATATCTACGGCGAGTCCCTGATCTACTTGATCTAATCTTTAACGCCTCGAAAGAACCAAAAACGCCGCTTTTAGTTCGGTAAGACTCCTACTCGTCCAGTAAGGGACAAGCTACCGAGAGTCAATTTGTGGAGTAGAGCAACGGTGGGCGGGGAAGGCCCCGAGGAGTGTCGTTCTTCTAGACTTTACTTCCCACTTGTCAGAAAATTTTGATCCGGTCACAGGACTCAATACCTAGTGGAAATATGGGTAAATGCTATCGTACGCAGCAGAGCATGCGTTCGCCACCATCTCCGTTCATTTCTACTTCTACTGTTCCTGGAAATCTCTTTCCGATCTCGGTGCACACCGCCCAATATCGAATTAAGGGCTCGCCACGATACGTTCCTGACCTTTCTCTCTATAACCGCTTCAATCATGCTTGCTGGCCTGCTTTGGGAAGTTGATCTCACTCTCAAATCGTGAGAGGTGGATGCATCCAGGAACTATAACTATCAACTGCATCTCCAGAAAAGGCTTGTGGAATCTTCTGCCAGGCTATATCATCCCCGCTCATGAGCCTCGTTGCTGTTTCCTGTCATCCTTCTCCTTAGTGTATAATGGATCCTTCAAATCAACGGAAGCAGAATGAACCGGAGGAGCCCAGATTTTTGGATTTCCCTCATCTGCCAGATGACGCTGTCCAAAACGGCAAGCCAAGGCTGAACAAGTACTCGTCGACTCTGACCAAAGACCATGATTTCCCAGGCGCGCAGGTAAGACGACCCAAGAGATAAGAGATGCATCCTCCACAATCAAAATCTTATCAAAACAAGGCAATGCTATACGCCGCGGGCGTGCCGAACCGAGATGCAATGAAAAGTTACCCCCACGTCGGTGTAGCGTCAGTGTGGTGGGAAGGGAATCCGTGCAAGTGAGATAAGACCCTGATTTCGTCGTCATTTTCGCCGTCTGACTCACTTTGCTCGACAGTATGCATTGTGAGTATGACGATTGCAGAGCGCAAAATACCCCAACCAAATGCAACAACAAGTGAAATGGTGCCTGATTTTGTGAATTGCTCCAGTGCTGGACCTTGGAAAGACCGTCAAAGATGCTGTCCAGAAGCAAAATATGCTGGCGTGGCAATACAACACCATTGGAGTCTCGGATGCCATTACAATGGGCGGCGAAGGTCGGTCGCACGTTGAACCTGGCTCTTTTACAATCTAACGTTGGCAGGGATGCGATTTTCTTTACAAACCAGAGAGATCATTGCTGACAGTATCGAGACCGTCACGTGCGCGCAACATCACGACGCTTGTATTACTCTTCCAGGATGCGACAAGAACATGCCAGGATGCATCATGGCTATGGCCCGGCACAACCGACCTTCCCTCATGATTTACGGTGGCTCCATCGCCGTTGGGTACAGTAACACACTTCGAAAACCAATCAACATCTCATCCTGCTACGAAGCACACGGAGCATACATTTACAATTCGTTAAAACAACCTGACGATGGCGGAGACCGAACCAAAAACAAAGATGAGATCATGGACGATATTGAGCACAACGCTTGTCCAGGAGCTGGTGCTTGTGGAGGCATGTACACAGCGAATACGATGGCAACAGCAATCGAATCTATGGGTCTTACTTTGCCCGGATCCTCATCAAATCCAGCAACTTCTCCAGCCAAAATGCGCGAATGCATCAAGGCAGCGGATGCCATTCGAACTTGTTTGGAAAAAAACATCAAGCCTCGTGACCTTCTTACGAAACGCTCTTTTGAGAACGCACTAGTTATTACGATGGCATTGGGAGGCAGCACGAATGGTGTCGTGCACTTTCTGGCCATGGCTGCCTCCGCTGGAGTCGACCTTACCCTGGACGGCTTCCAGCGAGTGAGCAACAAAATTCCTTTCATTGCTGACCTTGCACCGAGCGGCAAATGGTTCATGGCAGATCTCTACGACATTGGAGGCGTGCCGGCTGTCCAAAAACTCCTCATCGCAGCGGGCTTCCTAGACGGCGACATTCCTACAGTTACAGGCAAGACACTAGCCGAGAATGTGGCCTCGTTTCCCTCCCTTTCGCAAGACCAAGTCATCATTCGACCCTTCTCAAACCCTATAAAGTCCACCGGCCATCTACAGATTCTTCGAGGTAATCTCGCACCTGAAGGAGCAGTAGCAAAAATTACTGGAAAGGAAGGCACCAAATTCACGGGTATTGCACGTGTCTTCAACAAGGAATACGAACTCGACCTCGCTCTCGGCAAAGGTGAAATTCCACACAGCCCAAACATGGTCCTCATAGTGCGCTACGAAGGTCCAAAGGGCGGGCCGGGCATGCCCGAGCAGCTGAAGGCCTCGGCCGCAATAATGGGTGCCAAGCTGACTAACATTGCTCTCGTGACAGATGGGAGATATTCAGGGGCTAGTCACGGGTTCATCGTTGGTCACGTGGTACCGGAAGCAGCAGTGGGAGGACCAATTGCGGTTGTAAAAGATGGAGATGTGGTTACAATCAGTGCGGAGACCAATGAGTTGAGCATGGACGTCAGTGACGAGGAGATAAAGGAGAGGATGAAGTCCTGGAAGCGGCCAAAAAGAATGGTGACAAGGGGAGTGCTGGCGAAATATGAGGCGCTGGTCGGAGACGCGAGTCACGGAGCGCTTACCGACTGCTTTTAGAGCAACGAGGCGATCGGTCGTATAGACAAAGGTTTAGAGCATCAAGGCAGCATGCTGTACATATTCCAGCAGTGAGAATGAACTTTAATAGACTGGGAGTAAATACTATGGTTCAAACTTTTAGGCTTACAGATTCGCGTCTACAAGAATGACATGAATAGAGACATAAGATGGAGCCATTCCAATGTATCATCCTCCCCAAGAAAGGCGTAATATCCAAATATATCCCTCTGTGGCATCTTATTTTCGACGAAATCCCATAGGGCTGCGCTAGCACCATTACGGCTAGACGAGCCCACAACCTCAGCCGAATTTCACATGAACATATTCCAGCGACATCACTTTCTTACCTAACGTCGCTGAGATTCATACACCGTAATTATGACTGGGGGTGTCAGCGTTCGCGATGTCGACGTGAGTAATTCCTAGCAACCCTTGGGCGGAGGCGTGGAGTGGGGCGATCAAGAGGTACAAGGGCAACGCAACATGGGCCGCGAGCTGGGGACTTGAGCTGCGACAAGGAGGATGATACGTGCAGGAACTGGCTGGCTAACGTGTCCTTTTGAGGGATTTAGGCACAGAAGTTCATCGTCGCTTACTCCGCTTTCCTGAAGCGACAAGGAAAGCTCCCAATCCCTGGTACGACTACTCAATCCTTCTACCATTTCGCCCACCCCACGCAATACAACAGCGAGGAGACAAGACTAGAAAGCTAAGTCTGGTACTATATCATAGGTTGGGTCGACACAGTC
>JAABUP010010742.1_pt1 | contig 10690 bp, 13 predicted proteins | sample 5559201 | NCBI WGS metagenome assembly JAABUP01 (sample SAMN10711887, study PRJNA513373) | rock metagenome | isolation source: Antarctica rocks | place: Antarctica | reverse complement strand
TTTCAACAGCCACGGAAGTATGCAGCCCACTGTCGCTCCTAGTGTGTCCCCGCAGGTCATTGGGGACGCGCGATGACATCCAACAGAAGGGTCTTGCCTCGGAGGTTTATTAACTGTCAGGTGCACCAGGTGGGCACTGGTGCGCAGCAGGACATGCAGAAGCGCGCCCTGCCAAGGCGGCGCGTGTGCGCGCAGATTAAGGACGCGATCCGGGACGGGCTGCGCGCCGTGAAGAACACGGTGGAGGACGGCGCGGTGGTGCCCGGCGCCGGCGCGTTCGAGGTGCGGCGCCGGCGCGCCGCCGCGCCTGCCTGCATTGCATGAGCAGTGCGTTGCGCAGTGCGCATGCAGCCCTGCCTCCGCGCCGCGCTTTTGCTGTGCCCCTGAGCGGCGTGGGCCGTGATGCGGGCTTTCACGCGGGGCGGCGCTGGCCGCGGGCACCCCATCCGTCATGCTCTAATCAACATGTGTGCCATGAGAGCTGTGGCGCCAAGCTTGTGCACGTGCATGCAGCAGCTGACGCGCAGGCGAGCGGCCCGGCCTGGCTCAGACGGGGGCGCTCCAGCCGGCCGGGCTCGGCGCGCCACGCGCGGCGCCTCCAGGCGGGCCGCGCGCCCGCCAACCAAAGGTTACCCTGCTCTAACCCTAAACCTGCCCACCGCCCAGGCCCCGCGCGCCGCGCAGGTGGCCGCCGCGCACCACCTGCGCGAGGTGACGCGGAAGGAGGTCGCCGGGCGCGCCAAGCTGGGCGTGGCCGCCTTTGCCGAGGCGCTGCTGGGCGTGCCCAAGACGCTGGCGGAGAACTCCGGCTACGACGCGCAGGCGCGCCGCCCGGGCGCGGGCCAGCGGGGCTGCTGCTGCTGCGCTTCATGTGTGCGGTCCGTGGGGGGCGCACGCATGTGAGCTCCTGGGAGGACAGGCTCGCGGCGGTCTGCGTGGTTGGTGACGCCGCGGGGCGCAGCGCCTGGCTGCCAAAGCGCTTGGGGGAGCCGGCCGCGCAGGACACCATCCTCGCGCTGGAGGAGGAGGTGGCGCGCGGCGGCACGGCGGGCATCGACATCGCGACCGGCGACCCGTGCGACCCCGCGACCGCTGGCATTTATGACAACTACCTCGTCAAGCGCCAGGCGCGCGCGCTGTATGACACGGCATTGGCACACCCTACCCCCAACCTAAAAGTACCCTTCTCCACACACACATATGCGCAGACGGCATCGGTTGCGATGGACATGGCGGAGGCGCCGCACCCAGTCCGTGCGCTCGGCGCGCTGCGTGCGCAGAGCGCGGCTGTGCACGCATGCACCGTGAGCCCGTGTGCCCTGCCAGTCGTGTGAGTCTGCTGCAGCCGTGGTCCGCCCCTGCCGCGGGCCCCGTCGCAGACACACTCTGCATTAGGGGCTGCCCTGAACGAGCCGCTCGATCTGTATGGATGTTCAGTGACTGATGCTGGCTCATGCAGAGCGAATTCGCTCTTGTCTGGATGGCACCTCCACGCGCTGTGTGCCGTGGCGCGCGCCCCACCGCCACCCTGCCCGCCGCGCGCAGGTCCTGGACAGCGCGCCAGTCGTGGCGTCGCAGCTGCTGCTGGTGGACGAGGTCATCCGCGCCGGCATGAACATGCGCAAGGGGTGATTCGGGGCCTGGGCCGCACAACGCATGCCAAGAAGAGAGTGAGAGCGGCCGTGTCGCAAGCCAGCGCTGTTGTATGCTGGCATGCTCCACAATGAAGTGCATGTGCCAGGGTTGAATGATCTGTCCGGCCTGCTTTGCCTCAGCAGTGCCCTGCAGGATTTGGTGGCATCAACGCGAGCACGCCTGTCGTATGAGCTGCGCTCTGTCGCCTCCAACCGTGTTAAAGTGTGTGTGCGCTTGCACGGGTAAGGGCCGCTATTGATAAGCAAACAACCCCATGCAACTGGACTGCGTTTCACCAACTGTTGCATTTACATACTTCGTGCGCTGACACTCCCTACATAGAGCTGCTCCATGTGCAAAAATGCTGCACACATACAACGCGGCGCCCACGCATCTGGGACCCAGGGCAAGCTGGCAGGCATTGGACGGGTGCTCCCCAGACACACGGACAGTCACAGCACTGCTTCAAAACCATGCGACGGGAGGACCTCCCGCCTTGGACACACAACTTTCAACAGTCAGGGCAGACGCAGGGACACACATCACATGACATGTCGGCGGCCCGTTGCATTAGGGCTGCAAAGCATGCCCATAATAGCCGACGGGCGTGTGAGCGGGCAGATAGCTATGAGGGCGGCCCGCCCCGCAAGTGCGGGCGCGGACCGCCGAGTGCGCCGAACTGGGCTCCCTGGTTGACCGCTCTGGCGCTGCAGGGGCGCCTGTTCAGGCCGTGCCCTCACGGGGCATACTCGGCGCCGGGGCGCTGCGCCGCGCGCGCGGCGCCGCAGCGCGCCGGCGCGCTCAAGTGGGTGGTGCGTATCTAGACCCGCGCGGGGGGGGCGGGCGGGGGGTTACGTGAGCTAGGTCGAGGCGATGAGCTGCGCGAGCGCCAGCGGCTTGCCCAGGCCGACCTTGGCGGCCTTGGTGACGGGGTCGTAGCTGTATGCGGTGTACCAGGCGCGCAGGAAGGGCGCGCCCAGGATCATCTCCGCGTCGCTCGTGCCCGGGAACATGAGGCTGATGCAGTCGCCGGTCATGTCGCCGGTCGTCTCGCCGGCCACCTGCGCCGCGCGCGCCCGGCGGCTCACGTCCCAGGGCTCGTGTCTCTGCCAGGAGGGCCATGCGGCATCCGCCGCCGACAGCAGGAAATAGCATGCAGCTCGGGACTGCCCGGCCCTGTGCTAAGTGCTCTGCATGCACTGCAACAGCAATGCGCGCAACGCTGGCCACGCTGAGAGCAGGGCGGTGGCTTCCCCGCATGGTGCTCCAGGCCGCGCTCCGGAACAGCGCGCGCGGCGAAACGCGCGTGCACTGGGGCCGCAGGCGCACCGGCTTGGTCCACAGGATGGGCGGGATGTCAAAGTACTTGGGCGCGTCCGCCGTGCCCAGGTTGAAGGAGACCGAGGGCAGCGTGTGCACGTTCGCGCAGCCGCCGTCGACCATCCACATGCCGTTCACCGTCTTCGTGAGACCGGGGATCCGCTGCGCGCACCGGGGTCCGCGTCAGCCAGCCGCAGCAAAGGTGTTGCGTGCGGGTAGTGCTTGCCTGGCAGCAGGCGACCTGGAAGTGACTTGAGCTGATTTCACAGAGGGCTGCGGGTATTCAGCTGAGGGCGCTGGCGGTGCGCGCATGCAAGCTGCCATGGAGGAGCAGGGAAGCGGGCTGGCCAGCCAAGTTTGGAGCAAGTCACACCCATCCTGCTGATGTGGCAGGCTTGCGCCCCCAGGCAGCGCCACATATGCATGCGGCCAGGCAGGGGCGCTCCGCCGAAGGCCGCGCCTTGGCCGGGCCGCATCATGCACCAGGCGTGCCTGGCAGCGGGAGGTAGGTTCAGGGGCAGGGGCGCGCGCCATGTGGATGCTGTCCGCGTCGGTCTTGCTGACCAGCAGCGCCGAGGTGCCCGAGTCCAGGATGACCTGCTTGGCAGAGCTGGGGAACTGCTCGCCCGCGCCCGGCACCGTGCCGCCGGCCACCTGCAGGCCCGCCAGGCCCACCACCCAGTACCTGTGCGCGCCCGACCCGCTCAGCAAGGGGCTTGTCGCCGGGCTCCCGGCTCTCGGCATGTGACATGCAGCGCATGTCACATGCCTTGCAGCCCATGTGTTTCAGCACCCATAAGACCCTCCTTTGCATCTCCAATAGATGTTTAGGACCAAAGGAGAAGCCGGTCGACCTAGGCAGGGGTGGACTCAGGCGCAGACAAGCGCAGCGCACTGCAAAAAGGGGCGCACGTTTTCTTCACCACGGGGACCTCGAAGAGCTCGCCCGCAAAGTGCGTGGTGTTCACGCCGCCGAACGTGATCTCGCCCGCCGGCTCCACGGTGGGCGCCGGGTTGAGGAAGATGCCGAAGGTGTTGGCGTCCAGATCGCCGTTGTCAATCATGTTGAAGAACACGGGCACGGTCTTCAGGTTGGACAGCGCCGGGAAGCCCAGGCCCTGCCGCCCCCGCCACCGCTGTCAGCGCTGCTCGCTCGCATGCAGCAAAAGCCGTTGTGTGGCTGCGATTTTTATGTCGCAAGACTAAACAGTGTCCTGAGTCTTTAAGGAGGGGCTGCGCACAGGCCGTCAGCGCACCGTGGAACCCTTCGACCAGTCATAGCCAATCTTCAAACAACAAAGGTTCAAACAACAAAGGAATTTATCGCGGGCCTCGAGCACTGCTGACGCATTGCCTGGAGGCGTGAGAACCAGGGCGGCCAGGGGGGGCGCACGAAGAGGCCGTCGCACGACACGCCCAGGAAGTCGGTGGACGCGTGGAAGACGAGGCCAAAGCCCTGGTTCTGCACCGTGATGGCCGGGCTGGTGCCCACGGACAGCGTGTCCGACGCCACCGTGCCCACCACCTGCCGCAGCAGCGCGCGCGCTCAGGGTCGGCCCGGGGCTGGCCAGGGCTGGCCGGGGCCTGGGGCGAGCGTGCGGCCTGGTGCTCGACGCGAGCGCTCTGGCTGCGCGCCGTGCCCTGTGCTCTGGAGACGAGGCAACTGCAAGGCAGGCGCCCGGGTGGCCGGCCCCCGGGCTGTGCTGACTGTTGCGGCACATGCATGCAAGGCTGCATGCACCAATGTATCTCTCTTGCTGCATGCCGATGATGTGTGCGATGCAGCTGGTGCCCCACCTGCCCAGTGCCGTATGTGATCGAGAACGGGCCAAATGCAGTCGACCCAAAGCTGTTGTCCACATGCCGCGCGCGCCCAGAGCTCGCAGTCATCTGCGCGGGCAGGCACGTCGCTGGGTCAGCCGCGGCCGCGATGCGCATGAAGCAGAGGCTCGCAGGCATGACAAGCCTGCGCATGGCCATGCACTGGCTGAATGGAGCAGCTGGTGCGGGGGCCGGCACGGCCTCACCCTGAATGTGCTGGACTCCAGCTGGTTGAAGCGGTCGTGCGTCAGGCAAGACGGCCCCGCGCACGTAACAGACGGTACCCTGCAACACGGCGCGTCAGAACCGGGTCACGTGACTACACAGGTGTGGTGCAGCAGAGCGGCCGCGGTGCTCTAGCACAGCTCGCGCACCAGGTGTCTGAGCTGCCGGTGTCAAAGCAGCCTGTGAACTCGTGGCCGGGCGTGCCGAGATTGAATACACCATAGTCTGCGCGCCCCCAGCAGCATTGCTCACGCTGAGCTTCACTTTGTGGGTGCAAGCGCGTGCGCAGGCAGTCCGCAAGAGCCACGAGCGCAGTTCATCGCTCTTGCAGTGCAGAACGCAGCACACCTATACCGGCACTGGCTCACACGGTGCAGGCTCTCACACAATCGATGCTACGTGGAACTAGCAGCTCTCCAGAGCAAACGCTATGTGCACAGCCATACGATGGTAAGATGCTACAACGGTCTCCTTGAACCTGACCTGAAGCAGCTGATGAGAGTCACACTGCAGACCCAGCCGCAGGCCTTGGCACTGCCTGATGCCAAAAGTCTATACATAAATAAGTATCGCTGCACAGCCGGCGTATCACGCGCCGTCGACTCTTGAAAACCGATCAAGGGATCAAGTCGAGCTGCCGTGCCGGGGCGCACATACAACGTTCCGGTCGCTGCGACTCGCTACGTGGTCCAGCTGAGCGTTCTTCCTGTGCAGCGCCACGGACGTGATGGCGCCGTCGGTGATGCTGGCCAAAGCAAGTGCTACTGCCGCGAGCAGCATCGGCGCCACGCTCCCCATCGCGAGGCACACTCTGCTCCCGATAGCAGGTTGGGCTGCTCGCGGCGGACGGTTCGGCTTAGATTGACTGATGAGCACTTTGGCAGAGCATGAGTTTCCGGTATCAAATGCTAGGTTTGGGAACCCTCCGGCCGCATAGTAGCCAGCCCCCCGCTGCCAGCTTGTAAAACTACCTGATAAGCAGCTACAGCTACTGCCACAGAAAAGGAGCCTGCTGCTTAGCGGCAGGACTGCTGCGTTTCGGCGGGACTGTGCAAGGCGGCTTTGACCTGGTGCTTTATCAAGGGGCTAGGGACACCGCTCACGCCCGGAGCCTTGTGAAGGGCTCAATCTCTTCTACCTTTCCCTTACAGGACGAGGGACGCTGGTTGCTGAGCCAACCTTCAGTACTGCGCTCGCTAAACAAACGTGGGCCTCCACATACTTCTGCCGGAGACTCCTCTACCCTCGACTATGCGTGCAGGCAATACCGTTTAAAGTGTTGTGCTGCTCCTACACTGCCTCCAGGCGCAGCTGTCTTTCACTGGCTTGAAAAACAGCCTGCAATCTGCATCTGTCCCCGGTGCGCCCGCCTCACAAACATAGCAAGCATAGAGACTCGCAGGGCGTATCCGCTCCGGCTGTGCAGCCGCCAGCAGTGCCGCACAGCGCTGCGCTGCCACATGAGTCACAAGGTGGCGCATGTGCCGGCCCCATCGCGCCTGGGCTCCGCGCTGCCGCACGTCGGCGGCGCGGTTTACATGGACTACAACGGCACGACGCCGATATTTCCGGAGGTCTGATACAGCGCGCCACGCACATGCATGATGCTCAATGGCGTCGGACGGGGTGTGGCTGGTCAAGCTGCAGCGCGCTTTCCGCCACAGGTCGCCCAGGCCATGGCGCCCTTCCTGAGCGAGTGCTTTGGCAACCCCTCCAGCCCGCACGTCTACGGCCGCAAGGCGCGCGCCTGTCCAGCGTCGCCTGTTCCAGCGCCTCGAGCTCTTGCCCCACCAGCGCGACCGCAACAGTTTGAGGTAGCCCGGTCCTTCGTGGCTCGCCTGCTCCAAGGGATGGTGCCGGGTAGCGCAGCGCACGCGTCCCGCCCCCCGCCCCACTCGCCCCGCCACAGGCCGCGCGGCGCGGCGCAGAGCAAGCGCGCGCTGGAGGACGCGCGGGCGGCCGTCGCGGCGCTCGTGGGCGCTGCGCACCCCGGCGAAGTGGTGTTCACGGCGTGCGGCACCGAGTCCAACAACTGGGCGCTGGCAGGCGCGGCGCTGGCCTGGCGCGCGCGCCGCCCGGGCGCCACGCCGCACGTCGTCGCGTCCGCGGTCGAGCACCCGGCGGTCACCGAGTGCCTGAAGGCGCTCGCAGGCCTGGTGCGCGCCGGCGCGCGGGCGGCGCAGCAAAGTGCACTGCGCGGGACGTGAGGCTGCCACATCGCACGTGGTCGCCGCTGCGCGCTGAGCCAGCTACCTTATTGATACTGGGGAGCCTGCTGGGCGCTGGCGGGGCTGGTGCGTGACGGCCCGAGCGGCATGCGCCGCATCCGGCACGCGTGGCGGCCGGGACCTTTGGTCACGCGCCCCGTGCTGGCAGGGCGGGCTCGAGCGTGGGCCCGGTGGTCGCGAACGTGCGTGCGTGCGTGGAGCGCCGGGTGAGCCAAGCGCGCCGAGGCGGGCGCACTCAGGCGCGCAGGGTCTGCTGACCTACACGCTGGTGCCCGTGTCGGCGGAGGGCGTCGTGAGCGCCGCGGCCGTGCGCGGCGCGCTGCGCCCGGGCGAGACGGCGGTCGTGTCGCTGATGCACGCCAACAACGAGACCGGCGCGCTGCAGCCGGTGGCCGAGGCGGCCGCCGCCGCGCGCGCGGCCGGCGCTCTGGTGCACTGCGACGCTGCGCAGAGCGTCGGCAAGGCGCGCGCGCGCGCGCGCGACCTGACGTGCTGTTGAGCTTGACAGGCTTACCCTGCCCTACCGTGGCGCGGGGCAACATGCTACAGTCGCTGTCTCGCGGTCAGCTGACAGCGCGCGGGGCGGCAGGTGCGCGTGAACGTGGATGAGCTGGGCGCGGACCTGCTAACCGTGGTGGGCCACAAGTTTGGCGCGCCCAAGGGCGTGGCCGCGCTGTACATCCGCAGCGGCGTGCACCTGGCGCCCTACCTGCATGTCGGCGGCCAGGTGCGGGTGGACGCGCGGCAGATTTGGCTGCAGCCTTTCGAATGCCTCGCAGACGCGACGATTCTGCTCGTCGGAGGATTCAGTTGCGGGCTGCCGATGCGCCGTATTGGATGAGCGCGCTGCGAGGGCTCGTGGGGGCCGGCGGCACTCGCGGCGGCGCCGGCCATGCGCTGTTACCTGAAAGTTCTACATTTCCGGGGCGGCTCGGCGTAACGCTGCCAGCGCCCGTCTGTGTCGCGTGCAGCGCCGTTGCTGGAGCGGGCCAGCTCCGCACATGGCGCACCACAGTCGCCACAGGCCCGAGCATGCAGATCGGGATACGGGCTTGCGGAGTGATGTTCTGTGCCCGGCTGCGGCCTGGGCCGGCCGCAGCCGCCCACCCGGCACGCGCCCGCGCAGGAGGGCGGGCGGCGCGCGGGCACGGAGAGCATCCTGCTGGCGGCCGGCCTGGGCGCGGCGGCCGCGCTGGCGGCCGCGGAGCTGCCGGCCGCCGGCACGCACATGGCGGCCTGCCGTGACCGCCTGCAGCGCCGCCTGCTCGCGGCCTTCCCAGAGGTGAACAAAACCATAGGCTAGGGTAGGGTAGCAGCTCGGTAGGAGCTCGGCGGCACCCGGCCCGGCGCCGGGCCCGCGGGGCCGGCTGCGCGGCGCAGCGGCATGCGCGCCTGCCTCGCCTCGCTTGGCATGGGCATGCGCTGTGGGAATGGCGGCCTGCCGATGCCGCAGCGCCACATGCGTGCATGGCTTGTGCATGCATGCGCTGGCGCCTGTCCCAGGCAATAGTCCTCAGCATCCGCACCCTGGCCGCCGCCGTGGTACCAGCCGCTTTGGCAGCCACCTGTTTTTCGACTTAATTATTCCCAATATTTCGGGGTCAAGGAATTGTGCCTTACACTGTTGCTGCTCTGGTACCAGGGCGCCGTGAGGGTGCACGGCCCGGCCAACGACGCCCGCCGCCTGCCCAACACGCTGAGCCTGGGCATTCGCGGCCTGGACGCCGCTGCGGCGCTTGCGGCGTTGTCGGACTCGCTCGCCGCGTCCGCCGGCGCCGCGTGCCACTCGTCCGGCAGCGGCAGCGGCGGCAGCGGCGACGCCTGCATCTCCGGGGTGCTGCGCGCCATGGCGGTGCGCGCGCCGCGGCTCACAGCTGCCCGGCTGCGGCGCGGAGCCTGCGTATGTCGGCAGCTGGCCCTTGCTCCAATTTGGACCTGGATGCGGGCCTGGTGGCTCAACACAGGCGGCGGTAGCAATTTTGGCAGCGCTTGCATGTCCAGGGCTGCGAGCTGGCAGCGCGGGTGCCAAGCAGGCAGGCAGCACAACATGCTTGCGTGTGCGGCTGCATTGGCTTTGCTGGTGGCCAGAGACGCGCGCCGGAAGCTCGTGCAGGCGCGGGGCGGCGCGCCGGGTGTGGCGCATGCACGCTCAGACGCGCAGGGCTGCCAATCGAGTCACCAATGTGCGCGCTGCGCAGGTGCCGCGCAAGTTTGCGCTGGGCACGCTGCGGCTGTCGACCGGGCGCCACACGACGCTGGACGAGGTGGACCGCGCCGTAGATTTGATCCTAGCAGAGGCTCAACGGCAGGGCGTTGCAATGTGCGCAGCGTGACCCGTGTGCCACGTGTCATGAGCTGCACCCGGCCCAGGGCATGGCCCCGCGCCGCGTGATGCGGTGCACATGTGGCGCCGCGGGCTGCATGCAGAGCCCGGTGCGTGTTTTAGAGTGGCCGGAGAGCAAAGCGCGCCGCCGCAGCAGGACATGTTGCAGGGCGCAGTTGCGTGGCAGTGGAAGCGCTGATGGTGGTGTCACACGGCGCGGCGCACCCTAGATACCAGGCTGCATGCATCCTGTGAACTCTCTGGATCCGGCAAAGCGCCGCTCGAGATGAGGGGCACAAAAGGGGACTCCCAACACAAAGAGGCACCCCGTGAAGCGAAACTAAGGGCAGAGTGCGCCCCGACCATCATGCAGCGGCTGCCCCAGGGCGCCCGGCACCGCCTCGGCCGCGCCGCTAACCCTCCGGCATCCTAAGCAACGCCGGCACCGTAGCAAGTGAGCAGCGCTAGCGTAGCGGCACCCGCGCCTTAGCGCGTCTGTTGCACTGCGCCACGATACCTCAAACGCATCCTGCTGACACCCGGGGACAGCGCCCCGCTGGCACGCCCAGGTAACCCACTGAGTGCCTGCCCAACTTGCGCGCCGCATAGCCTTGTAGAAGCCCCTTCGAGACACATTTCGCTCGCTGCAGATGCCCACTGCCCGCCCCGCCCTGGCACGCAGTGGTCGGCAGCCAGCACAGGCCGGAGAAAGCAGGGTGTAGGGTACCCTGACCCTACCCCCAGCACAGGCCGGAGAAAGCATAAACGCTGCTGTCTCGCGCAGGGCGCGCGGGCGCCCCGCAAACTTCAGAGCTCGCCCAGCAGCATGGCGCCACACATTGGCGCCAAAAATTCAAATCCAGTACACACAGTGCTTGCACCACGATCTGCCCTAACTTGCGCCCGCCGCACGGTCGCTCGCCCACTCAAGTACAGCCCACACAGAGCCCAGAATCCAGAATGTGCATCTCTACCGAGTCCGCTGACCAATACGCATGCGGTCTGCTCCCTACAATGGCGCGGCAGGGAAAGGGGCCCACCCATGCTCAGCCCGTAACGAGGCACCATATCGGGAAAGAGCGCCGCCCTGCATGCAGACCCTAGCACACCCCAACCGCCGCCGCCACATGGGGGACTT
>JAABUP010010741.1_pt1 | contig 10691 bp, 9 predicted proteins | sample 5559201 | NCBI WGS metagenome assembly JAABUP01 (sample SAMN10711887, study PRJNA513373) | rock metagenome | isolation source: Antarctica rocks | place: Antarctica | reverse complement strand
TTGGGTCGCAGTTTGATCAAGCCGGTGGTACCTCCAGCAATGACTTGCATGTTGTTCCCTGTCCGCGTATTCCTGAATACTTTGCCGATTGCTCAAGGGCAAGCTACTGCCTTTCAGGTCTCCGACGAGCCAGTAAGGTAGACTTTACTTTATGGCTACGAATCCCAATGGTATCTAGCCCTACGGCAAATTCCACTTCACGGCCATTGATCCGTAAGGTAAGAAGACCATACGGTAGACATTCGGCACTCCAACAGGCAAGAGAATGATCTCAAAATTTGAGGCAGTGCTGACTCTGTCCTCAGTTTCAATGTCTTGGAAACACAAAAGCGGTCTCTGCTCCTAAGCCATATCCTTTCCGCTTAGAGAGGATTGAGGAAGAAGAGGACTTGCCATTAGACGAAGACGGGTGGTGGGAATATATTTTAGATCAATCACAAATCATGCACATGGACTAGACTTCGGAGGACTGGCAATCTGGCGATTGTTGTTTGCGATCGTTGTTTGCGATCGTTGTTTGCGATCGAGGTGGTGGTACTACGAAATGTGAAACGGGTGCTCGAGCTGTATCTCCAATCCCTTATAAGCTGTCGTTGCCTCTTGGTATAACTCAACACTCTATCCGATACAGGACTCCCACACTCTGTTTTGTGCTCTAGTGGTATCCCCTGTAGCCTTCGCGCGTCTCCTGGTGGCTACTTGTACGATGCTTTTGCCTCTAAGTGTTCCACTCGATTTGAAATTGGACTGAGCCTGCGCTCGCTGAGGCTCTTCGCTGCTTTCTTTTACACGGTCTAGAGCTGGTATGCACTCTTTATTGAAACGGTATGAGTTCTGTACTAGAGTCTGAATAAGCTCTACGTACGCCGAACTCACCATACTGCTAGTCTCTTGCTAGAGGTATGTATCAAATGTTGTCTGCATGCCTGTGAAACTTCCCAAATCATCCAAGCAAGCTCGGAGTTCTTGTCCTCTTTACTCGGTCGGTTGGTAAGTGAATACTGCTTAACAGGCGCTAATGCTGCGCCTCGAGGAGAAAGGCAGCAATTAGCTCTATCTTAGAACGTAGTTCTAGGAGGTCTGTACACGCTGCGAAATACCTTTGTACATAGTCAGAATCATTGGAATTGACTCACGTACTCTTTCTATCAAGTATATATATCGCAAGACGAAATTGCCCTTTAGCTACTTTACTTCCCTACTATTGCTCTGCTAATATGTTCGCTAATAATACGGTATTATAAGGGCTGTTACTGTTCTAGTTATAATAGCTATATATAGCAGGCGCTAGCAGCGCGCCCTTAAGATAATATAGTCAGCTAATATAAGGTAGTAGCTAGGCTTAGAGATATAGAAGGAGACGAGGCTAGTAGTACATATGCTTAGCGATAGGATGTTGCTTTGCGCTATGCAGAAGGATAGGAGTCCAAGGGGAGCTGTCGCAGCGCGTAAGACTGCAGGGTTAATTAGCGACTTTCGTGCGTGTGGCGAGGACGTAAAGTAAGGTGGACGGGAGTCACGCGGAGTTCGCTCAATAACGACGCATTCACTGCAACTTCAATGTTGGATGTTGATCATTACTGTCACACCATGGATGAGGATATCCCGTGGACGTTACTCGGAAGAGACCCGACAGGCCTGCCATCCCCATCGATCTCCGGTTCCGACTTAAACCGCTCGAAGCAGTAACCGTACCAGTCACATCGTGAACGAGAATATCCCGTGGACATCACTCGGACAACACCCGAGATGTCCGCCATTCCCGTCGACCTTCTATCCCGGCTTGGATGGACCACTCAAAGTTGGAACCGTACCAGATACCTCAGGGATTTGCGCCACGTCGTAGCAGATGTACTCGTTGTACTGCAGATACGCATTCGGGTGGTTCGTCTGATCTCCAGGCTCCTGACCAGGATCCGGAATCATGATGCCCTTCAGCTCCTTGGTGATGACATCGCCAGCGTCGACCCAAGCCTGCGGCGTCGTGCGTCCGATGCCGTACGTGGCGAGCGCGCCCGCTTTCTCCGCGGCTTCTTTGGCGCCGGAGTCGCCGGTCAGGAGCTCATACATCGGGTTCCCGAGCTCGGCTTCGCAGAGAAGGAGCAAGCCTGTGTTACCAGAGCTGGAGCTGACGCAGTAGTTGGCGGATTTGGTCGAGATGTCGGCGAGGTAGACGCCCTTGCCAAAGGCGTAACCGTTGACAGGTGCCTCTGGGGGTGCGATGCGGAGGCCTTGGCTCAGGATGCCGCCTATAAGGTGTGTTAGCTAGAGCAATGCCACGTCGTCGGAATTTTGACTCACCGAAATTCGTCGTACGCGAACCGTGCCACAGCAAGCGCCTATTCTTGTCCTTTATACCGGAGTACTTTGACTTCTCGAAGCGGACATCCTCACCCTCACGTTGGATGCGAAAGATGTCTTGCAAGCGGTATCGAATGTTATGAGTGTGTCCGGCCGTGTTGATGAGGTAGTTCTTGAGCGCCTGGTATTCAGCCGACTTGCTCTCGATTGGCTCACACTCGGACAGCTTCAACTGCTCGAAACGCTTGTCGATCTGCGCAACGGAGTCTGCATCCTTGTGGCGCTCGCTGGATGTCTTCATGATAGCGTTCGCGACCTCCATATCCGTCAGAGTGTCCAGCATTGCAACCTCTCGGGTGAGTATATCGTTGTTGTCGATGATGGGAGGCCTGTTGCGTCCAAAGACATGCGGAATGGCGGAATAGTACTGGTTGGTGAAGTCCTCGAGAGCCTCTCGCTGGGAGATGTGGTGTTTGTTCTGGGCGAGAGACGGGTGTCGAATGAGACTTGAGAGCTCCTGGAGATGCTCGAAGCCTTTCTGGATGGTCGACTTTCCGAGCTTGCCGAGCGGGAGCTTCTCGTTATTGTAGCCAATGTTCTCGAGCACTGAGTTGAAGTGAGACTCGTTAAATATCAGTTCCATCAGCCGCTGAGTCTGCTTCGGCAATTTGCTCTCGACCAGATCCTTGGAGTCCTCGTCGTCCTCTTCCTTCTTGACGTCACCGGGCGCGTCATCGTCATCGTCGTAGTTCTTCTCCAGGAACGTATACTTCCCTTTCTTCGGCTGCTCAGCTCTGTCGTCCCAAGCGAGACCAGACTTGTCCTTGAACTTCTTGTTGAACTCCTTCAAAGCGTCCTCGAAGTCACCGAAGACCATGGTCTTGACTTGACTGGGAGTGGTCAGCTCCGAGCTAGTTCACCCACGGCCACCAGAACCCTACCCGAACTCGCCGACACGGCCCCAGCGTGTGTGTACATGATGCGCCTTGCTACCCTCAAGCAGCTGCAGCCGGTAGAACTGGGCGAAGCACGTCAGTCGGCTACGTACAACATGGCGAGATGGCAATGCCGTACCTTGTTGTTGTTCTTTGCGACTTGACTTTGGTTCATGGACGCATCGAAGATCGTACCGTCCTCGTCAACGTATACCTTTGAGCCTGCGCACGACGTGATGAGTGAGGTTGTGACGGGGCACAAGCGGGCGAGAGCTTACCTGCCGCGGCGGAGAAGCCTTCATCGAGCGGGGCATGACTCTCGGGCTTCTTAGAGACTGTGTCCTGTCCGCTTTGCTTCGACTGCTTGGTGCTTGCGCCGCTCGTCGGCGGTGAAGTGGCCTTGCGCTTCCCTTTGGATCCTTTGGGCGGCATGACTTCGACGGCCGCTTGCTGCTACTGCTTTGGTACCCTACGCTGTTGAAAGTGGGAGCCGTGCAAATAGAGAGGACACGCAGGTGATGTCGGAAGAGAGTTGTTTGATCTACATGTATTTACGCCAATGCTCACCGGTTGCCAGGGCCTGCCCGTGTGCACGCTCCTTCAAAGGAGCGATTAGGTGGCATGGCCACCAACGTCGACGCGCTGCTGTCTGAAGGCCTGAAGACCAACAGTACGTCCGTCGCTGGCCAGGCTGCCGGACCATTCAAGTCGCATGTCCTGGAGGCTTCAGCAGGCAGACGTGGAAGACCTGAGGTGGGGTCCGTCTGTGCATGCACGTGCCGGCTGTTCCGTCGCCGACGCCGCCTTGGCTCGCCTTGGCAGACAGCTCGGAGAGGCAAACGCCGACGCCGACAGACTTCCACTGCACCTCACTACGTCCGTGGACCAAGAACGACGCAACGAGATGCCTCCTCCTCTCCTCCATCGATTCCGGTATGCATCTGCACCGTCGCTCGGATATGGATGTCGAGACCGACATCTCCAAGACGCGCCGTTCGTGCGATTATCACGCGTGGCTTGGTCGACCACCTCACTCGCGTAAGATGAGCCTCTACCACTACCGTCTTGTACGTCGGGACATCTTATGCACCCCAGCTCACGCGTTCCTGAGCTCCACGATTCGTTCCTGAGCTGCGCAACCGAAAGAGGCATCTGGAACAAAAGCAAGGCGGGAAGGCACAGTATTGTTGACGCTGGCCTATCTGATGCGGCCAGCTCCAATGGGTCGCTTCATGCCTTTTGGCGGACTACATGAGTCTTGGTAAGGCGCTGTGGACGGAAGTGTTTTTGTTTGCCTACCAGTCTTCGTCCAGAATATGGTTACCATTCTCAGACTATCTGCCGCCGCGGCTTGGTTCGCAGCTCACGCCGCAGCTGCACCAGTCCAGCGAAACCCCATCTCATTCCTACAGAAGACCAGCGGAGATGCTATCATATTCCAGCTCGGAAACATCAGCTACTTGGCAAATACAGGTCATCCCACGGTCGTTGCCGGACTTGTTGGCCAACGAAGTCCCGTAGCCGAGGGCGCTGCTATTCCGATAACAGTCATCAGCACGAACACTTCAACGGTGTCGAATCAGACGCTCGAACAGATCCTAGACGATTACGCTAATAGCGACGATGTATACTCGGCAGACTTCCTGGAGGGCGTATACATTGCCACCACGGCCGATACTGCGAGCATCGACGCCTCTGCTTTGTCGTACCTGGCAGGTATGGGTGTGAAGCAGACCCTGATATCTACTGGTACTCGGATGGCGTCTCGCTACGGACAGTCCATGACTACCATAGGAAGCGGTAACCTCACCTCGCTACCTCCAGGACCGTATCTCGCTACCTTTGCCGCAGGATCCGTGACTTTCGCTCCTGTCTACCGCCTATATGAGGACTCCTACCGCGACTTTCTTTACGGCTCGTACGCCACCGGAGACGGATCAGACAGCTTCACGCCCCTCGACCGTTCACTTCCCAGCTTTGGCTATCCCGCAATCCCCGTACCATCACGTCTCTACTATCTCCATGACCCACGTCCGTTCGCCGGCTTCCGGGTCGCTATCAAGGATTTATACGACATGAAGGGACTTGTCACCACTGGCGGCTCGCAAGCTTGGGCATATATCAGCAAACCGGCAAACTCTACAGCTCCATCTATCCAGCGTATTCTCGACCTCGGGGGCATTCTCGTCGGAAAATTCAAGCTCGCTCAGTTCGCGTCCGGTGCAAACCCGTGGGATTGGCAGGACGAGCACTACCCCTTCAATCCTCGAGGCGACGGCTGGCTCACATGCTCGGCATCTTCATCTGGCGGTGGCTGCTCCATCGCTGCGTACGATTGGCTAGACTACGCGATCGGATCCGACACCGGGTCGTCAATGCGAAGACCAGCGGCGGTATCCGGTACGTACGGCAACCGACCAAGCCAGGGCATGATCACGCTGGAAGGTGTGATACCACTCGGTGGCGCCACGGATACCGCTGGTGTCTTCTCGAGAGACCCGTACAAGTGGAGCTACTTCGCCAAACACTGGTACGCACCGTCTCTGCACCAGAGTTCCAACCTAACTGGTCTGTCGGCTCTAAGTGTGCCTGACACGGACGGTTTCCCGAAGACAATACTGTATCCGACCGACTACCTGCCTCTTAATAACTCCCATGCGGAGCCAATCCTTGACGCTTTGATCGCCAACATGTCATCGCTGTTCGGCATGACCGTGAAGCGCTTCAACTTTACTGCAACGGTGGAGAACGCCATGGATCCCACCGTTGCCAATATCACAGCGCTAAATAACGGCGCGATCGGTATCATCGATTCTTACACACAATGGGAAGTCATCGCAAAGCCGTTGATCACCGCATGGGCCAAGCTATTCGACGGCCGCTTCCCACCCATCGACTCGGCCAGGCGTACGGGATGGCAGACTTACAATGAGACGGCGAATACGCTGGCAGCTTATAACAACGCCCTAATTCAGAAGAACACCGCGGTAGAATGGTACGAGACACATCTGCAGTACTCGACGGCGGACTCCTGTTCTGAGAGCGTCATGCTCTACGACATCGGCACCGGCGGCCTGCCTTCGTACCGCGAGCAGAATCTGAACAACAACCCGAATGCTTCGTTTCTTGCGGAGAAACCTCCCGGCGCTGCGATCACTGGGGCCAGTATCTGTCCGCTATACGGATGCGCCGACTTCACGGTGCCCATTGGCCAAGTGCCTTACTACAGTGAGGTGACGTTCCATACGGAGATGGTACCCGTGACCATCAACATGGTGGTCAAAAGGGGTTGTGACTTCGTGCTATTCAATATGATCGAAAAGCTGGCGGATGCCGGGGTACTCAAGACGGCAAAACAGGGAAGACGGCGTTCTGATTGGATGGACCGGCCGGGTTCTTACAAGCCAACGCAGGTATGTAGCCACAAGAATTGCGGCTTACCGCTCGCCTCAGGTTCCAATGAACTCTGCAGCAGCTTTCGCAACCTCGCCCGTGATCACCGATTGCAGGTACGGCCCCATGCTGCAACGCGCCACACCGAGCTCTGCCAGATCTGACAAAGTCAACTCCCCGGCCTTCATATCACTTCTCATGACATTGAGCCTTCCCTCAAAGGCTTCCGTGAGCGCCTCCACCTCTGCTCGTCTAAGACCGCTTCTTTGCGGTCCTCCCCACACAAAGACATTGAAGGCCCCTGCGGCTAGGTACGCCCGCCCGCGGGCTATAGCATCCTCCAGCGTGCCGCCATGCCGCATCGTATCGGTCCGCGCGTTGATCACGAAGTCGGGCAATTTGTTCCGGATCGCGACCGCCATAGCCTGCCGAACACGCTCGGCTGCCTCGGGGATGCTGTACAAGTTGCCAGCCGGATCGGCGTCCTCAATGTTGATTCCCACAGCGCCCGCGTGGATAGTGCGCTGCACCGCTTCATCCAGTCGGTCGCCGTAACCATCCTGCAGGTCAACAGTCAGTGGCTTGCCAAGCTCCCTGGCCACTGCTGCGATGGCCACTACCGCTCGCAGTGACGTGGCGAGGTCGAGATCCTCGTCTTTCAGCCCGGCCGCGGCGGCGATGCTGTAACTTGCGGTCGCCAGAACGCGGCAGGTTGGCATCGACCCAACGGCCCGAGCAGTGATTGCGTCGTAGACATTGGCCAGGAGGAGGGGCTTGCCGGGGCGATGGAGCGTTCGAAGAAGGCGAGCGGTGTCGTTCATCGGTGCTATGGCTGTAGAGTACTCAGTGCCCGAGAGAAGAAGGGCCAACGTCCGGTTTTATATCTGTGCCAAGGCTCACTTCATCTACGACCACGTCAACAGCACGCGCCAGTATGAGTGCATGGCCGCGAGAGGAAGCTCTATCCTGCAAGGATGACTCTTTCAGTGGGTCAGCGGCTACGCCTACTCCTTCCAGCAAGCGGCCGTCGCTACCGTACGCCCCACACAGATCCTGCAGCCGCTAGATGATGCATGCGTTTTGGGAAGGCACGCACTAAGTAAACGACAAGCCTGTGCTCTGCGCGGGTTACCTGCTGAACTCACTTGGTCGCCTACCGATCACCACCTCACCTCGTCTTCCATGCTATACTCTTCGGTCGACGCTTATGCCATTATTCGCGCTCGCTTTATCTTTGCCTTGTGCTCTCGTCCTTGACCAGTAGCGAAGCGCCTAAACGCTTGGCCAAACCGCCCATTCCCGTGTGTAGCAAGGGCCATATCTGCAGAGAAAGACAGCATGTGGATGAGTACATCGACATGATGGCTGGACGTAACCACTGAGGTCGTACTGGCATCGGGCTGACGCGAGTCTTGGGCGTATGAACGAGTAAGCAAAGTCTAGGACGCTGTCTCCGAGTGTTTCTCTCGCCGGTGCATTCATCTCTTGCGTATCCCGCGCAGTGAGGCCAAAGACTAGATGCCAAAATTACGTGCGGTACTCCAGACTCCGCAGCATTACTTGCTCAACGCGGCCGTTCTCCTCAACTGCGCCAGTATCTTGCAGCAATTCAACACTACCCTGACGACCCAGGGCCGTCAACGTCCGGGAGATTCCTGCTCATGACTCTTGCTCGCAATACTTCTTCAGATCACTACACCACAGCCGGAACTTCTCCATCAAAGTCTGCTTGTACATCCACTTCACCGTATGCGCCAGCACGCCACCCATGACTTCCCATGTCCGGACCTCGCACTCGTCTCCTCCCACCGCGATGACCTCATGAAAGCGCTCACTTCTCAACCCTCGCGCGACAAAGCCTCCTTCTGTCTTCCATGCCACGCGGTAGACTCTTTGAAGATCCGCGGTATATGACCCGTCGCTGTCCAGGGTCGCCTGTGGAATATACGTGCTCGGATGGTCAGGCGTAGAGACGTCCGACACCTTCAAGCCAGTCTCTGTCGTGCTGTCAGGTTTCGCAGCGTTCATCACGACGTAGAAAGTAAACGATGTGGCCAGCCGTAACGTGTCGGCCGAGGAGGACTGCCGCTCTCGTTCTCCCTGTTCCCCTTCCGCATGCGGTTGCGTTTGGATGGTGACTCGCGGGCAGAAGGTATTCCATTTCTCATAGTCGGATACTCGTAGGAGTGCGTCGAAGACACGGTGCGCAGGGGCTTGGATGCGGATGCTGGCGAAGACGGGGAGCACAGCGTCTTTGCGCGGGACGTTGACTGTGCTGAGGCCGGCTGAGGGTGGCCACTTGCCCAATGAGTTGGTCGCCATTGACGTTGATCTCCTTCCACTCGAGGGCCTGATCACGACGTCTGTACTACGCGCTGAGCTTCACTGGAACGAAACTAGGGTTGGTGTTGGCATGCAGTCATCATCAAAGGCATCCATGGATGTCGGATCTCATCGCTATTTCTACGGGTCTTCCCGTACAGTGCATTCAGGTCACCACACCAGTTGACGACCACGACCAGAGTCTTCCTGTTGGAGTATACCAGTGAGGGATTAATGTACATCAGTCTTAACAGCTACAGAGATACAGCCGTCGTCAGCCGACGCTAAGTGAGTAGACACACCATGATGAGTGCCTTCGAACACCCATTATTGCGAGTCTACGAATGACACCCAACCTCCCCAACGCCACGCTAATCCCGCACCAACGTCACCAAGAACGCCATCCTCCCCTCATATCGCTCAGCCTCCCGTCACTTGCACGACGGAAGTATTGTTGGCCTCCGTCTTCTCTGACTCCATATGCTACGCCTTCCCGGACCACTAGCATTGCAATCGGCCGAAGCCATGGCAGGCAGTCGGAAGAGCATCGCCATTCTACCTTCACCCTCTCCACTCCTCCACCAAACCCATACCCCCATCCAGAGTCCCCTTCTCCAGTTTCTCCGCCTCACACTTGAACAGATTGACATGTCCGTCATTGACAGCCCCGCACGCCATCATCAGACGATGCGGATGAAACGCCGTAGCAGTAATGGGTGCATTCCGAGCCGTGTTCGTCGTCCGCCACAGACTCATGTAAGGCTCCATCGCACTCAACCTCTTCAGCTCAGTGGTATTGTAGACCCGAATGTTATGATCCGCACCACCGGTAGCAAAGACAGGAGCGTGCTCATGCACAGCAAGAGTACGGAGCTGACGCTGAGCATTCCGTGTTCCGGGCTGAGAAGGCGGGTTGAGCGCATGCACTGCCTTACGATTGCGGATATCCCAGAGCCGAACGCCACCGTTACTCTCGGCGGAAATGAGCTCTCTCATCCCGCCGCGCTGGAGGTGCACGCCCACGATCCAGCTCCGATGGTCGGTCTTCTGGTCCACCCATGCCATGATCATGCTGTCGCGCGCGGACATGCGCTGGTCATAGGCACGGACGGTACCGTTGCCGAAACCAGCAATGAAGATGTTGCCCTCCACTTGATCGGATGTCAAGCTCGTGATGCAGCTCCCCGAGCGTGCGGGTATGTCCACGATGAAGAGCTCATGCCCGGCCTGCCACACTCTCACCACCCGATCATCTCCGGCGACCAGTACTCGGCCTTGCCCTTGCTGCCAGTCGAATACCAGCCCTGCATTCTGATTGTCGCTCACGACCAGATCGCTTAACGCACGGAAGCTGCTCGCCAGCTCCACCTGCTTCGCATCATCGTAATTCTTGAAGATCTTGATGACCCCGTCACTGCTCCCAGTCATCAACATTGCCTGGTCATCCTCGTTGATGAACCTTAACTCAGTCACTCGACTCCCATCCGGGTTCCCATTCGAGAATCTTCCAATCTGCTTCTGCGTCTCCCAGTCCCACACGGCAATGCTATCCCGATCATCGCTCGTCACGAGGTGCGGCTCGAACTGATGGAAGACCATCTCCATGGGCGCGGCGCCGATCCCGAAGTAGCCGCACGGAACATCCCAGCGCTGGCTACCGGCCGCTTTCTTGAGCGGTTGCGTGCCGGCGATGATCTTGTCGTTGCGATTGCGGCGCCAGAGACGCTCATTGTAGTCTAT
>JAABUP010010740.1_pt1 | contig 10692 bp, 16 predicted proteins | sample 5559201 | NCBI WGS metagenome assembly JAABUP01 (sample SAMN10711887, study PRJNA513373) | rock metagenome | isolation source: Antarctica rocks | place: Antarctica | reverse complement strand
GCGCACCTTGTTCGACAGGTCCTCGCTGGCCCAGAGCGCGAGCAGGCGCAGCAGCACGGTGACCTTGCCGCACGCGCTCGCGTCGCTGTTGCGCGCGATGCTGTTGTCGCGCATCAGGCCGCCCAGCGCGTCCGCGTCGTCGCCGAACGCGAGCTCGGCCACGCGCTCGCGGAAGCCGGTCTCGTACTCCGCCCGGTCCTGCTGCTCGGGGTCCTCGACAGGCTTGGGCGGCACGACTGCGCCGCCCGCCGGCCGCGGCGTCGGGCTTGCGTGGCGGTCGCGCCGCGCTTGCTTGGCATTGCCGCATGACCCACTACCATCATATGAAGCATGAAACTGTGCTGTGTATTCCACTTCTCCCAGCTTTAGCATCGCGGAACCTGGTGCGACGCGTCTGCGGCCACTGCCTCAGCCAAAACCTGCCTCATAACCAATGTCGTGGCGGCCAATTGCGGTGTGTTGTACAACAGCAGGGCAGTTGCTTTGGCGGGGGCGCTGACGGTCTGCCTACATCACGTGTTGCCTACATCGCGACCGGTGTCCTGGCAATGCCTACTATATAGAGCAGCACCGGCCAGGTGAGCTAGTGACAGGTGCACGGTGCGCGCCTTGCAGGAGCTTCAGGTGGTTTGCGATGCGCCGCATGAAGTTCATGCACGGGAAGAGGATGCAGATCGGGCACCACTTGCAGCCGTCGGGGTTGTGATGCTTGCAGCCCTGTGGTGCGCGCACACACCCCGTACCCATCATTCTGAGTAGCGAGGATGGCTCCCAACCAGGCAGGATGCCACCGTCTGGGATAAGCATGACCAGGGCATGCAGGACAGCCTCACATGCATAGACTGGCATGACAACAACAGCACTATGTGCAGCGATGATGAAGCCAGTGATTGCGCAGCCTGCCCTCGTGAGCAGCCGCTGCGGCAGGACGGGGCGCGCGCCTTGGGCCGCAGGACCGGGTCGAACGGCCAGCGGCAGGGGCACTCGTGGTAGTGCGGCCAGATCACGCCGCCGTCGGCCTCCGCCACGCCCCGGTGGCAGCATTTCATGCGCGCCAGGCCGCTGTCGCAATCGCAGTTGGCGCGCCCCGTGGCGAACAGCTGGATGTCCGGGCTCTGCAGCAGGCGCCTGCGGGTGCAGCGACGCCACCCTAATCGTTGCCCTAAACCTTGACCCAGCCTCTCCCGGGCGCACGCTCGCGCTCGTGCCGCCCAGCACACTCCTGCTTGCGCCGCCCAGCACGCAGTGCAGCCTCGTGCGCGCACGCATGCGCACTGCAATGTGAGTGCAGTGCCAGCAAAAGTGACGCGCGGCCGGACCCAAACGCCCCAAGACCCCAGAGCCCCAGGACAAACTGCAGGGCAGCAGCACGGTGCAGACTGGGTCGATGGTCCTGGCTGCCGCAGCTGGGCTGACCGACGGCATGCCTGACAAGGCGGGCTGAAAGCGCCGGCGGGCCGGTGCTGTCTGTGTTTCCACCACTGATGAGGGGCTCTTTTGACCAAGCGGTGACACTGCGGACGGTCGCTGCGAGACCACTTGCTGATTGGCCGGTCTGAATGCCGCTGCCGTTTGACTGGTAGCATTGCTGCCGTTTGAGGGCGGGCCGGGAGAAGGGGGCCGCGCGCCGGTACGCGCGCATCTGGATGGGCGCCAGCGGGCAGAACACGATGTGGTCGACCTTGCGCGGCAGCTGCTCCTTGATCGTGCCCATCTTGGTCCGCCTCAAAAGGTAGCGCTCTGTTAGCGCATTCAGCTGCTCCTGCCGGCTCTTGGCCTGCGCGGGCGGCCCCGCGCGCGCTCGGCGCGTGCCTGGGTGTGCAGCTCAGCCGCCGCTCAAATGTTGATCCGTACACACTCTGTACAACGTAAACACCCAAGCGGCATTTCCAACATGGCAACTGGCAGTACCTTGCATGAAGGCCAAAATGCATGAAGGACCAAATCATCTGCCAGCTCGCCGCGCGTCCGACCGCAAACAGGCGGCACGGGCATGCGCTGCGGGATGAGAGCGGAGGCTGGAGGGCTGACTGACCCGGGCCAGCTCCAGGTCGTTGGACGTGCGCTTCTGGCCCTGCTGCAGCGCCTCCACATAGTACCCCTTGAATAGCTTGTAAGAGTCGCCCAGCTTGGACGGGACGATCCTGCGATAAGCATAGGGTTGGGTGAACCTAACCCTAACGCATATGGTTGCGCCAGTCCAGGCATCCACTGGCAGCTCATCGCCCGCCGCGGGCACCCGGACCCAGCAAGGGAGGGCCGCCGGACTCCGCACAGCAGCAGCTTGGTGCTGTCGCGCGCGCGCCGCGGGCGGCGGGCGCACATGTCGAGCATGTAGTACAGCTCCTCGTAGTTGTTTTGCATCGCTGTGCCCGTGAGGCCGAAGCGCAGGCGCGTGCGCAGCTCGGCGCAGGCCTTGTAGAGCGCGGTCTTGGGATTCTTCACTGCGTGCACCTGCGCGCGGAGCGGCCCTTGGCTGCACAGCGCGCGCGCTGTCCGCCTGCGGCGCCCCTGACGGCCTCTGCACGCGCGCTCCGTGCAGGCCGCCAAGGAAATACGCTTCATGCGCGACAAGGTGCCGCGCATGCCAGCTGCCTGATCCGAATGCGAACAGGGCGTGTGTCCAGTCGGCCAGTGCTGCTTTGAGGCCGGCGGCGCGCCTCATCCATGACGACGCAGTGCCACGGCACCCTGTTCAACTCCTCCAGGCTCGTCCTGCCGCCAAAAGCACCGGCGCGAGCCTCAGCAAATCGATGCGACACCAGCCCGCCGCTTCGCTGAAGCAGGGGGCCGCGCTCGCCAGGCTGCGAGTGCGCCCGGGCACGCACCCTCCAGGGGTTTCCGGGCGGGGCTGCAAGGCATGCGCTGTCTAGGGAGACTGGGCAAGCCTGTGTTTTGACCCTACCATAGTCCTATGGAGGGTCAGCGGTGGAAGGACAGCGGGTGTCCGCCGACGCGCACTGACACGAGTCCGCATGGTGCGGCCCCGGGCCAACGGGCCAGGAAAGCAGGCCAACGGGCTAGGGTAGTACCGCAGCGTGCTGTAGGATGTGATCAGGATCTCGCTGCGGCTGCTGGCGACGCTGGCCAGCGCCGCCTTGCGCCCGGCGCCATGGTACGTGGCGACGCGGAAGCGGCCCCACATGTCAAGCTCGCGCGCCTGCGTGACACATGTGGGTTAGGATATGGGGCAAGGTAGGGTGGAACCCTATACCCTACCCTATATGCATGGCAAAGCGCCGTCACTTGCTGACCTACGGCAAAATAGACTTATGCGGCGAGCTGGCATGCACCATGCGGTCATTGACCAGTCTAGTTCGTGAGATCATCCCGACGGCGTTGGTACGTACTTGTTGCATGTGCGCACGTGCAGGACACCACGCGCAACACATGGACGACCAGCCTCACCTCGACACGCCACACATAGGCCCGCTCATAGGGCAGAGCGAGCAGCGGCATGCATGGTGAGGCGGGCGCGCGCCCAGTTTGTCAGGACTGTCACTGGCCCCACGATCAAGATAGGCCAGCGCCTGGCCCGGAGCAGACACCTCTCAGCATGTTGCTCGCTGATCAGCTGTTTGTCAGCCACATGGGTGCACCCAAACAGCCACCAAATCAAAGCTCACTGCTGATGCCAGAGGCGCACGCTTGTGCAGCGCCCACAAGGAAGCAAGCGCCAATGCAGCAACTCTGAACCAGCGCATGGTGCTGCAGCGGATGGTTCGAGCGAAAGGGTGGCAGCGGGTGGACAGCCAGCAGCCCGGCCGCTGCAGCGGGGGCGACACACTTAGTGGCTGACTCGGGATGCGGCTGCTCGTCGTCAGCGGGCCGCCCGGTTTTGCCCAGCAGCGCGGCGAGGAAGGCGATGGTCTGGATCGTCTTCCCCAGGCCTACACACGCGGCTGGCGCTGATCAGCACGTGCGTGCTCGCCTCGGGGGGCGCTTGTGCATGTGCGGGAGCTTGACCCGCCTCTGGCGCCTGCTTGCCAAGCCGCCCCAGCGTCTTGCAGAGCATGTGTGCGCATGCGGTGGTGCTTCTTCGTGGCGAGCGCAGCACATGTGGGGGGTGCGCGGGGCGGCTGTCGCAGTGCCGCTGCAGGGCGGCCTGACGATTTGCTCAGGGCTCTGGCGGCAGCGCCCTGGGTACGAGCTCACCCATGTCGTCCGCCAGCACGCCGCCCTGGCCTTGCGCCCACTGCCGAAACAGGAACTGCACGCCCTCCTCCTGCGCGGCCGGCACTGCGTCCCTCCATACGATTGTCCCTCATGATCAGACTTGCAGTGTGCATATGCACAGTCACTGTTGTAGGGTTCAAATGAGGGCCTTCCACAACGGTGTGCAGACGTGGCGTGCACCTGATAGCCGCGCAGCGCGCCTGCAATGGTACCAGGCACAAACAGCTTCACATGACCTCGCGCGCCGTCGCCTGCGCCGCCAGCCGCTTCAGCAGCGCGCGGACACGCTCAGACAGTCACTGGGCGCGGCTGACAGACAGCAAGATAGTGGCCCTCTTTCTGCGCAAAGCAATGTACGGCGGTCAAGGCGCCGGCTCGGCATGCGCGTCGAGCGCTGACACAGCTGCCGAAGCCAGCGCTCACCAGCCATGGGCGAGTCCTCAGCGATCAGCGCCATCGGCGGCGCGGGCGCCTCTGCCGGCACCTCCGGCACTGCGGCAGACGCCTTTGCGGGCGTTGCCTGCGCGCTGCCGCATGCGCCGCCGCCGCGCCCGCTCTCAAGCGTGCCCATGCCAGACTGGGCTGCGCCCGCATGCAGGCTGCCCGAGGGCGACGGAGCAGGGCTGGGATCGCGGTACTCGAGGCCCCGCGCCGCCGTCGCGCCCGGCCCCATGCGCGCCGCCGCGCCAGCCTCCCAGCCGAGCGCATCCCCGCCGCCGCTCTGTGCCGGCGACGGCGCAGCGCGGCCTGGCGGGCTCACCCATGCGGCAGGCGATGCACCGTCTGCCGTGTCGCCGCCGCTCGCTGACGGGCAGGCGGTGCACGGCGCGGTAGGGTCAGCCGCCTCGCTGCCGCCTGTGAACGCTGCGCCGTGCGCCAGCCGGTGCCCGCCGCCGAACTCTGCTGAGCTGTAGTACAGGCCGCTGGCGTCGGCGCCCCCCGCGCCGCCGGCTCGGAGGAGACGCAATGCGCTCTGCGCGTGCCGCCTGAGCGTGATACACCTCCTGCGTGCCAACGGGGATGGAGACCTACACTCGGCTAGCCGACGTCACAAACCACGAGACTGGCGAGGATGTTTTCTCGCCGCCCTTCAGCTCAGAGTACGAGATGCGGCCGCAAAGCACCTGGTCACGGGCGCGCTCGCACTCCCGCACTTCTCGCACTCCTGTGCTGCTCGCACTCCTGTGCTGCTGGCAAGTGACCAGCTCTGTGAGGGGAGCGCAACGTAAAAGCTTGTCCTGGCTGTGCGTGCAGGCCAAGCTCTGGTGGCGCGTGAACGTGATGGGCGAGCCAGCTGAGCCCGTGGTACCCAGCGGCTACCTCACGCTTATTCCCCTCAACGGTGCGCAACGCTGCTGGTATTATGTTGCCAATTAGCTGCCCAGTCTTCCGCTTGCGCGTGTTCCTCACACACTGCGGCTGCGTGGTTCGCAGACGCGCGGCTCAAGCCGCAGAGGAGAGTCTGCCTGTACCTGTGCATGGTGCGCGCCTTCCGTCCTAGTACAAGGCCCAGCCCAGCCTTTGTTGCTGCTCTGTGCGCAGCTATGCTCCTACATACACACCGTGCGGAAAGAAGGGAGCTGGCCCCGCAGGTGCTGTTTGTGCTGGCGGCGATGGCGGCGACGTTCCTGCTCGTGCCGCGCGGCTTCTCTGCTGGCGAGATCAACATCGAGGCGGACAAGATGTCGTGGAACGTGCGCACGCCTGCCGCCGCAGCTGGCCACGTCCGCTGCCTCGCAGGCGCTGCTGCGCGCTCCGCTTTTGCGAGAAACAGACGTGCTGGCTGACATGGGCGCAGGTGACCAAGGGCACGTACCAGCTGAAACTGCTTGCGCGGATACCCATCCACAACCCGAACTTTCTGAAGGTGCGCTCCAGGGCTCGGCACCGTATACACCCCTTATGCATTGCACTTTTCGCCGTACCAGCAAAGCTCATCAGCACCCCAGCAACACTTGTGTTGTTATTGCATGCATAAAAATGCTGGCGAAGCAAGAGTAAGTAATGGTCACATACTGTTAAACAGAAGGCACAGCGCATTTTATTTCCTTACGTATGGTCAGGCTCAGTGCTTTTGTTCCGCTGGTGCGCAGGCCACTGCGAGCGGGACACTGTCAGTGTACTTTTACGACACCCTGGCCGGCAGCAAAGGGCTGGAGCCCACCAGCATTGCCGCTCGCACTAACCCCCAGGTCCGTTTGCACGCGCTGGCACACACGTGACATTTCCTTCCCCATGATGGAAAGTATGTGCTAAGAAGATGTACACTTCGCACTGGTCCCGTTCTCATTATCAGTCTAGCGGCTTTGCGCTAGCTGAGGTACTTTGGCTACCGGCCTGCGCAGCAGATAGCATTTCTACATAGAAAAGTGCGTGCAAAGCAGGTTGGCGCGGCTTCTGATCCAGCACGCGGGAAGCACGGCATCCCGCGGTGCACACATGGCAATGATTCGATTCGAGCGTGTTGTGATGGGCGGACAGGTGGTGGAGGTGAGCATTGACGCGTCAGACGTGCCGTCCGAGTACGCGCTGACCATCCTGAGCGAGTGCGCCGCCTTCCCGCGGCGCCTGGTGTTCTTCCTGAAGGGCACGCTCTCGGTGCGTCCCCGCGCATATGAGCGCCCGCGCCGCTGTCCCCTGCTTGAGCTATGGACAAGCAAAGGGCCGAGCTGTGTGGTGGCTGGCTGGCTGCAGGTCAAGGATCACGTCCAGACCATCAACCTGGCGCCCATCGACACCTACTTTATGCTGAACTGCTTCAACAACACGGCGGTGCCCGCCGCCGTCACTGGAGCGAGCGCCCTGCAGCCAGCGCCCACCAGATAGCAGACGCGCATTGGCAGCTGCTTTTGTGCGCAACTGGTCTCATGCGGCCTGTTAGCTAGGTTCCCTGCATGCATGCGCTCTCTCTTGTGTGGGGCTGGTGCCTCAGGCTGCGCGCCTGAGGCCCACTGCGACTGGGGCCCTTGGTAGCCGCGCAACCCCAGCCCTGCTGGCCCGCCGGGCTGCTGCTCAGAGTGTTGTAGACGCGAGAGGCGTGCCCTGTATGTGTTTATCTGTATGAGACGGATCGACCAAACAGGCAAGCTCTGTGTGTGCATGTCTGCACTTGCATGACCGCGCCGTGTGCCACCTTGCTTTGCAATTGTGCGGCAGGTCAGTTATTTTCATTTCATAGAGTGGCGTGTAGCGCAAGCAGTGGGCCAAGCTGCATGGAGTCTATCCCTCTGCACTCCAGGAAGGTCGCGCGGGCGCGTGCCGCACGCACGCCTGCATGGTCCCAAACAACCGCACTTACAGACTCCCGGATGCCTGCCTGATCTGGCAACTACATTAGAAGCATGCAAGCTGCGCTCACTGCGCCGCGCCGGGCGGCGCTGCGCCGGCCTGGTTGGGGAACATGGCCGCCATCTTCTCAAACACCTGCCGCGCGCATATGCAGGTCGTAAGTATTGTCTTGCGCACCTTGGTCTGCCAGAACAAAGACCTGTTTACAAAGTCAGGCCAAATGTGCGCATGGCAATGGACCAGATGCCTTCAGGAGAACTCGCTACAATGTACCCTGACAATCATTGCCTGGTCAGCGCACACAGTGGGAAACAGGCATAGGGGAAGCGTGCCATCAACAATTTTGCCACACCTGGTCTTATCTACAAGCCATTAGGACTGCTGGGCCCCTGCTTAAGGCTCCATAGTGACCTGCACGACAAATCACATATCTAGAGTCGAACGGGTGCGGGCACAGCGCCATCCTAAGTTCGGGGCCATCCTGGTCCTTCACAATGGCCATGGAATCTTGCTGGCTCTCTGCAATGGCCTGCACTGACCAGGATCGTGAACAGTGTGGAGAGGTGGGGGGGAGAGGAGGGCGAGAGGTGCCGCGCCATCATGACGTCCGGGTCGTCCTGGTACTTCATGATGGCCATGGGGTTCTGCTGGCTCTCCATGATGGCCTGCATGACCTTGGGCTTCTGGAAGGCGGCCGCCAGGTCCGGCTCCGCCATGATGCGGTTGATGACCTGCCGGCGGCGGCCCGCACGTCATCGAGGGCCATCCACCCGACAAGAAGGCAGCAAGCTATTGAGGCTGTCCCTGCGCCATGAACTGACAAGGGCATGACATGCAGCAGAGCAGCACCTGCCCAATCCATGAGGAGCAGCAGACATACAATTGTGATGCACATTACGCAGATTGTGCTCTGCAACAGCCTGCCAGGTGAGAAGCTCACGGTCACGCCGACATGCGTGACAGCACAGCGCAAGCGGGGGCAGCACGCGTGCGCACATCGCTTGGGCTCAGGCCCAGGGAGTCGAGCTGCTTGTTCATCTCCGCGGAGTCAAACTCCTTCATCATCTTCATCATCTCAGAGTTCATGCTGAAGCCCTGCGCGGCCCTCCCTGCGGGTCATGACCCTCCAAAGCGAGGCCCTGCCTGCCCGTCATGACTCTCCAACTGCTCTGTTGAGCGCACCGCCTGTCCGTAATGGCCTGAACCAGTGGTGTCTGCCCTGGATGGGCAGAAGCGCAAGTGCTCTAGGCAAGGAGGGTCTGACAGACAGGGAAGACCAGGGCCTGGCAGCTCGTGAGGCAGCGCAAGAAGGTCGGCTGTATGCAGCATGGCACGGCACCCTCACGGCACCCCTGCACTGAGCAAGCCCACGCGCATGCAGGCCGACCCAGCGCTGGTCCGGGAAGGTGCAGGCGCGCGTGCCTGCTGCTGCATGATGTCCTCGAGCTGCTTGCGGTACTGCGGGTTGCTGAGCATCCACTCAAACGTCTGCGGGTTCTGCATAGGCTCCGGCAGGTACTTGTACAGCAGCTTCTGCATCTCCGGGTCGCGGAAGAACTGCTCCAGCATGTCGGCCGAGAAGGCGCCGCCGGCGCCGGCGCCGCCGGAGCCGCCGCCCGCGCCGTCCGCGCCGGGGGCCGCGCCGTTGGCGCTCGCGCCGCTCGTGCTCGCCTCCTCGTCCTCCTGCCGCGCCGCCGCGCTTTGGCAGGCTTCCCTGGGGAGCGGCCCCTGGCAGCGCATGCCCGCCTGCTGGCACTGCCTCCTCCTCCTGCTGCCGCATTGGCAGGCTTGCGCCTCTGCCTTCCCTGAAGGACCCCACATTGCACGCTGCCCTACCGGCTATGCTTTTTCCTCATCCCCCGGCGATGGCAGGCATTTGGATCAGCAGTCCTCTGGCGCACTACTTAGCCCAGAAGGCAGCAAGAGCAATCACCGACTGAGCCCAAGACCAAAGCGCACAAGCACTGTGCCTTCGCAATGCAAAGCAGAGATATGTATATCTTCGTGCATGCATGCACATAAACATGCCAAAAGCACCTACCCTTCACCCTGTACCCTAGACCTATGCTCTGAAAACGCCTTAAGCGTGTGCGCACCACGTCCACAAACGAGGCCGCCTTCTTCACCGCCTCGGCGGGCGGCTGCGCGGGCGCCTCCGGCGGCGGCGCCGCGCCAGCGGCGGCCGGCGCACCCGCGCCCGCGGCGCCCGCGGCCACGCCCGGCTCCCGGCCGCCGCGCTCGCGCGCCTTCATTTCCTCGAAGCGCGCCCCACGGCGCGCATCCGCGTCGCCGCCGCCGGGCGCAGGCTCGGCCGCTGGCGCGGCCGGGCTGGCCGGGCCTGCGCGGGCGCCGGACGCTTTCACTCCCGGCCACTGCTGCAGTGCTGGTGCGGTCACATGGCGAGGCCACACGGCGACCCTGCGGTGACTATTGCCGTACGCCCGCCGCACTGCGGCAGCGCTAACCCCTCGGAAGCATGATAGGGTGCGCCCCTGGCGCCTGTGTCGCCCGCTCTTGTCGCACACGCCGGAGCTAGGTGAGCCGGGGCCTGCGGCACTGTCATATGCAACCCTATGGCCCCGTAGTGTGATGCACAGCTTGAACGACATTGGCTCTCACACAAACGGCAGGTGTGCAGACACCGAGGATGCGCAGCTCTGACATACCTACTCGCAGTGCTCCTCACGCAAGAGCTCCGCAATGGCCACACAGTCGGACCAGGTCTGCCTGCAGGCGCGCCTGCAGGCTGGGCAGTGGTGTCGTACGCGGGGAAGGGGCTGCCGCCCGCGCCGCCACCAGGCGCGCCCGGGAAGCCCGGCAGAAACCCGCCCGCGCCCGGGAAGCCCGGCGGGAAGGGCCTGGCGCGCCGCGCAGACAGCGCGCTCACCGCCTGCGCCTGGCGCCTGGGCGGGCGCCGGCGCACGCGCGCAGGCAAGCAGCTTCCGGCTTGTCACCGTGCTGGCCCTGCAGCCGCATGGCGCTGCAGCAGCATGAACCAAGCAGGCGAAGTGTGCCTGCACCAGCTGCACAGACAGCGAAAACAGGTCGGATCAAGCAGCCTACCTGTGGCAAAGAGCGGGGATCCTTCCAAACGGACAGGCCTTGCGATTCGGTTGCCCCTCCATGCACACAGCACAGCTCTGCACGACCATCTGCAGGCGCCCGGCCAGGGACGCACGATGCCCCGCCCGGGGCGCCGCCGCCCTTGGCCGCCTGGTCCATCATCTG
>JAABUP010010739.1_pt1 | contig 10692 bp, 18 predicted proteins | sample 5559201 | NCBI WGS metagenome assembly JAABUP01 (sample SAMN10711887, study PRJNA513373) | rock metagenome | isolation source: Antarctica rocks | place: Antarctica | reverse complement strand
CCGAACAATCAGAATGGGGCATGGCACACATGCAAGACAGCAGTTGTGGGCGGTGTCGCGCCTCCCAGATGAAGACGGTGCCATCGGAGGAGCCTGCGGCTACGTGGCGCTCATCAGGGCCCAGACACGCAGTGCACCAGACCGTGCCCACGCTGAAGCCGGGCGCGCGCAGCGAGCGCTGCACCTGCGCGCCGCAGCCGGCTGCATGCTGTCAGGGGCTCGTAGGCTGAGCGGCGCGGCTGGTGCCTTGTTCAATGCGAGTCAGGCGGGGCAGAGCATAGCGGCAGGCAGGCTCGGCTGATCGCCAGCTTTGACCTGTGGGCGCCCTTGCACCGTGCGGGCGTGGGCGGCTCTCCCACCCCACCGACAGCACGGCCAGGCTACCGCGCATGACAGCACCGGCCCCGTAAGGCCGTGGGGGCGCCCCGCCTGGAATGTGCGCGGATCCACCAGCTTCAGCAGGTTGTCCTTGCCGCAGGTCAGCACCACTCCTGCGCGCCGCACGCGCCCAGGTGAGCGGCGTGAGCGGAGCATGCAGGGCAGGTGCCCAGGCTGCTGCCCTGCATGTCGCACTGTCGGATCCAGAGTGCGTACTGGGTGGGCGTTCTCATGAAAATAATGCCAGGTACAGGAGCTTTTTGAAGAAGCACATACAACGCTCCTCTCAACGCGGAGTTGCGTATTGCATTACGCAAGAAAGCACGAGATGCAAATCTTGGTGTACAGCCATGCTGCACTTCAGACACGCTCTGTGTCACGCAACAGTCGGGACGCCGCCTGACCCTCCCAGAGCTCCGCCTGCCCAGAAGCCAGCGCGCATACGCCGGCCAGATTGGCTGCGGCGCAAGCACTCTCTTCCGGGCGTGCGGCTGGTTAACCGAGCAGCCTCACAGCACGCTCTTGCCTGCGCAGTGGCCAGGCTCCGCATGTCCAGAAGCCAGTGCACATGCATTGGTCCGGCTGGCTGCGACGCAAAAGCCTTGTTTCTGGCATGGCGGGTCAAGCAAGCAGCCTCACAGCACGCTCGTCCTCGCGCACCGGTGGCCAGGCCGACGGCGACGGACGTGATCTGCTGCGTGTGCAGACCGGCGACCTCGTTGGCCACGCGCGCCGAGCGCAGGTCCCAGAAGCGCAGCGTGCCGTCAAAGTGGCCGCTGACGGCCAGGCTGCCGTCCAGGCTCACGCGCACGCTGTTCACGCTGGAGTGGCACACCAGCGAGCGCTGGCAGAAGCCGCGCGCCAGGTCCCAGACCTGTGCACCGGGGGGGAAGGGTTGGGGCGGGGTGGGGTGAGCAACGCTGGGTGTTCAAGAGGCAGCTGGCACTTACCAGCGGCCCAAAGCGTATCACCAGCGTCCAGGCCACAAGCGAGGCTGGTCTTGCGACACACCACTGATCAGCTGCCAGCGCGCTGGCACACGGCTGCGCGCTCACGGCCCTTGCCAACGGAGCACTTGGTGTGTGATGGCGAGCTGAACTCATGAAGCGCAGGTGTGTAACCAACTCAACGGGATGCTGCGGTCCATGCAGCCGCGGCGGACAGGCGGCTCAGGCGGCGCCCACCTTGATGCAGCGGTCGGTCCCGCCGGACACTGCCTGGTTTGGCTGCAGCGGGCTGCAGTCCACGCTGCACACCTGCAGCGGCACGGGCAGGCGTGTAAACACTGCCGGCACCAGCCCTGCTCCCTCACAGCACTCACGGACATTGCTGCGGCATCATGCAGCAGGTGATCCAAGCCCCCTGGCAGCGTTCTGAGCACCCTTGACAACTTCCCACATACGCAGCCGCACAGCAGCCGAGCGCAAGAGCGGTGGTACATGAAAGTCCTCAGCTGTAATGCGGGTGTGCGTGAGGCTGCGCGCCTTCGCGACGTGCCCTGTCAGCGTGTGCCGCACGCGGCCGGAGGTCAGGTCCCACATGCGCAGCGCGGCGTCAGAGCCGGCCGCGATCAGCGCGCGCGCGTCGCACGTGAACGCCAGGCCCGTGACCATCTCTGGCATGCCGTGCAGCTGCGTGCGCGAGCGCCCATTATTCAGGGCAACATTCATAAGCTATAACATGGCCCTCCAGTCAGTCTTGTGATCGGCATCCAATACAAGTACAGATTGGTGGGACCTGACTGCAAACCTTATGCCGCTTTGCAAACATAAAAGCACCAAAGCACTCTTCGCAAGTCAACAGACAGGCGGGAGTGGACTTGGAGCGTGCAAACTTGATCTTGCTCTGATGAAAATGCGCTGAATGCTAAATCAGGGTGGTTCCCAGGAGGCGTCACATGTGTCTGCTACTCGCGCAGGGCACAGCGCGGGCCGTAGGGGTACTCTGGACACCATGCGACATTTCTTGTGGGACTGCTCACCATGGACTGCTGCACACCCGACGACGCGTCCCAGATGTGGACCACCTTGTCTGCACCACCGCTAGCCATGCGCGTGCCTGACCTGCAAGATGCATGCAGCGCGGCTTGATGCCTTCATCCCAGCTGCGTGATAGCTCGTGACACCGCCACTCCCCGCCATAGTTCTGGTCATGCATAGACTACTGACGCTGTGCGGATCGCACGACAGACCAGACATGGCGCAGATAGCTCGGGCAGGCAGCATGGGGCCACCTGTCGAGCGGGCCATCAGTAGGTGTCGCAAGCCCGTGAGAGCCATAGCTTGGTCAACAGCCTCTCTGCTTGCAGACAGCGGTCACAGGCGCACCGGTCGAACGCGAGCGCGAAGCAGCCGCCGTCGTGCGCGGCGACGCTGCGCAGCGGCCCGCTGGGCACCACCGACGCGACGGCCAGCGCCTGCGCGGCGCCCGCGCCCGCGCCCGCGTCGGCGGCCTCCCGCCGGCCCATCGCGCCGTCCAGCAGCTCCGCCATGCCCTGCGCGTGCGCCGCTCCATACATGTCTGGGCTGCTTCCTGCATGTCCGTCTGTGTGGCTGCGCAAGCTGTTGTGGGTCCCATCCAAACCCAGCGGCACATTGCGCCCTGCAAGCAGCTTCAGCGGCGCGTGAAGTCGCAGCAGCCACTCCTGCTGCACAACACACCCGCCTGCGCCGGCGTGCACACTGATATCGCAGGGCTCAGCGGCCGCGGCTTCCGGGGCAGCATGCGACCCGGCTGCCGCGTGCGCAGGCGCGCCTTGAGCGCGTTGCCGGGCAGCGAGCGGCGCGCGCCGGCGCCCTTGAGCGCGCCGGCGGCGGCGCGTGCGGCGCCGGCGCGCTCGGCCGCGGCCGCCGCGCGGTCGGCCGCGGCCGCGCGCTCCTGCTGCCGCGCGTTGGCCAGCATGCCCTCGCACTCGGCCATCACGCGGTCCATGGCCGCGACCTGCGCGCCGCCGCCGGCGCGCATCGACACGCTGCGCTGGTCCGCTCGCTCGACCAGCACGTTGCCCCCATAACGTGCAAAAGTACAAGGCTACATCACTGTACCGCCCATACTGCCAGCCGTTGTTCAGCATGCCGTCGCACGCCGCCGCACATGCCGCAGTCTGGAGCGCATGTGTCCCTACTTGCATCCCTCTGGTGGGCGTGCCACACGGCGCATTGTACCAAGGTAACTCCCAAGGTAACAACTCCCATGGTGAGGGCGCCGGGCGCGCGCGCCTCGCGCCCCTTCATCTCCATCAGCCGCTGCGCCAGGTCCCGGCTCTCCGCCTCGGCGCGCGCCGCGCGCGCCTCCGCCGCATCCTTGTCCGCACCCCGCGCCTGCGCAGCCCCGCCTACCGTCCTGCAAGGCGGGCGGAGACAGCATGTTGCAGGGAACACGGCACTCGACCGGGGCAGACATGGCCATGGCTGCACAGCAGGCACCGCATCAGGCCACTGCAGCGGCAGCTGCTGGTGGGGACACAGGGTCGGCAGGGCGGCCGCGAGAGCGCGCGCCTCGAGCTCGGAGGCGGCCAGCGCGGTGGCCTGCCGCTCGCGCTCCACGGCGTCGCCCAGCTCCTTCGCGCGCGCGCGCGCCTCGCGCAGCTTCTGCCCCAGCTCTGCCGCCTCGCGCGCCTGCGCCCCCATAGCGGGCGGCCGCCTCGCTCCTGCTGCAGTCAGGCAGCGCTGACGGCGTGCGCCAGTGCATGAGGTGCATGGGAGGTGAGACGCACAGGTAATGTCCTAATGATGCATGGAGGGTGGAGTACATGGCTTTCTTAAGATGTTGCATGCCTGTGATGTCCAGTGTCTGGTTTACGCCTGGTGTCCCTTCCAAAGCAAGCGCTAAGAGCCCGCGGCGCATGCAGCCTGCCTCCTCTCAGGCCGATCCAGCCACGGCGGGCGGCCCGCGCCGCGGCTCGGCGCGCGGCTGGCAGCCCGCCGCAGCTGGAGCGGCCTGAGGGAAGGCAGGCTGCATGCTGCAGGCTGCATCGCTAGGGGCTCCAAGCGGCTGCTTGGGAGGGGAGGCGCCCCTTTCGCGGCGCCCGACGCGCGGCTGGCAGCCCGCTCGCGGCGGCGGGCCGCGCGCCTGCGCCTCGTTGCTCTCGCGCACGACCTGCAGCTGCCGCCCGGCGGCCAGCAACTCGTCGGCTGTGCGCGCCTTGTCCTTGTACGTGGCCGTCAGCTCCTCCTGCAGCCCCTTGGCGCGCGCCTCGGCCGCCGCGGCCTGCCGGCAGCACCCCCGCGGGCAGACTTGCGCGCTCGCACGGCGGGGCCGTGCACGGCTTGCCTGCTGGCCGGCCTGCCGGCCAGGCTGCCTGCGTGCCGGCCTGCCGACTGGCAGGCCAGCCACAAGCAGCGCGCCAGCTTCAGAAGATAGAGCCTCGGGAAGGCTGTGCTCAAGCACAGACAGAACGGCGGTTGGACTGTGCGACAGGTCGGCGCACACTGGCGTTCTATGGACAGCAGGACCTCGACCAAGAAGCATGCTAGTGACCGCAGCAGGTACCTGCTGGCTCGTGACCGCAGACAGCGTGCTGCTCTCCACGTCTGCCAGCAGACTCGAGTTCTCAGCCCGCAGCTCGCGCGCCTCCTTCTCGAGCTGCCCGTTGCGCACCTGCGAGCGTCACATCAAACCGTGGAACACAAGAAAGCGGCACGTGGCCTGCGTACGACCAGCTTGCACATGCAGTGGCTTGTCAGACACCACGGCAGCGAGGAACGCCAGAGGTCCTAAGCACATGCAGCACGCCAGCCCCGCTTGACCAGCGCCACATGAGGCCGCACCACCAGCTCCATGCACTGCCGCAAGAGCGCCTGGTAGTCTGCCGTGATGCCGCGGAACGCGCCCTCAGCGGCATTGCGCGTGCGCAGCTGCTGCAGGACAGTGGAGACCAGGCGCGGGTCCACTTCCACCTCCATCTGGCCTCAAGCCTCTCACTCACCAGACGTGCCTCATGCGAGAAGTGCTGCTCAGCATGCACAACAGCGAGCCAGCACACGATGCTGCAAACGGTGTGTCTGGTGAAAGCTGGCCTGTCCGTGTTGACAGAGGAAGGTTGTGGCGTGCTTAAGTAAGGTAGCAATGTGCAGCAGTTCTCTAGATTGGGTACTGATGAGTCACAGCAGATATAGTTTGCACCATATGCATGTTACAGAGACCCAAACAAAAAATTTATCACTCGCGCTTATGCTTATGCTGATCATACAGCATGAAGCACAGCAGCGTTGAACTTTATCAAGAAATAAGCTCACCAGAAACACCTCACTAAAAATGGCGCAACCAACAGATTCCTATATCAATGCCACTATGAAGAGCAAAGTGTGCATCAGTATATGTGACCAAAAGCCCCAAAGCCCAACCTCCCCATGCTCCCTACGGCAAGTGCTCAAGTCTATGCAAAGATCGGGCGGCATGCCCCTGTAGACTGCCAAACAAATTCATGGCTCAAGGGCAGACGCATCTGCCTTGGCATTTGGGTGCGGCCAGACAACCGCGCTGACCTAAGTTGAGGCCAGACCCGTTTGTATGCAGGGCCTGCAGGCAAACCCGCCGCCTCTTGCGGGCCAGGAACCCTTGATGGCGGGCGTCAGGACAGGCCCTCCTCGTCGCTCTCCTCAATGGTGGCCAGCGGCAGGCGCTCGGTGGACGACTCGCTGGACGGGCGGCGCAGCGCAACAGCGGCCTGCACCCAGTTCAGGGGGTATAATTTGGGGTATAATTTGCATGCAGAGAAGCATCTATGTTACAATGGCAATGCATGCTTAGGCAAGAGTCGACGAACAAAGGAGTCCACCATTGCGTGACAACACGCTAAGAAAAATGATGGCCTGTCTTTACAAGCTACCACTCTCGCAGATTACTTTACCCACAGCGCTCGCACCGTCCGGGCATGTGGGGCAAACAGGCCAATCAGCGAGCGCAACATGCTGCGCGCAGCCCAGTGACAACTCTTTGTGCGCAGCACACGCAGACTGGGGGAGCACCTGCGAGGCCGCACACAGCTCCTCCAGGCGGCGCTGGTGCTCGATCACGCCCTTGTCTGCGGCGCCCTCCAGGTCCGCGCGCGCGCGCTTGATCGCCGCCATTGGCAGCGGGCCCACGCCGTTGAAGGCCAGCTGCGCGGTGCACACACCACCTTAGCACCGTCCACAATATCTCAGCTTTTTCCAGCGTCAAGCCTGTAGTCTTTACAGGCGCATCATCTGCCACTCAGCGAGCATGCAATAACAGCGCATAAATGCCCGCCGGCAGTGAGCTCCAAACCAACAGACAGTCCATGCGCCAGTGCGTTGGGCGTGCTGTGACTTGTACGAAATCAGCATCCTGGCGCCAATGTGGCAGCTGTCAGGTACCAGTAAACAGGCATGAGGCAAATGCCAGAGACCGCCAGTTCGCCCGACACCCTCTCGGCGGTTGCGCGGCGCTATGCTTTTGTTCAAGGCATGCAATTCCACCTGCTGCCCTGAATATGTGAAACGGCGAGCACCTTGAGCAGCGCATTGCTGTTGAAAGTGCGCGCGACGCGCCACTTGAATGCGCGCTCGACCTGAACGGTGTGGCTGCTCGCCAGCGCGGACTCGTGCACCTGCATGGCGCGCGCCCGTTGTCAGCAGCATTCGCCCAGACATGGGCTGCGGCAACTGCACAGAGCAGCTACAAAAGGAGTACGTCAGGTCCGCACAAACAGCCATACCATCCTCACTGAGCTGGTGCTTGGATGCGTGTGTGTGAGGTTCATTTGACACATCTCTATGCTGTTTCACACACACGCATCCCACTGCCTTGCTGTTGCTGCCACACGCACACGCGCCTCACTGCCTTGCCAACAGAATCACGCGCGCCCGGCGGCAGCCACCACAAGGACAGTGGCGCTGCCTGCGATGCCACAGACACCCTGCGCCCGAGGCGCACCGTGGCGAGCGCGAGCGCGACGCGGAACAGCACCTTGGGCCCCTCGACCATGAGGCAGTCCCAGACGCGCGCGACGGTCTCCACCGGCAGCGCGCCCGCGAACAGCGCCGGGAACCAGGGCGCGGCCAGCGCGGCCAGCGGCGCGTCGGCCGCCGCCAGCGCCGCGACCAGCCGCGGGCAGCGCCGCGCAGCCAGCGCCTCGAGCACGCGCTGCTCCACCGCGCCCGTGCGCGTGGCCTGCGCGCGGCGCGGCAGGCTGTGAGCGCGCACAGATACGCACACGGGCCAGCCCCGGCTGTTGCCTCTTGAGATTCCTCCTTGAACAGTGTGCAGCCCGTGCCTGACAGTGCAAACTGCTGCTGAAACCCTCTCCTTGACAAAGACAGGTTTCAAGGTGGCGTGTAGGGGCGCCACAGCCTGCCAGGCCACTCAGGCTGGCATACGCAGCTCAGGCACGACACCGGCCCAGCAGCGGCCCGCCGCTGCTCAGCGCCGACGCGGTCGCCTGCAATATGCGCGGCGTGCAGGCGAGGGCTAGGGTTACGGCCCAGGCGCGCGCCTTGAGCACGCAGCTGGCCGGCAGGCGGTCCTCAACCAGCGCGACCAACGCCCAGAAGGCGTCCTCCGCGCGCACGGGCGTAAATACCACCAGCAGCAGGCCCGCCACGCGCGCCAGGCCCGCGCGCGCGGCCGCGCCCAGGTCCGCCCCGCTGTACTGCTCGTACGCCTGCGGGGGGGCGCCGCCCCGGTCAGCGGGTCGCACAGCACGGACGCGCTGGGCGCCAAAATGAAGGCGCTCTGCGCATGTCGTCTGCAGTGCGCCCCTACTGCGCACCCTGCGCACTCTGCCCGCATCCAAATCAAGAATGTCACCCCTCCGTACTCGTAGAATGAAGCAAGCAGAGGCTGCCACAGAATGCGAAGGAAGAGCCCAGCGCGCCGCTTGACAGTTGCAGCACACCCAGGTCTTTAGCGTACCCTGCCCTTCACACAGTGCACGGGCAACAGCCGTTAGATGTGCCCTGCGCGGGAGGCAGCCTGCACAAACCCAAGCCTTGCGGGCTGAGCGGCGCGTGCGGCCCGGCACTGCTAGGGCACAGCTTGAGCAGGCGGCACAGCAGCACCCGAAACTGAACACGCCAGCGCCGCTGCGGCAGGCTGAAACAGCAAGCCGGCCACGCTCCTGAGCAGCGCGTGCGGCCCGACACGCGCTAGGGCACGCCTCGGGCACAAGCAGAGCAGCACACGCCCAGCTTGACACTTGCCAAGCGGCCGGCAGGTGTGCAGCAGGCACTACCCCCAGTGCCAGCCAACGCTGCCAAACACAGCTCGCGGCCCGAACAAGCTAGGGCACAGCTCGAGCGCCACGCAACACATGCGCCATCTAAACCCTGTGAAGCTCTCGGCGCGCCTGCAGGAGGCTGGTCACGCCGACGACGCCCGCCACGCTGCCGAGCAGCTTGTGCGGCCCGAACGCGCGCGTGAGCTCAGGGCCCACGTCGGCAGCGCTGATTGCCGAGCCGGCGGCCGCGCGGCGCAGCAGCCGCGCGAACAGCGCGTTGGGCGCGGCCTCGGCGGCGCGGCGCGCGGCGCCGCCGGAGAACTGGAGCCACAGCGCCGGGCGGCGCTCGGGCGGGATGCCGTGCTTGCGGACCAAGTTCTTGAGAATGGGGGGCGCTGGGCCGCCATGCGTGGGCTCCCAGATGGGCGCGAGGGTCGCCCACTTCTTAGCCATAATCGTAGCTTGCGCAGCACATGCCTGCGCGCGTGCGCGCGCCACCCAGGCGTCAGCCCATAGTAGCTGCACGCGCCTCAGGGCCTGGCCTGCGGCGGGCCTGCTGCAGCGCCTCTGCCGGCGCAGGGGCACAAGGTGTGCGGCGGGAGTGCCCCTGTTGGAGGCCACCCCTGGGGACGCGGGGCCGCGCACCGCGCGCTGCGACTGCTCGGTGGGCGACAGAGAGGCCAGTTGGAACCCGTAGCAGTCCATCGCGGCTCGCACCGTCGGCGCGCCGTCGACTGAAGCCGCTATCACCACGTTTCTTCGGCTTACCCACCATAAAACAGGTGTTTGCTTGGAGCTGGCGCGTGCGCGCGGGGGCTGGGAGCTGGGAGGCGGGAGCTTGGTGGGCGGGAGGTAGGAGGCGCCGCAGACTGCAGAAGTTGGGGCGTGCTCCGCCCAACGAACCAGCCCATTCATCCTAAGGGCATTCGGGAGCCGTTGCCTCGCATTCGGGGGGGTGGCTGTGCTTTGAGAGAGCTTCCTCATGAGTGGCTCTGCGTGTAGGGACATCCGCCTCCTGCATTCTCGCAGTGCATGGCCGCAGCACAAGCCGGTGCCAGAGGAGCCACCAGGGGGCGCCTGACGGTGAGCTTTGAGCATGCTCCATCGGCGGCGATTTGTCTTGTTTTTGTGGCAGCACATTGAGCAGCAGCCGGTGTGCAGGTGGTTCTTATGATTGCGGGCATCTGCACAGCTGTGGGCGCCGTGGCAGCCCCTGTGCTCCTACCCGTACAGCGACCAACACAGGCATGTTCCAGCATGGTCTCGCACTCTGTGCTCACCACTGCTGGTGAGGTGGCGCACTGTGTCCAGCTACAGTGCTGCTGTGGCAGGTGGGCCCTCAGAAAGCAGCGCCAGGCTTCCAAAAGAAAGGTGCAGATGCTTGCCAGGTCTCCGCTCCCGCTTGGCTGACTCTGCAAGGTGGACTGCAACAACTGGAGTGTTGACCAGGGCAGTGTCTGTGCTCAGGCATGTGGCAAGAGCCCCTCAAGAAGCACTGAGGCGTTGAGGCAGGTCCTGCACGTTCCAGCGGCGTGTAAGTCCCGAGCACCACTCCCTGAGTGCCGGCTTACCTGAATCATTTGCCTCTGCTCCAGGGGCTCGTCAAGTTGGTCGCACGCTCGCTGACTGCTTGGCGGGCCATATTGGCACCAGCTCTGCTTACGCACAGCCAGGCGCACTTCGGTGAGAGCAGCGCGTTGGCTCACTGCATACAAGCACATTCGAAATTGCAAGTGGCTAAGCTTGCACTGAAGGTCAGTTGCCGGTTCATTTTGCAACGATGGCTCACCGGCAGCGGCTGTGCTTGGACCAAGGGCACTGATGTCCATGCCCACGCTATCACAGGGAAACAATCACACAGTAATGAACTCTGAGATGCGCAGCACACTTGAGTACATACGCGTCAGGGCATGACTTCACGTACTTGTGCGCTCCATGCGCCTGGCAGCAAGTGAAGCAAGCTGTGAAAAGCTGTGATCACATGGCCCTTTCTGACATCCGGCCCGGGCGTCATGTCCTTGCTACCTGCCTGTGAACTGGCTAGTGCCTGGTGAACTAGCTAGTGCCTCTACCTTGTCACTTTGTCTTTGAACCTGCAGAGTTCACAGATACACACACGGCGTCAACATAGCGCG
>JAABUP010010737.1_pt1 | contig 10694 bp, 12 predicted proteins | sample 5559201 | NCBI WGS metagenome assembly JAABUP01 (sample SAMN10711887, study PRJNA513373) | rock metagenome | isolation source: Antarctica rocks | place: Antarctica | reverse complement strand
TTCATCATCTGTGAAGTCGTCACCAGCTCCAGATGGCATAGGATCCAAGGCTTGGCCGGATTCTCTTCTTTTGCGCTCGTCCCTTAGATTGTTATAGTAGGCCAGTTGGTCCCTGTATATTTCCGTTGTTCCACTTGTTGGTGGTTCTTCAGACCGATCCATTGTTGCAAATGGACGGTGCTAAAAATTCCAAGTTTTCGCCAATTCGCAAGACGAATCACTAGTATGACGGCAAATTTTCTTTCTCCAATGCTTTTGATGTTGTGCCGGCCCCAATTTATCAGCAGTGATAGATCTATCGCCTCCCTCTGTCTTAGACTATGCTCAGAAGTAGCCTCGCTTAATAAATACTCTTGATAAGAAAGCACACGCAGGAGTCGCATCTTGAACCATTTCCCAAAACCTACCTTGCACGAGGCAGTATTTAAGCGCTTTCATTCGACAAGGCTGCGGAGATTCAAGACCACAACGCTGGTGGCTGTGCCACCCCTTCTGCAGAGCACACACTCAACCATCATTGGCTGGTATACCAAGCCACACGGAAATCCTTTTGCCTTCAAGGATTGACTTACCCATGCAGTCTAAATAAAAGAGGCTTACTGTAAGCCATGCATCATCATGGGCCTTGGCGCAGCCGATGGTGGGGCTGGACTGTTCAAACCTTTCCTGTATTCTGCGATATGTAGTATCTTAACGCAAGAAGGGTCATGATAGAAGGCCAAATGAACGCAGAAATACCAAAGTATTGTTGATCTCAATGAAGTCGTTTCGGGAAGTCTTTTGAACGATGAGAAATGACAGCGACTTCGTTCTACTGAAAGTGGCTCAGTCCGGGATCTACGAGGTCACGTGATGCTAAAGCCTCGAGTTAAATCCATTCGGCCCATCTTTGCTTCACTTCAACATGTCTGCTTGCTTGCTGTTGACATTTCCCAAACCCTTGTTTTCCTCATCAACATCATCATCATCATCATCATCCTTTACCGTCAGCACCGTCCTTCATCAATCCCACGAACCCTCAGCATCGAAGTCACAATCTCTAGATCCACCAGATATGTCATAACTGCGGCTTTCCCTTCGCTCTCAACTTCGCCCCGTATTTCCCAACGGCGCCGGCACACCAATGCCGAGAAACAGAAAAGCCAAAAAAAACACTATTCCCCCTTCCGTAGCCAAGATACTTGTAAAGGCTCGGTGCAAACGCTGGGAACGCAAAGGCCAATCAATATACTACGTAGAAGTTGCGACACCGCTGACGCCGATGCGGTATACCTACTGTACCAGCCCAGCATATATGCCTGCATAGCTTGCATACTGAGAATAATCCCGCACCCGGCGCCAACATCCGGCATGATCCAGTGCAATCTCGTCTGCGCAGACCAGCCGTACCATAAGAGTCCAACGGGGATGAGCACCGCACCGGGAACCGTGAGAGGAACACAATACTCGGGAGCGATGGCACCTCCAGCCTTCCTTTGGGGGCAGGCCCAGATTCGATCGGTGATCCGTCCACCACCGTGTGCGGCTATGGTGTAACCGACTACAAGAGCGAGGTAGTGGAGTCCGCTTCTGGAGACGGGTTGGTAGGTAGCGGTCTATCCAGAGTGGGGCGAAGGATGAGAGAACGATATAGAGGATGCCAAAATTGTAGGCTAGGAAGAAGGAAATTATCTGGAGGGTTGGCTGTGTTGCAAGAAGCCTAATGGGACGAGTCAGGCTGATCCGGAGTTTTTTCGATAGTGTCAGGTAGGATTGGTCGAGCTCCGTATAGAAATTCCTTTACTTTGACCAGTCTTCAGAAGATCTTTGGCTTTGTTTGAAAAGTATTACTAGCTCGAACGTTTCTTTAAAGATGAAAAAGGCTAGTGCTACAAGAAGAGTATCGAAGATGGAGATGAACCAGAATAGCCAGCGCCAACCTACGGCGTCGGTAGTTACAACCCCGAGGATAGGTCCAACGGCGGGTCCAAGTCGAGGCACGAACGTGGAAATAGCCAAGGATTTACCTCGTTCCTCTGGCCTCCAACAGTCTACCAAGACGGCAAAGAATTTCAGGCACCCCGAGCTATCCTGTCAGTCCAATCACCCAACAATCAGGATTTTCTCTCAACTTGATATAGGCCATTACCCCATAAACCTATTGTCATGGGGTATAAGACTGTGCCTTGTGCTAAGAGCTGGCTCTCCAAGCACTGCAGGCTGATTAACGCCCTACCCAGCGAACTTCCACCTGCCACCTACCAAAGACGAGCAATTTGACATACATGCATGAGTAGCGGGCCTCTGAACATGAAATCCTCCAGTAACATCATATCTTGCCTATCTTCCTCCGATACTAGGTCTAGATCAATGAGATCTAGCCCCTGCAGGTAATTGCCTATCATGTCTTCGGTCGCAATTATACAATCGACGCGTAGGATCTCCTATAATTCCATTGTTGATTCGGCGTTGTCCGTACAGATGCCTGCGCATCTCAAGTACAACTTCAAAAAACCGGCATAATGGAGTCTACCGGCTACTTTAGCAGCCAGACGTTTCAGAAGCAATTCAGTCAGTGCTAACTCCATTGAAGTTGGTCTCTTTAATTATACTTGTGTTTCTGTTTCTCGCATTCATTACGTCCTCTCACTCTACGTCACTGTTTCAACAGAGATATACCGCAGTAAAAGGTCTTGATTAGGACAAACGAGATAGTTCCAGCTTGGGTCCCATTGTCCTGCATTCGGGATGCTCACATTACCATGACCCTCAACCCTTTCGAGTCTGCTGGGCCAAACGGAGCGAAGAAGTCGTGCGTAATGCTGACGTCCCTCTGTGTGGTTTCGTACAATTTCATCTCAAAGTTACGAAACAAATTTCCAATGGCCAGATACAACTCCGCCTGCGCGAGGTTCATCCCCACACAGCTCCTGGGTCCTTTACTAAAAGGTACAAGATACCTCTCGATTGCTCGTTTCTCGTGAGGCGGTACTAGCCAACGCTCCGGCCTGAATTCATGGGCATTCGGGAAAAGTGACTCGTTGAAGTGAATGTCACGTATAGACATACTGATTGAAGTCCCAGGTGGGATGTTGAATGACTTGTATGCCATTTTCGCCTTGGGGTTGATCCTTGGCAAACGTCCTGAAACGCCCGAAGCAATACGAAGACCTTCGGAGATCACAGCCACAAGATAAGGGAGGTTTTTGAGTTGCTGATATTTTAGCAGGTTAGTATTATCTACTCTGACAGTGCTTAGTTCTTTCTTTAGACGCTGCGCTTTGGCAGGGTCCAAGAGGAGGTAAAAAGTCGTTAGGCTCAAGGTATTGCCCGTCGTCTCGGTGCCAGCACCCACAAGGGCTAGAGCTTCTTGGGCTAGACGAGAGACGGACTTCTCTGAACGAGGAAGGTCCGAATTGTAGATTTCGTGGAGAATTGTTGGATGAGACTTTGGAGGGCTGACCCCTCCTGATTCATGAACCTTGGCTGCTGCATCGTTAAGGTACTAAGTGTGATAGATGATTAGCGGATATCTTTCGGTCAATGGTGGATTACTGACAGCTTGATTATCAAACACGGCAAGTAGAGGCCCGGAATCTACTTTCGCAATGATATATCTAGGTATCGCCATGAAGATTGGAACAATAACAGGGAAATGTCGATTGCATACGCATATCTGCGAAAAGTCTCTCACCACGCGGTTGTAGCTGGCAGCAAAGTTTGGAGACTGTAGCATAAGCCTCGATCTAGGCAGTGCATATTCGGAAATGATGTCTGAAGAAAAACACCGATACGCGTTTGACAGATCGACCGTTTTGGCATTCTTCCTATGCTCTTCTAGTCTTGAAACAAAGGTCTGGACGCACTCCATGATCAAAGGCTCCAACCGAGAGATATTACCCGTAGAGAAGTATTTTGATAGGGTTCCTCTACGAGCATGGTGGAGCTCGGCAGGACCCGTTGCAAAAGTCGATCCAGGGCTTGCTATGAATGCGTAATACCAATGATCCTTTTCGAGCTTTGATGTGCTTGAAAACAGCTGGTCATATTATTCAGGGTCGTTGATGTGGACCTCCCAAGGTGAAATCCGTACGATTGGGCCTGGTCAACAATGTAAGTTGGCTTACCTCGAGCCACAATATAGGTCTAATGCCAACCGAATAGCTTATGCATTCTCTCAATCTCAAAAATGTACTCGCCCGCGCGTAGGCAATCGTAGTAGGACTCATACCATCCAGTGGCTGCGGCAATTTTCGGTCCAGGTACATTAGCTAGCGGACTCAGAAACACGCGGTAGATGACAAGAACAATGATGTATATCACAGCTACAACGGTAAGGTTCAGGAGGATGCCAGAATCGATCCTCGCAAGGAGTTGTCCTGCCGGTGAAGCCATGATTAGAACTCTTAATACACACTTTGATGTCAAATCTGCGTTATGAAGGGAGGGGGTTTTGCTAGTGAATGTTCCAGGCTGTTTTATCAGGTGACCAAGATGGTTCGGATTGGGTTAGGCTAGCGCTTCCATATATCATTCGATTCGTCGGTCCTATAATCGAACTTCCAAAAATTATTACTCGCATTGGTAATACCTTTCAACCTAATATGCGTTGATATCGCTAGAGGGATCCTACTGCAAGATGGTGGAACCCTCCAATTATGTTTGTACTACTCGTACGAAGGAGCCCGAGACTCCTAATCTTCCCATTCACACAGAGGGGAAGGGAAGAACATGAAGTACAAGCTATTATAGATGATGGTGCTGGAGAAACATGATTGCAGATGTGTAAGAAAGGGTGTTGGCGGTACGAACGAGAAGTTATGTGGTTCGATTAAATGGTTATATCTCCCTTTTCGACCCTCCTCAAACCCCACCTCTGTGAGAAGTAGGAGAACCAAAGGGCAACGAAATGAAGACTTATGGTATTCAAGAAGAAGGCGCCTTAAACGACCCGAAGAATTCTAGTCCGCTTCCTCAAAATACAAACCCCCACGCTAGTCGTCTGAACCGCGATTCTACTCCCAGCAGCTCCGAGATAACTCGTCGCACTCGAAACTTCCGTCGTTGACACGGTTGGGTTTGTAAGTTCGGTAGTTGAGGTCAAAGGCCTCACGGTTGTCGGAGTCGCGATGACGTTTGACACCGACGAAAGCGTGGGAGTAGATATAATCGTCAGAGACGCCAAGGTTGTTGTGTCAGTACTAGGAGCATCAGTCACACTCCCTGTAGCAGAATTGCCACTAGTCAAATCAGTGTTAGTCATCGGTCCGGGAGAATTAGTGAGCAAACTTTGGCCGGAAGTAGTGATGGGCCCTGTGAGGGTAGGGAGGATCGTGTTGGTTGGGAGGGCGTCAGTGTTGGGGCTGGCGGATGGGCGGGCTTCGATATTTGCGTTCGCACAGTCGTATATGTCTGGGGGGATGGAGTAATAGCAGCCGCAGTAGGCGTAGGCTTGGAGGCTGTTGGGAAGGTTGAAGTTAGTGTTAAGTGCCAGGAGCGAGGACTTGGGGGCAAGAAAATCAGGGCAAGCGAGGATCGATGGGAAATAGGAGATGGAGGGAACCTTACGTATAATCAGAGCAATCGAGGTACCCGGTCTTTTGGTCCAAGCATCCCGTCTCGTTGTGATTATTTAGCATAAGACAGTCGTTGTACAGGGCGTAGTAATGCGCGCAGAGAACATTAGCCGATTCATTGATGTACACCACTCTGCAGGAGGATTAGCAATTGACAGGAGGTATTTAGACCGGGAATTGAGAATGCGGACAATTCGTTGTAGCATGAGTTCTCATTGTTCTGCGGATTCTGATTGCAGGCGTCTCGTATGATCTATAAGACAAGGTAAGCAATAGCCGTGGGCTTTGACAACGAGAGAAAGCTGACCGCGTCCTCGCTAACGCCTGGGGTGGCAGATTCACACCGCGCATTCTGAAGGCGCTCTGGCATAGAGCGTATATTTCGAGGACGGAAGGCAACGCCTTCTGCGCGATGGAAAGCAAGGAGGAGGGTGCAGAGGAGCAGGCATTTGAAGATGCTCGAATATCGATACATTTTGTGAAGCAGACGAAGGTGGTAGGTAAAGATGATGCGAGATTTGAAAGGATCGGAAACCAAAATCTGATGTTGCTGTGGTGGCTGACATTCCTCACTAATGCAGAATGTCGAGGAACGGATTCTCCACCTAGCTTCTTGGCAGGAGATGTACGAAAGCGTTATGACAGAAGAGTCTCGGCCTCAGTGGTCATGAGGTTCTGCCACAGACATTTACCTTCTCTGCCTTTGACTATCAGTTGTCATCATTGCGGCGTTCGAGTTGCAGTGGCGGCTCTGATAGCCATTCAAATGCATCTTGTTTCTCGCTGGACGGACGCATTGTTGACTGTCGGTTATAATGGGGTTTTCGATACTCTTTTTGCTTTGGAGCTTCGCTGATATCGAATAACTTTGAATTTGATGGAGAGACCTGCTGAGGTTGGTACTCCATTGTTGCTACTGGTACCTAACCGAAGTCGTTAGTCTACCTTAGACCCCGCTCGCAGCCTCGCAGGTGGAGAACTCGCTAAGAACTTAAGGTAATTGTGAAATACTCAATGCTTGCATCGAACCGTTTTCATTGAGACCACATGTATTGTTAAGGCGAACTTGAAAGAGAATGTGCCGAGGATAGGTTGCATGAGAGCTCTAATCGTAACGTCCTAGATAGAGGAAAATTGCCTATGTTAGAATAGTGTCTTCGACGAAGGTGGGCACAATTCTAGGTAATTTCCCATTGTATGAGACCATGTAAACGCTTGGTAAGACAGTAATAAATATCCTAGAACGCCCCTTGGAAGATATAGGCTAAAAGATACGCTGCAAGGGGGTATATGCCAACAAAACATCTGTATCCAATATCCTATAACAGAACCCATCTAACGAAATTCGAAAGACCCGGATGACCGCACTGCCCCGTGGCTATGAATAGCTCAGGACCTATGGCGGTGACATTGTAGCAGTCTCCTAGATTCCCACAAGAATTTATAGACTTCTCGTAGTAAGGTATAGCTTCCCCAGCATCGCTCCAGCCATTCTAAGACAGAAGGATACGAGTTTCGCGGTAGGTGTAGGCTTCATCTAGGATTTCTGCAGATCCCGGGCTGTAGGAACAGTCATCCGATGCGAGAGTAGGAAATTGTATCGCCGTGGATCCATTTCCGTGGCCTTTAGAGAAGTTTCGGTCGACGTCCAGTCTTATCCAACTTGCTGTAAATGGGCGACAAGCACTGAGTCTAGTATGCGTTTCATCCTGAGTCTTGCCCTTCCAGAACGCCATCGAAAAAACTACCAAGGACAAAGAAGGACTTCTCGTAGGAAAAAAAATATTGATCTCCGGCGCCGATGCTATTTCTTTAAAGGCCTGAAACTGCCGCAATTTGATGCCCGCGATAATCGAGGAAAATTGGCCGCAGCTCTGCCAGGCCAAACCGGTGCTATGTCCTCATTACTGTAAAAACCAACGAAAAACACCCCTCATGTTGGCTACATGCGCTCTCCCAATACCAGAAACCAAGACTCCATACAAATACCGACCAACTTTGGACCTGGCCTTCGATTCCGGAAGGGCGAGTGGCGATCCGTGTCGATCGCCGGAAATAGATCGCCCGGTCGCTTATGATATAGAACGAAGATCTCTAAATCCTTTCTGCCTTTCTGAGCCCGCTGGTCGTGTTCGCAGGGAAGTTCAGCGACCACCAGCGACTAGGGATGCGTCTCCTCGAAAATGGTCCCAAAACCTCGCCACAGCTTGTTGTGCAACTCTTGAGTCACGGAAACGGCCACGGTAGTAGTTGAATACGGCAAACTCGTCCCTGCCCATGACGTAGCTTGTTGGTTGCGCTTGGATGCGCTGCCAGACTTCGCCAATGGCTCGTTCGAGGATGGCACTGACACTAGGATGGACCTGTCCGTCCTCACTGTTCTTGACAATTTCGAGTGCGCTGGCTACAGTGAGCTGAACGGGTGCGGTGCTGCCCATTGTTGATGACGGAAACGGAGTGTTGCTTGAGTGGTAAGTTAAGTGGAAGACAGCATGCGGAGATGCTAGGTGGTCGAACAGTGAGGACCGCCGAGGGAAAACCTGACATTCGGGCCATGTTATAACAATAATTCCGGCCAGCAATTTCCTGAGGCGCTAGGTAGCAGTAGGTACGCCTATCACACTGCTGAGGGCACTTTGCCCTCCATGTGGAAGGTTTCTTTGAGGTAGCGAACATCAAGGAAAGTCAGAGCTAGAGCTACGATACCGAATGTTGGACTTGCCAGGATCGCCTAGCTGCGTGCAAGCCAGCCGCCTGTGGAGGCTATCCATACCACATACGGTCTGACACCTCCATTATCCCCAGCCGGCAGAAGTGCATCAAGTGGTGATAAGGGAGAGAGCTTTCGACCCATGCTCGATATCGCTTAGCAAGCAGCAAAGCGCAGTGTGCGCAAGCGTGTGTTGTTACACAAAGTTTAGTATCCTGGACACTTCGTGACAGCGATCAAGCTTGTAGTAGTTGTAGCCTTGTACATTGTACCCCGGGACGGACAGGGGAACTCCTTTGGGAGAGCGACCAGCATTAGCTATTGAACTTATCCTAACGGCAATGCTAAACAACCAGGCTTCTGATACTCTCATTGGAAGGTTATAACGTGACAGTCTATCACAGGAACAGCAGGGCGGCTGTTGGCGATTACAGAGGACGTCAAGGGCTAAAACTTACTTTTTACTTCTTTTGACTTTCCTGTGCAACCCTGTAACGCCAAGTACCGGCACTTGTCGCACGTAAAACTGGAGCAGCTCCAGGCTTGTCGTCTTCTCCTTTCCATGGTTAATGTTATTGTTTTCAAGAAACCTAGACGTGTAGCTTGGACGTTGAGTCCAACGCTCCTGGCGGTGTGGAAGATTTTCTTCCTACAGTTCTGGAAGCCAAATTCGGCACTCAACTGGAGCTAAGGCGAGAAATCCTCCGGGTTGGGACTCGGTGACAGCGGTTCCCCTAAACAATTCCCGCAGATCAATAATCCCCACACGGCACACGAAGTCGCAAGGTTTTTACCTGCGCTGCAGCCTTGAATTGGCTTGGTTTGGTGTGCCTTGATGTGCTTTGGCACGCTGGGCCCATACCTTAATTGACACTGAAACAAGGTTTATTTGCTCGAAGCAGTCATACCGCGTGCCCTCTCGCAGTAGTAGTACCTTCGTAGCTGCGAACTGTTAACCGGGCGTCCTGGGAATCTCTCGTGGGACTCTTGCCACAACAATCATCTTGCGACGACGGAGCAAGTCAAACCAATCATGGCTTGACACATCCTCCGCGGTCAGCATTTTTTGACATTTGTAGCTCCACACCGACTCACCGAGCGGAGCGTAAAGATCGCCGAAATCCGCGGATGAGTCTGTCAGCATAGGTTGATCGATCGATCATGTACCTCCCAGAATCGAGTGTAAAAGTTGTTGGTTTACGCAGCGCTATCTCCGCATTTCAAGGCTCTTGTACAACCCACCCTCGTACATGCTTTCGCGAGCCCGCCATTAGGCCAGTATCCAAGAGCCCAGAGCCCAGAGCCCAGAGCTGAGGCTCTCACGGCTCGAACCTATGTTACCAAAAGTGCTGGCCTCGAGTAACGGGACCCAGGTCATGATTGGGCTGACGTTGGGTGGAGATAATCCGGCAGTCAACTGCAGGACACATTCTTAGCGCCACTCGTCAAGGTTTAGAGTTTGCGACTGGACTTCCAAACTCACGAATCCTTTGACTGACTACTACTGCACTGGATTAAACAAAGTAGGACCTGGAGGGCGTTGAAAGCAAGTAACCGACAGCAATATAAAAGTCAATCCATCAGTGGTGCGCCTCTGAGTTTGTGTTTCAGTATCTGCAGTTCTGCACCCTTCTGTGGCTCGGTGGCAAATTTCTCATCCCATTATCCTGGTATAATATAACATACCAAGGTTGCCTCGTTATGTCCACAGGAGAAAGGATGCTAACGATTGTACTTCGTGTAGGTACTTGTAAATGCCTACTTTGATGTCGCCCAGGAATCCTAGTTCTTTCCTTCGGATGGCCAGACTCCTTGCTCATACTTTGCTAACGAAGCGGGATCAAAGTCATGATGTAGCATTGCTCTGTCTTCATCCAAGACCAAAACCTATAACTATTGACCACTGATGTTCTCCCTTAGTACCAAAGACTATACTGTTGGCTTTCGAACCTGGCAAGTTCCCAAGCGTTGCTTTCAGGCATAATCGACATAACAGAACGATAGCATGCTCGAGCTCAATTCCTGTGCCTGACGATATATCTCGGGAAATGGGTGCCGCATCCACGCCTATACTGAAAGAGCAAGAGGTACAACTTATTGTAATTCTAGGGCGTACCCCTGCTGCAGTCTAAGAAAATTCTCATAGAGCACCATGAATATGCTTCATCATTAGCGTTAGTTAGGTGTCTTTGACGACTGTAGTACATAGAAGCAAGAATGCTAGAATATCGCAGTCCTGGAAGCAAACGACTTTAATACCTTTTAGTACCTAGGGTTTGTAGATTTCAGCCCTACGCTGCTTACGTGATACGGTTTCTGGAGCTGAGCTACCTAAGGTACTCACCTCAGAAGTGGTGCCTCTGTGAACACCGGGATGATCTGAGCTCAGTTGTAAATTCTCAACTCGTAAGGTAAGAGGTGAGGCAAGT
>JAABUP010010735.1_pt1 | contig 10695 bp, 10 predicted proteins | sample 5559201 | NCBI WGS metagenome assembly JAABUP01 (sample SAMN10711887, study PRJNA513373) | rock metagenome | isolation source: Antarctica rocks | place: Antarctica | reverse complement strand
GCGCATCAAGGCATACAATCGGAATAGGCATGGCGTTTCTCCTGGCTGCACGGGCGTTTGAGCACCCTCTTGGTACCAGATAGAGCGTCATGCCTCAATCCCCCCTAAAAACTGCAAAGATAGAGAAGATAGCGAATTGTATCCTCCGCCGTCACATGCGATCATCCCGGCACATCCACCCTATCCGCTGTTAACGCAGCACCTGGCGCCATACCTGCAGCCAGTTCTCACCGAGGATCCCTCTCACGTCCGCCGCGCCGACGCCGCGCGCCAGCAGCCGTGCGGTGATGGCGGCCGCCTCGGCCGCATTGGCCAAACCGGGTACGGCCTGCCCCTCGTAGCCAGGCAGATACTCCAGGAAGTCGAGCCCCAGCCCGACATGCCCGGACCCCATCACCTCACTCATATGGGTAGCGTGGTCGAGCAAGCGCTCCAGCGAGGGCGCCACGGGATCGACGAACTCACGGCAGGTGTTCAACCCCACGGCGCCGCCACTCGCCGCGATGGCTCGCAGTTGGTCGTCGCGTAGGTTGCGCCGGTGGTCGCACAACCCCCGCGCGTTAGAGTGTGAGGCGATGACCGGACCACCGGCGACCTCCATGACGTCCCAGAAGCCGCGCTCGGAGAGGTGGGAGACGTCGACCAGGATGCCCAGGCGGCCGCACTCACGCACCACAGCACGCCCGAAGCGGGTCAAGCCGCCGCCCGCTTCCTCCTCGCCTGTCCCGTCCGCGACCATGGTCCGCCGGGCCCATGTGAGACCCAGCACCCGCACTCCTAGCTGGTACATCAGGCGCAGGATGCCTAGGTCTGTGCCGAGTGGCTCGGCGCCTTCCAGCGAGAGCAGCGCGGCGACGCGTCCGCGTCGTGTCGTGGGGGCAAGGTCGGCGGCGCTGTGGGCTAGATACACGGCGCCCTCGCTCTCAGCGATCTCTTCTTGCAGGTCGTCGATCTGCAGGAGTGACTCGCGCAACGCGCTCTCCGGCAGATAGGGCGTCAGATAGATGGCGAAGACTACGCCGCCGAACCCGCCGGCGCGCAGGCGCGGCAGGTGATGGCGACCCAGTACCGCCGTTTCGCCGGCGCGTCGCCGCACGCGCACGTCGCACAGGATATCGGCATGCGCGTCGATCACCAAGGCGTGCGCGTGCAGCGCCTGGGCCGTATCCTGATCGGCCGTGTGGTCATGCGCCTCTGGCGTCTCAGACATCGGCCGTGCCCTGATCGGCGGTGACCAGGGTCTTGAGATCGCGGTAGATAAGCCTGGACTGACCGGCGCCATCCTGATTCGCGGCACGCACCGTGTCCACCACGAGTGCATGGTCGGGCGACAAATAGCACACCGGGTCCGTCGCCGCGGCATCGCCCGTCAGCTGGAAGGCCTGGCAGCGGCAACCGCCGAAGTCGATCGTCTGGCGTGAGCAACTCCGGCACGGCTCGGGCATCCAGTCGACGCCCCGGAAGCGATTGAACATCGGCGATTGGTCCCAGATCCAGGCCAGCGAGCGCTGCCGCGCGTTCTCGACGGGCAAGCTCTTGATCTGACCGGCGGCGACACAAGGCAGCACGTCGCCATTAGGCTGCACCGTGAGTTGCTGGCTGCCCCATCCACCCATGCACGGTTTGGGGTACTGGCTGTAGTAGTCGGGGATGACGTAGATGATCTGCATCCGTCCCGCCAGGCGCTCCTGCGCCGCGCGCACAATGGGCTCGGCGCGCTGGAGTTGCTCCCGGGTCGGCAGCAGCGTGCCACGGTTATGGAGCGCCCAGCCGTAGTACTGGGTGTTGGCGAGCTCGATCCGGTCCGCCTCCAGCTCCTCCGCCAGACGAATGAGCGCCCCGATATCGTCGAGGTTGTGGCGGTGCAGCACAACGTTGAGGGTCAGCGGGAAGCCGAGCGCCTTGACCGTCCGTGCCGCGGCCATCTTTTGCTGATACGACGGCGTGCCGGCGATGTGGTCGGAGCGCGCCGGATCGGAGGCCTGGACACTAATTTGCACATGATCCAGGCCCGCTTCCTTCAACTCGGCGGCCTTCCGCGGCGTCAGCGCCAGCGCGCTAGTGATGAGGTTGGAGTAGAAGCCAAGCGCGTGGGCGTGGGCCACAATCGCAGGTAGGTCGCGACGCTGCAGCGGTTCACCGCCCGAGAGATGGAGTTGCAACACGCCCAGTGCGCGCGCCTCGCCGAGCACGCGCGTCCACTCGTCGAGCGTCAACTCATTGCGGTACGCCGCCAGGTTCAATGGGTTCGAGCAATACGGGCAATGCAGCGGGCAGCGGTAGGTCAGCTCCGCGAGCAGGCCCAACGGTTTAGCGTGTGTGGTCGTCATCAAAATCCACCAACCTTTTGCCGGCCAGCCGCTGCAGGAAGGTGAGCACATCCTGGGTGACGAGCCGATTGTACGTGGCATCCAACTCGGCGGCAATATCATCCACGCTACGCGCGCCATCGCACAGCGCCAGAATGGCCGCGCCCGTTTCGTTCAGGATCAGCACTCCCTCGGGAGCGAGCAGCACCTGTTTCTCGCGCACAGGGTCCCACTGTACCCGCGCGCGCGCGCTCAGGTGCGGTCGTGCCGTGGGCTTGATGTCGGGCATCATCGCACTCATGCGTTCTCCGCGTAGGCGTGGTGGATGGAGTCCAGCAGGCTCCACAGGACGTCGTTCTTAAACGCCAGGGCGGCAATAGCCCGCTCCTGGTGCTCACGCGTGCGGCAGTACTCTGTGACCAGCTCGAGCGCATGCGCGGCATCGCGCGGCGCCTGCGACAGCCGCCGCTTGAAATAGGCCAGGCCGTCGGCGTCGACCCAGCTATAGTAGCGCTCGAAGGCCGCGATCCGCTCGCCCATCAGATCGGGGGCAAAGAGTTCGGTGAGCGAGGATGCCACAGCCTCGATCCAGGGCCTTGTCCGCGCGAACGTGACGTAGGCATCCCCGGCAAAGCGCACACCTGGCGCCACATGGCGCTCATCCTGCACCTCCTCGCGGCGTAGCCCGACCGCTTCGGCTAGCCGCAGCCAGGCCTCGATGCCACCTTGCCCGTCCACGGTGCCGTCATGGTCGACGATGCGCTGGATCCAGCGGCGGCGGATCGCGGGATCGGGACAATTAGATAGGATGGCCGCATCCTTAATGGGAATGCTCTTTTGATAGTAGAAGCGATTGGCAACCCAGCCCTGGATCTGTACCCGGTTTAGATGTCCCTCGTTCATCAGGACGTGAAACGGGTGCTTGTGATGATAGCGTTGCGACTGTGCCCGTAGCGCCACCACTAGTTCTTCCGGCGTTAGCGGTGCCCCGTCTGACGCCCATGTGGTGTTCGTATGCGTGTCCATGTCCCGTCTCTCCGGCAGTGTGTCCATAGCCTAAATCTCTATCTCCATCCCATCGACTGCTACCTCGATGCCGCGCGCCTCGATGGCCTGCCGCTCGGGAGAATTCTCAATGAGCACAGGGTTCGTGTTGTTGATGTGGATGTAGACCGTGCGCCCGCGACGCACGGTGGCCAGCCACTCTAGGCTGCCGCCTACGCCAGCGATAGGCAGATGGCCCATCTCCCGCGCGGTCTTGCCGGCGATGCCAAGGCGCGCCATCTCGTCGTCGTACCAGCACGTGCCGTCGAAGAGCAGGCAGGCGGCATCCTCCACCTGGCCGCGCACCGCCGCGTTCAGATCCTGCGCCGCCGGCAGGTAGACGAGCGCACGGTCCGTCCGCTCGTCGACGATCCGATAGCCGACGCTCGCCTCGAGGGATGCGGCCGCGGCGGCGGCGAAGAGGGCCTGCTTGGTGCTGAGCGTGGCGAAAGCCTGGCAACGCAATCCGCTGTCCGTGCCGTCGGCGTGACGGAGCGGCACAAACTCCCCCGGCGTCATCGGCTGCCAGTCAACCCCGCAGTAGGCCTCCAGCGTGCGCAGGATTGGATTTCCCTCGTGTAACGCCGTATAGACCGACGCCGTGGCATAGACGCGCAACGATGTCGCCTCCCGCAGGCAGAGCAGCCCCAAGGTGTGATCCATCTCCGCATCCGAGAGCACGATACCCTGGATTGGCGTCTGTCGGACGGAGCCCTGCGGCCACAGCGCTGGGAATGCGTTGATCTGGGCGCGGATATCCGGCGAGGCGTTGAAAAGGAACCAGTGCGTGTAATCCGCGCTAACCGCGACGGATGACTGTGTGCGCGCGCGGCAGGGCAGCGATCCGTCACGTACCGCGTGGCAGTTCGGGCACTGACAGTTCCACTGTGGAAAGCCGCCACCGGCGGCTGACCCCAGAATACGCGCCCACACCCATGCCCTCCATTCTTATTGTCGCGGATCAAGGACAACGTAGAAGCCAGCGCGCTGGCGCGCCTCGATGCGATACGCGCCAGCGCGGCAACCGTAACGGTTAAGAGCGTGTCCACAAACCCTCCATGCTCAAAAGGTATTGTTTCCAAACCAACAGGGGCACAATCGGTGGTTCCCTGGGTATCGGGAGGACGCGCACACCGCCATCGTGCCGTCCCGGGCGTTTGGAGACTGCGCGCGGGCGAGTTCGGCGCGTCGGGCGACCGCTGGTGGACGCAGGATCGCGTCTTTTTTGGCAACAACGGACCTCGTGGTCGACCAGAAGGTAAGGTGGAAGGGCCGTGGGTTTGTGGACACGCTCTAAGTCTGATAGACGGTCGACGACTACCAGTGATCGGCGTACGCAGTCACCTCAGCTTCGGTCTCGAACTCCTCGAAATCAGGCGTAATCCACTCCACGACAGTCACCCCCTTTCGTCACAGCCAATCGATTGACATGCTGGGTGCACGATTCTCCAGGCATCCGTACGGTCACCGCCGCTCTGTGGGGAGTGACGTGCATCGACAGCCAGATTGTACCCTGCCCCACCTCCCGGTGAACAAGTGAATACATCTACTATACAACACTCTGTCAGATGTTCTGTCAAGTCGTGTCACACTCTCGCCCGTCTACCTTTCGCGAATGACCGCGAGGAGGAGACCCAGGACAGCACTCCCCGTGGCCACGTCGAAGCCGACGTTGACGGCGCCGAAGAGGGCGGTGGTAGCGCCCCACTAAACCGTGGTCAGGCGACAGCCCCCGAGGGAGGTACTTTGACGCGCCCACGCCGCGCCGCCCGCGCGCGCCCAACCTCATCTGTCTGGTGCGGCGTGGGCGCACTCGTCAAGGGGAGGACGCGGTAGCGCAGCAACTCCTCCATGGTCCAGACGTGGTCGGTCAGGCCGGCGGCCATGGCCGGGGTGCGCTCCTGCCACTTTCGTCCTCCAAGGGCAGGGAGGCGGAGGCTCGCGTGGGGCCAGCAAAAGTTGTAGGTCGTGCCGACCAGCCACATCCCGCTGGTCAGCAGCGCGGTGCCGTGGGCCAGGCGTCGCCCGCGCCGGGTCAGGGGCGCCAACGCGGCGCGGAACGTCGCGTTGAGCCGCTCGATATAGGAGGTGTTGATCTGCGTGCCACCCCGCGTGGCCGTGATGGCCGTCGCGACTGCCTCCGCCGTGCCGAAGACCACCCGCCGCGTGACGTCTACCAAGCGCCGCCCGTGGTGACTCTTGACGACCTGCGCCAGCAGCACGGTCTCCGGCAGCACCAGGCGCGGGCGACCCGGCCGTCCCGTGCGCACGGCCACCCGGAACACGGTGCGCACCGCCCCCACATAGGCGGCGAACCCGTCCACACAGATCAAGAGGGCCGTGCGCGCGGCACACGCGGCCACCCGTCGCAGCGTCGCCGTGACCAACGCCCCGTCCCGCGCCGGGCTGAGGTCCCCACCCAGCCACAGCCGTGAGGGGACGGCCAGCGCCATGGCTTGCCAGATGCGCCCCTTGCACATCTTGACGCAAATCTCGTCGACCTGCGCCTGACCCACCTCGACCTGCCCCGTCTCCACCACTGCCGCATGCACGCGCGCGGCATGGTCCCCTGTCCGGTGCAGCCACGCCGCCACCGTGCGCTCGTCCAGCCCGAAGGCGGCGACGATGGCCTGGGTCGGGCAGCCGTGGCACCGCAGCGTCACCACCAGCACCATCAGCTCCACCGGGTGGTGCAGCCGGTAGAGCGCTGTCCCTCGTGTCGCCGCGAAGGTCTTGCGGCACCGCGTACAGCGGTAACGCTGCTGCTTCTGACTATGGATGCCAATGTTCCCGCGTCCCTGCTGTCCCTTGTTAGGACAGGCCGGATTCGGGCAAAATACGCTTTGCGGGTCCATGTGGTGTACGCTCCTGGCCGTGTGAGCGAGACACGGCTAGCGTCAGCATGCCGCATGCGACCCGTTCCTGTCACGATCGCCCCTCCTCCACGCTTTAGTGGGGTGGTACCATCACTTTAAACAGGTCAACGATAGCCTTGGCCATAATGCCGGTGATGCGGTGCTTCGCGCGCTGGGCGATGCACTGGCCTCATCCCTGCGCGGTGGCGATATCCCGTGCCGGTACGGCGGCGAAGAGTTCGTGCTCGTGCTGCCCGGCGCATCCTTGCCGGATACGTACCAACGGGCCGAGCAGATCCGAGAGACGATCAAGGGCCGGCAACTCGCGTATCGCGGGCAGGCTGCGGGCCCCGTAACGATCTCGCTCGGAGTCGCTGCCTTTCCCGATCATGGCACGACCTGGGAAACGCTCTTCCACGCCGCGGACGCCGCGCTGTATCGCGCCAAAGCTGGGGGCCGTGATCGAGCGCTGATGGCTGGTTCAGGTGCCGGTTGAGCACGTCGCGACTAGAGCAGCCGTCAGGCCGACGCGGGACGAGCATATCCGCCGGAAAAACAGTAACCACTACCATGTACGCTGCTACTAACGAGCCGCTGGGGCCAGGGCAATCGCATCATAGGTCCTTTACCGACAGATCATCGGCGCCGCCGTTGTCTACAACTGCCCGATTCGGTGACGGCCGTGCGTTCACGCCCGCTACCGAACGGCCGTCGGAGAAGGAGCCGTCATGCGATTGCCCTGCCGCTGGGGCGGTGGCGCGCCCTGGCCCTGCTGGCCCTGGCGCAGGTGTGCGGGATGAGCCTGTGGTTCACGACCTCGGCTGTCACGGGGGCGCTGCGTTCCCAGTGGCATCTCTCGGGGTCAGCCGTCGCCTTGCTCACCACCGCCGTGCAACTCGGCTTTATCAGCGGGGCGCTCCTGGCCGCGCTGCTCAACCTCGCCGATGTCGTCGACGCGCGCCGGCTGTTTGGTGGGGCCAGTCTCCTCGCTGCCCTCGCGACCATCGCCTTCGCCCTGTGGGCGCGCGGCCTCGCCCTTGGGCTTCCCCTCCGGTTCGCGGTGGGCGTGTGCCTGGCGGGTGTATATCCTCCCGGCATCAAGCTCATGACGTCCTGGTTCCGGCGCGGGCGCGGGCTGGCCGTCGGTATCCTGGTGGGTGCGCTCACCGTGGGCTCCGCGCTGCCGCATCTGATCGTGGCGGGAGGTCTCGCGTGGCAGTGGGTGCTTGGACTGTCGTCGCTGTTTGCCGTGGGGGGCGGTCTACTGGTGCTGCGCTGGGTGCCCGAAGGGCCCTATCGCGGTGCCGCGCCACCCCTGGACCTGACGTACGTCGTATCGATCCTGCGCGACCGCTCGCTGCGCCTGGCCATTGTCGGCTATGGCGGCCATATGTGGGAGCTCTACGCCATGTGGACCTGGTTACCGACCTACCTGGCAGCCAGCTTTGCCCAAAGAGGGGGGCCAGGGACGCCACCAGTCAGCCTGGCCGCGTTTACCGCCATCGGCGCTGCCGGCTTCGTGGGCGCTCTGGTCGGTGGGTGGCTGGCCGACCGCTTCGGGCGCACCGCAGTCACAAGCGTGGCCATGGCACTCAGCGGGGCCTGTGCGCTGCTCAGCGCGGTCGTCTTCGGCCAGCCGCCCTGGCTGGTTCTGTGCGTCGCCCTAGCATGGGGCGGGAGCGTCATTGCCGACTCGGCCCAGTTCTCGGTGGCCCTGACCGAGCTTTGCGATCCGCGCTACGTGGGGACGGCGCTGGCCCTGCAAACGAGCATCGGCTTCCTAATCACGGTGGTGACCATCCAGTTCACGCCGCTACTCGCGGCGGCGCTCGGCTGGCGCCTGGCCTTTCTCTGGTTGGCACTGGGTCCGCTGCTGGGGTTGGTGGCGATGCGGCGCTTGCGCGCGATGGCGCAAGCGTGCCGGATGGCGGGGGGTCTGCGTTGAACGAAGCCGGCAAGCAGCTGGTCCAACACCAGCGCGATGGTCGTGTGGCCGGCGATGGGGATGAAAATCGGGTAAGGTGAGCGGGTGGCCGGGCTACCGGCTGCACCCAGAGCGACCGCGCGATCCGTTGGGGTGACGCTCAACCCCGCAGACGCCGGTAGTGTCGTGGAGATCTTCGCGACCTAAATTGGCCCAGTGTTACGGAAGCTGCATCCAAGTGCAAAGTAAGGGTCGGTGAGTGGAACGTTCAGCAGTTTGTGGCGGCGAACTTCAGCACTCGATGGCGCACCGTCCACTCATTCCTCGCCCATCTCCTCGCGCAGCCACTGACCAATGCCCGCGTCTAACGCTGCCAATGCAGCAGCGAGGGTGGGATAGCTCGCGGCACCCTCCCAGACCATCCCACCTTCCTGCAAGGCCCGCACGACGGAGTGGCTGAACTCATCTTGGCCGATTTCGACCCAGCCATAGGCATCGACCCAGCGGGCTAGGTGCGGATAGTCTTCATCAGCAGCGTGTGCCATAGCTGGAGCCTCCTGGTGTGCTAAGGGCTCACTCCTAAATAAGTTGATCATCTTATCTGAGTCAGCACGCCTGACTTGAGCACGACATTGGTTAATTTATTTAGGAGTGAGCCCTAAGTGCCGCATGTGCCGCTGGACATAGCACTTCGACCATTTCTACCCTGTGTGGAGAAGATCATCCCTGCGTGGACAGGCGTCTTCCCTCAGGAGCCGGTTCTTCCTATACTCGTCCTCACCGCGGCACAGTGCCGACACCAGCTATTCTCGGCACTTCACGCTGGTCTGGAAAGAGAGAGCACGACGAGGAGGCAGCGACATGAAGCGGCAATGGACACCCGACGAGTTGGCGGAACACTGGACCCTGACCAGTCGTGATGGAGAGTTGATCGCCAACAAGACAGGCGCGACGCGGCTGGGGTTCGCCCTGTTGCTCAAGTTCTTTCAGCATGATGGCCGCTTCCCTCACCACAAAGGCGATGTCCCCACTGCTGCTGTCGTCTATGTCGCCCAGCAACTCGGTCTCCCTCCCGAATTGTACGCGCAGTACGCCTGGACCGGCCGCACCCTGGCCTATCACCGGCTCCAAATCCGCCAGGCCCTGGACTTTCGCGAGTCGACAGAGCAGGACATCGAGGAGCTGACTGTCTGGCTCCGCGAGGACGTGCTCCCCCACGACCATCGTCCCGATCGCGCGCAGGAGGCGGTCTACGCGCGCTGTCGGGCCGCACATCTCGAGCCGCCTGCGCCCAAACGTGTCGAGCGGCTGGTCCGCTCCGCTCTCCGGACCTATGATGACCAGGTGCATCAGCAGGTGCTCGAACAGCTGGGGCCGACCGGACTCGCGCAGATCGACGGCTTGCTCGCGACGACGCCCGAGGGCGAGGTGGAGACAGCAGACGCCGCGCCGGCAGACCCGCGCGATCCCGGGCGCCTCAGCCTGCGCGACCTCAAGGCCGATCCGGGGCGGGTCAGTTTGGAGAGCGTGCTGACTCAAATCGCACGGCTGCGCCGTGTCCGTCAGGTGGCCCTGCCGGAGACGGTGTTCGCCGGTGTTGCCCCGCATCTGGTGCAGGCGTACCGGCAGCGGGCCGCGGCGGAGCCGCCCAGCGAACTGCGCGCCCATGCAGAGGCGGTCCGCGCCACGTTGGTCGCCGCCCTGTGCCTGCTGCGCCGTCAGGAAATCACCGACGGTCTGATCGATCTGCTCCTCGCCACGGTGCACAAGATCGGCGCCCGCGCCGAGCGCCGGGTCAACCAGGACCTCCTGGTGGACATCAAGCGCGTCAGCGGCAAGAACACGCTGCTCTACCACTTGGCCGAGGCGGCGGTGGACCATCCCGATGGCGTGGTCCGGGAGGTGCTCTACCCCGTTGTCGGCGAGAAAACGCTGCAGGACCTGGTCCGGGAATACAAGGCGAGCGGACCGGGCTACGACCTCCAGGTGCAGACCCGGCTCCGTGCCTCGTATGGCGCCCATTATCGCCGGCTGCTCCCTGAGTTGCTGGATGTGCTGGAGTTCCGCTCGAACAATGCGGCCCATCGTCCGGTCATCCGTGCGCTCGATCTGCTCAAGCGCCACGTGGAGAGCACCAAGCACGTCTTCACGGCAGCAGACGACGTGCCGATCACCGGAGTGGTGCCGCCGGATTGGCTTGAGACGGTGGTGCATACCGATCGCAAAGGCCGGATCCGCATTGACCGCATCAACTATGAGATCTGTGTGCTGGAGACGTTGCGCGAGAAGCTGCGGTGCAAGGAGATCTGGGTCGTCGGCGCCGACCGCTACCGCAATCCCGACGACGATCTACCAGCCGACTTTGACGCGCAACGCGCTGCCCACTATGAGGCCCTGCACCAGCCGGAAGACGCTGATGGCCTCCCGTTAGTTTTCGGATCTGGCACACATTTGATGGCGTAGAGTGTCTGTGTGGGAGACCGTAGACACGTTGCCTCATGTCAAGAGCACGCGCAGGCGGAGTAAGTCGAGCTTGGCGCGGCCGAACATTTGCCGCTTGAGC
>JAABUP010010733.1_pt1 | contig 10696 bp, 8 predicted proteins | sample 5559201 | NCBI WGS metagenome assembly JAABUP01 (sample SAMN10711887, study PRJNA513373) | rock metagenome | isolation source: Antarctica rocks | place: Antarctica | reverse complement strand
TCCCATACATCAGACGTCAGGAAGATCGTGCCGTGTCCGACCATGTCGAGACTAATTCCCGCAATCCTCCCCACTACACGGATCCCTCTGACATCGTCTCCCAACTCGACGGCATTGACGAAGGGAATGACCCAATCGACGGCGATGATCCCGCATCAGACTCACGCTTAATGAAAATCGGCAACATCCTTGAATTCGATTCTCCACTCATCTTCGACCCCTCACCCATCCGTCATCACATACTAGGCAGCATTGGCCAGATCCGACTCGACAAGCCAGGCAATATGACTGACGAAAATCGCAATCAACGCTGGGAACACGTCATTGAGCATGATTTCGAGCTCATCGTGCGCGGCACCATGAAATACAGTTCCCCGATCAGCTCTAAGGTTTACAGTACCCGCGTTGCAGGGAGGACTGTCGTGCATCCGAGCGATGGTCTTGACGATAGAGGGAATATGAGGCTGTCGAAATCGAAGTGGCCGTTCGAGCCGGGGAGTAATGTACTACTGGAACGGCCTGGAAAGGGATTTGGAATCAAGGTCAGGTTAAGAGCATAGAATTCGGCCGTGGCGTTCCTTCACATTACATTGACGAATTTCTTATGTCTGTTTTAGCGTGATTGCATCTGGCGGTGCATTGACTGGCGTGGAAGAAAGGACAAGCGGTCACCCGCCTTATCGGTATACCCCAGATGGAGAATATCTGTGTGCAAGGGACACATTTATGAATTGGAGTGGTATTTAAATAGCCAGAATGCGAGAATCATCAGATGAATTGACACCCAATGGTCTTTGAGATAATCACGCTCTGGACGATATTTGTAGAAAACATCGCTCGATCCACAATGATCTGTTGGAAAGACTCGCGTTGCTTATCCACCACTTCTCCTCTCTAAATGCTGGCTCTTGGACCCCGACACTCACTCGTAGAATCTCAATACTCAACTAGACTTAGCGATTATTTCCAAATGATGAAGCTGCTCTAGCGCGCGTGGTAACGGCGCTAACCGACTTAGGATTTCAACAGACGTCAAGTCTAAGAATAAACTTTATTATTCAGGTTTACTCTTCATATTTACTCTCTAACTTTACTCCCTACGATTACTCTTTAAGTCCACGTTCACTCTCCCTTAAATTCACCCTTCTCTAAATCTACCCTTCCTAAATTCACTACCTACTAACTTTATTATTCGTCCCCAAGTTATTCACTCCTCGTTATATAAAATCAACTCACTAAGTTAAGATATACGCGCTAATTTATCTAGGTACGGATTATACCTAGCGCATAGACTAAGAATAATTACTTCAAGATAATTTCAACATACAAATTTTACTTCCAATCTCAAATGTAGGCGCTAGCCCTCGCTTAGTCTGACACCGCAGGTCTTGGAATAAATACACAAGGCATCGGGATATATCCTTAGCCGCCCTTTGTTTATGGAAGGTGATACAATGCATGAATTTCCTATATCAATACAGATTGATAATTCATGGCTTCCGTAGGATGCTATACTTTGCAATGCTCTGTCTAAACACTGTTACTCTTGCTATTCTATGTAAAGCCATGCGAGCTCATCCGCAACTTTTCTTACATACACTCGTATTCATGCTTTTCGTGTATTTATCCCTTTTACTCTCTACTCCTAACCATGCTCTTCAGGCTCAGGTGCAGCTCAACACGACCTGAGCATCTAGCGAACAGTACGATGAACACCCTTACTCATCGGCCTGCTCGCCTTATGCTTATTCTTATGATCCAACCCCTTACTCTGATGCGCCTTCTCGATCGTCGTCGCACCCGGCTGGAACGCCGCCAAGTCCATGGGATCAGAATTCATCAGGTTCTCGGTCACAGAGATAATATCCGTGATTAAGCGGTCGAGAAGGTCCAGCGACATACTCTCACGTACCACCACTCGCAAGATCTCTGTCTTGTCGCACGTTGGCGGCAGCGGGTAGTTGGGGATGATGTACTGCTTTGCGCGGAGGAGGGTGCTGATACTCTCCTGCTTGACGTGCGGGTAGTCCTTTTTGAATTCGTCTGAGAGACGGAAAGCGACAACGGGCAAGCCCGCGTTGTAGCCTGCGCTGCTCTCAGTGTCTTTGCTAAAAGAGACATCTGTCAAGTCGCCCTTGACGTGCTGGCCTTTCTTGCGGTGGATGTCGCTGACGCAGGTGTACCATTGCGTTGCCTCAAGAGACTTACTCAAAAGACGGGCGTTCTTCATACAGTTCTCCATGATCGCCCGGAAACCGTCAAAGCCGAGATGGATAAGGTTGTAGTACTGGGCTATGATCTGGGCGCCTGGACGGGAAAAGTTGAGCGTGTATGACTCTTCGGTACCGCCGAGGTAGTGGAGCTCGAAGATTAGGTGTTTGGAGAGGAAAGCCTCGTCGCGCCAGATGATCCAGCCGACACCGGCGTAGACGAGACCGAATTTGTGGCCAGAGGTGTTGATTGACTTGACGCGGGGGAGCTCGAAATTCCTATCCAACATTAGCTTCGTTCATCAGATAACCTTCGAGGACGACTTACCACTTAGGCCCCCCAGCATGAGCATAAGTGAAAGGAGCAATGAAGCCCCCACTAGCAGCGTCCACATGGATGGGAATGTCATTCCCAGTCTTCTCCTCATACTCATCCAAGATCTTCGAGATCTCCTCCACCGGCTCATAATGACCAGTGTAAGTACTACCCATGATGACGAACACACCAATGGTATTCTCGTCGATATTCTTCTTCACCAGCTCAGGATCAAGACGATACAAGCTCTTCTCACTAACGTCCAAGATCCTAGCCTCGACTTCGAAGTACCTCGCAAATTTCTCCAGAGCAACCTGAGCGTTAGAGCCCATAATGATGTTCGGCTTCGTCTTGTCCTTTCCCTCCTTATCCCTCTTCTCCTGCCACCTCCTCTTCATAGCCAGGCCTCCCAAATGTATAGCCTCACTCGACCCCGTAGTAGCACTCCCAATAGCCGTCTCCCCGTTCTGCACACCCCAAAGATGCGAAATGATACTCACACACCTAGCATGCATAGCCATCATAGCAGGATACTCATCAGCATCAGACATATTCTTCGACAAATTCTCCACCATCAAAGCCTCAGCTTCACGCTCCATGTATGTACCCACGAAACTAGCCAAGTTCAGGTTGGGACGGCCATCGAGATCGAGTTCATCTTTGAGCATTTGGTGCACAGCATCGGCTGGTGCCCCCTCTTTGGGGATCTTGAATTTGGAGATCTCTTGCTCGGAGGCATAGCGAGAGGAGTAGGGGGTTACGGTTGAAAGGGCACCTTGGACGTGGTGGCGGTGGGCTTTGGAGGGATGGTCGCGAAGGGTTTCGATGAGGTGGTCTGGGTCGACCTGCGTGTGGTTAGTACCTTCGTTCAGAGACTGTCGAGCATATAGGAGGATAAAAGCCGAAGTCCTGTCTGTAGTTCTGGACTGGGAGTCCTTTGAGGTTGAAAGGGAGCTTACGTGTCGTGCGAGAGACATGATGACGGTTCAAGGTAGAAGAAGCTTACAGTGCTTGGTGTTGGGTTTAAAGTAGGTGTCTGTAGCAATTGAAGAGCTGTTGATGGTTGCCAGCAGGGTTGCGTTTGAAAGAGGGTTTGTAAGTATCAAAAGCAGGTTAAACTCAGTGGCTTCAATTGGTTTCACAAAGACGAGGAATCAGAGGATTCCAAGAAACTTGGCAAACAGATCGGCCAGGAACGTCATGCCATCAATTCAGGGGTGCCGAAAGCTTGAATTTATCTCGATCTTCCCGCCCGCACTTAGCCCCAATTGAAACCTAATCCGCGGAAAAGCCTCTCCTTAATTGCCCCTCACCCCCTCAAAGCATAATAGACATATGGACCATGAGCGCTAAGGACCGATTCATCAGTAACTGGCAATGCTTTCTCGCTATCATAATATCAAATGGGTATCAAATAATTATACGCGCGCTAAAGTCTCTCCGACAGCAGGCCATCTTCCACCTATTAGCTCAGAGTCCTTGCAAACCAAGGCAAAAACTCTTCACAGCTCGATCAAGTCGATCTCCGAAAAATCAGGTGGACTCTTCCTATAGATCACCCTCCCTTTCGCATCCAAACCTGTAAATTCATTACTGATCCAGATATGTTTCGAGAATGCCTTTGTTCTCATAATCTCATCATCACTCACTCCCAGATCATCCCGAGGAACCCATATCACCGGCCGTCTCGCTCTCAATGCTTCATGCTGAAAGGCACGCTGCACGAGCTTATCTCGCTCATCGGGCGTCAAGTCCTCGATTTGATCGTTGATGCCGGAGAAGAGTGCTTCGCCGATTGCGTTCGTACCCATTCGTTGGGCCTCGACGTCTGGCGACTGTTTTAGTGCGTGGTGGTGACGATGGCGAGGTGATGACATATGCCCGGGCGTGTTGGGAGAGTTGAAGTTCTTGTTTCGAGAGCGATCTGCCCAAGATGCTTTGATAGGGACCAGGTCCGTTACAGCCTCAGGTATCACGGAAGCCAGGTTTCTTGGATCCAGTCTGCCACGCTCTTTGTGGGCTTCGATGTTTTGCATTTCAATATTCTCGATTTCTCTGTCTTCAGTCAAAGACCGACGCTCCCGATCTTCAAATACGTCATTGATATCGTTACCAGCGTCCTCGTCCTCTTCAAGCTTCCAGTGTTTTTCTTGTATTCGTGCAAATTCATCGTCACGCATAACTGCCTCGTCCTCCAAGGTGATGGGAAGATATCTCAATAGCGGGCCGAATGCCATGTTTAGCAGCCATTGGTAGATGGCCGTCAAGATCATAACAGCGATCATGATGATGCCTTGCACCTTACAAGGCGTATCACCATTCGGCTTCCCGTCCGGCCCTGCGTCTTTGACAAGGAAGAACAGACCAATCAGGCAAAGCTCCATGAAGTATAGTCCTGTGAAGAGCTGATTGATGGCTGTTGGGAAGAGCAAGCCTCCCGTATCGAAGCGAAACTTGGTCACGTACAGCGTATTGTAGCGGTAAACGAGCCAGAAGAGGCTGAAAGTGATGCAGTTGAAGATGAGTATAAGCGGTGAGATCACGGAGTAGATCAGTCCTATATGAGGTCAGTCGCATGCTTTATGAAAGGTTCTAGGGCATCACTGACCAATACAAGCCAAATTAGTATAAACGGGAAAGAACGTTCCCCATTGCATATTGGGCAGGTTGGTCTGTCTCCGCCACTTCTGTCTTGCGGTAGTATCAAGTAGCGGTGCGAGGATGAACCATTCAATCAGACCCATAACCTGGACAAGAGCTCCAGCACTGACAGACAAAGCCTGGAGTAACATGTAAGAAAAGAAGTAATTCGACGCTTTCGGCAAATTTGCTGCCAAAATGGCTGGTACTGATTGAGGCGATCTGCTGATTTCCTGAATGGTAGTGGTGATCCCAGACGAGATGGAGACCACGAGGAAGACTTGCACGAACAAAAAGGCAAAGTAGTACCTCTGCACGCTTAACTCCACAGCCATGCCAGTGTGATTGCCTTGAGTTTTGGCGAGCAAGCGTAAGATGATGGGGAGCAGGACAAGGAGTAAAGCAAGAAGAGCTTGAGGTAGGATACCTTGGATGATAGAAATCACCCATTCCGGCGCTTTCTTGAGCCATGCCAACCATTTAAACGTAGTCGTGAGGTAGTTTATCTGGGACAGCAGACCAGTGAAAGTAACTGGAAAGGCCCAGCCGATGACCAGGCCGATGATGATGACAATGACAACGCCAGTACGTATGTACGACTCCCACCACTTGATAGACATGTTGTCCCAAATCACATCGTCCGGAGAAATTTCAACGACTCTTGGGGCCATCTGATTGGGTGTGTGGTGGCTGACCGCCTGACAAGCCATGTGCGCGGCCACTTGGTTATTGAACTGTATGAATGCAGAGTTCATCAGTGGAAACTTTTCAGGTTCTTTCTGGTCCTGCTCTATTTCAAGGTTGAGGCGAGCGACTTCTTGGCGGCAGTAGTTGATAGTATCGACCTTCTTCCCCAATAAAGGCAGCGATAGCATCCACTGCCAACCGAAAATTGGAAGTCTCATCATGTCGCGATCTTTGTCCTTGAGGAAGGTCTTCCATGCAGGCTTCCCCTGGTTAGGATCGTACTCTTCATTGATAGCAGCAGGGTATTGTGCCTTCTTCTTCTCAGCTTCTTCCTTCTTTTGCTCCTTCGTTTTCTTGGGAGGTTTCTTCACTCTCGCAAGCCCGCCCTGCGGCCCTTTACCATTGACAGTGGCCTGCGGATTACAGCTGGGGGTCATTGGACTTAGGTGACTCAAAGGAAACTCGTCTTCCTCCTGACCATGAGGCGTAGGACTGGGAATACCGTAAGGCATAATCTTCTTCCGATCCCAGAATTTGAGCTTCGAGACGTGATGTTCTTCAGCTTCTCCAAGGCGCTCAGGGTTCCGCAGTACCTCGGAATTGAAAGATTCCCTATCAATGCGTGGGTTTACAGGTGCACCAGCAATGCCTAGACCTTGATTCCATCGATCGCGCTGTGACCTCGCATCAGCGGCACCATCTTGTGAACTACTTTGCCTGATAGTGCTGTCATTGGAGTGTTCCCGAAGTTGCGGATGACGATCTCCTCCACTTGTGGCATCATGAGCGCTGTGGCCATCATCAGACTCAGGAGATACTGATCGTGAGCCTGCACCATCGAGGCCGAAATTGACCCTGTTCCTTCTCGAACCACTTCGAAAGCCTGCTGGCTCAGGCGTAACAGGAACAAATCCTCCCGTCGTATTTAGCCGATCATCAACATCCTTCTCAACGGTCTTCAGGCCACCAAAAAGTGTTTTGCCAATGGTACCAATACCGTGACCAACAGCGTCTAAGCCCTGACCAAGTACAGGAATCGGAATGGCGCGCTTTTTTCGATCCTGCGATTGCTCTCTGGAAGGATCACTTTCTGACTCCGCCAAAGCCTCGTCGAGAGTGTGCAGGACCTGATGTGGGTCGCCCGAGCTGATTCCGTCAGTCTGCGCCATGGCCAGACCTTGCTCATTTGCAGCTAGAACCTGTTCAGATGCTCTTTTTTTCTTATCTTTGCCACCAGCTTTCTTTGCTTCCTTCTTTAGATTCTCCATTTGCGTCTTTTTCGCGTTCTTTATCAGGGCTGTTTCTGCTGATTCCAGGGATTTAGCGAGCTTGTTACGCCGCTTGACTTTTTCATTCAGCTCGTCGAAATTGCGGTTGATCCAGATGTTACGGATTCCACCCGGGAAGACATCGTAAAGCCCATCGAGTGCCCGGAAAGTGCACCATTTCGGAGGTATCGCAGTGACTAGAACGGTCGTTGCTGAAGCCCGTAGCCGGTGCTGGGGCGACGTCAAGTATGCTTGCCGCAGGCGAATATAGCCTCTAAGCTCGTCGAAGAAGACGAAGCATGTCCAAACGATCACCACAATAGCCAGTACGAGATGGGCCCAGTATCTGTTGTTCTTCAAGGGCGACACGTTGCCCCAGGCAAGTTGATCCAGCCCGGTGACGTTCTGCCAGCTGGTGCTACTGCCGAATCTTCCCTCGGCGAAATGTGGCCCTCTGCCTTGAACAGCATTTGTTGGAAGTAGTATAGGTAGAATAAGGAGTGCTACTGGGACGAATATTTTGAGTAGTGTTCTCAAGTAGCGTAGGAAGAAGTAGGCATCCAGGCCGCACTTCTGTATGAAATCTGAATTCGATGTCTGAAAAACAGGCAGGATCCATTGCCAAAGGCCTTTAGGGGGTGCTTTAGTACGCTCACGTTCGGGTACAAGAAAGGTTCGGGGGATACTATTGCTGGATTAGCCAGAGTTGCTAGATATGTGAGGAGTTGGACTTACTAGATTCTGCTGAATTTACTATTGAGCAATAGAAAGAGACCCAACTCAATACCAAAGATGGCGAGACCAGATCCTAGGGAGGCAAGAAACGAAGGGAGAGAGATGCCCTGATTCCCACTCTGGGCCGTGCCCGCGGTGGCATTGAAGGCGTTGCTCAGAGATGTAGCTGTTGGCGCTGCCGATGATGCAGCGGAGGAAGACATGTTGTAGAGAGGATGGTTTACAAAAATTCCCTTCTCATTCAAGGGTGTTTTCGAATCAAGCAGTACTCCGCCGAGTACAAGGCCTCTTTATTTAAAGTAGCTTCGTACTCAAGAAGTCTGAATATCGCAGGTGACATCGAACTGAGAGGAGGAAGGAGGGAGGGACAAGAATATTGTCGTTAAGGCCGGGGCATGTTTGCGAAGCGTGAACACACATCAGATAGCTCTGCTTGATCCTGGAATCAAATTTTGAGGAGGGAAGGTTCAGGGCATTTCCCCCTTTGTGTACCTTGCAGGGGGTCATTTTATTTCTTGATTCACAGAACCGTTGACGCGACTAAAGAATGCCAAGGTATCTAATAAAAACCTGCGGGCGCTAAAAGTGGTTGATTCTACTTTGATTGCTTGCCAACGAGCAGATGAGTGCCCGTCTCGCATCGGAGTCAGAACCATCATGAAACAACCATGACGCGAAAGTGAATGGCACGCGGATCTAGCCTTGTCCTTTCTTCACTCAAATATAGCGCGCATCTGGAGCTCGACCCGGCGAAAAGTGGGGCTCTGACGCAGGGCCAGCGGGGCAGATCTGTTGGCCCCGCCCTCCGCCCTCGGATCGATAGATTGAACAGCCTCAACATGCGTTCTCTCATTGAAGTTCGGGCTCGGAAGGTGAAAATCAAGAAGTCCAGATTTTCTTTCGGTAAGCAATTGCACCCCCTGCGCATATATGAATGGGCACAGGGTCAAATTCTGCAAAGCATGAATAAGCCATTCATACACGCCTTGGCGCCCTTTCAATCGCCCTTTACCTATCACACTGTTTCAATACAGCTTGCTGATACCTTGCTATGCAGATTTCGGCGACTGTTTAAAATCTACAATTATCTCCCTTTGGGACGGACTGTGACCACGGTCGATCAGAAGGATTGATCCTACACCATACAGATAGCCCTTCCACCATATCGAACAACCAAGCAAGATGGTCGGACTAGGTCCCAGGCGAAAGCCATCCCGCAAGGGTGGGTTGGCCATGGACAGGGCATTTGCGTGGAGGCTGATAGGGCATGAATAGGATCGATGGCCGATGTGCCTGAGGATCTCCTCGAACAGATCAAGTACCTGGAGAAGATTTTCACCGTCGACCAGGCCAAGCTGAAGGAGGTGACAAACCAATTCGTAAAGGAATTGGAAAAGGGAAAGTCGTATGTCCTCTTGCGCCAATGTATTCATCCCTAACATCAGAACAGGCCTCAGCGTTGAAGGCGGCAGCATTGTCAGTCGATGACAACTCTGAAATCATATGTACATTCTGCTAATCTCTGTAAAACAGCCAATGAACCCAACATGGGTCATGGGATTCCCTGACGGCCACGAAACCGGCACCTTCCTCGCATTGGACATGGGAGGAACCAATCTGCGTGTCTGTGAGATCATACTACTAGAAGAGAAGGGCGAGTTCGATGTCATACAATCAAAGTTCAGAATGCCAGAAGAACTGAAGACGGGAAAGTCTGATGAACTCTGGGAATACATAGCCGACTGCATCCAGCAGTTTATCGAGTACCACCATGAAGTGGAGTCTCTAGAAGAGCTCGACAAAATTCCCCTCGGCTTCACCTTCTCCTTCCCAGCCACTCAGCAATATATAGACAACGGTATCCTCCAGCGCTGGACCAAAGGCTTCGACATCTCAGGCGTAGAAGGCAAAGACGTCGCTCCCCTCTTTGAAGCAGCCATCAACAAGCGAGGACTCCCCATTAGGCTCAGTGCCCTCATAAATGACACCACTGGCACCCTTATCGCCTCCGCTTACACTGACGACACCATGAAAATTGGCTGCATCTTCGGCACAGGGTGCAACGCTGCCTATATGGAAAATTGCGGCTCAGTACCCAAGATCGCCGATTACAACCTCCCTCCTGACATGCCCATCGCCATCAATTGCGAATATGGCGCTTTTGACAACGAGCACTACGTGCTACCCCGCACACCATACGATATCATCGTCGACGAAGACTCGCCTCGGCCCGGTCAGCAGGCGTTCGAGAAGATGATTGCTTCCGCCTCGTGTTAGTAGACTTGCACGACAATAAGAGCTGCAACGTCTTCCAAGGCCAAGATATCAGCAGCTTACGAGGGGCATACAGCTTGGATTCCTCGTTTCTCTCCCTCATCGAAGAGGACCCTTTCGAGAACTTGCAGGAGACTGGCGATCTCTTCCATAAACATCTGGGTATCGTGACCAATAAGCCTGAATTAGAGATGATCCGAAGGCTAGCCGAACTCATCGGCACCCGCGCCGCTCGTCTCTCGGCTTGTGGTGTTGCGGCCATTTGCAAGAAGAAGAATATCGAGACCTGCCATGTGGGCGCTGATGGTAGCGTCTTCAATAAATACCCACATTTCAAAGCCAGGGGAGCTATCGCATTGCGGGAGATTTTGGACTGGAAACCAGAACAGAAAGACCCTGTGAGCATTCTGGCTGCTGAGGATGGGTCAGGGGTGGGAGCGGCGTTGATTGCGGCGTTGACTATTAAGAGAGTTAAGGCGGGCAATCTGGCTGGTATCAGGAATGTTGACGCCTTCAAGTAGAAGATGAGATTTCTCATCTAAGAGACGGCTACGATGTTTATGTAG
>JAABUP010010731.1_pt1 | contig 10699 bp, 4 predicted proteins | sample 5559201 | NCBI WGS metagenome assembly JAABUP01 (sample SAMN10711887, study PRJNA513373) | rock metagenome | isolation source: Antarctica rocks | place: Antarctica | reverse complement strand
GCAGCAGAAGCAGGATAGATCCTCGGTCATGGCGACGCCTCATCCTGGCGAAGGCTGGTGCCGGTCCCAGTGGATAGCGTCGTATGTACCAAAGACTTATCGCGTTCAGCAACCCTAAGACACCACCGAAGTTGCCGTGAGAACGCCGATCGTGTCGGCCTGTCGATGGACGACCTCGCAATCACGGACGTAAGCATTGGTCGTCCCGGTCAACTCCCGCTCGAATGCAAGGTGGAGACGTGTTAGGCTTCCATCTTGCATTCGAGAGCGCGACGCCGAGGATCTTCTCAATCCGAGCGAGGGACAGATGAATCACGTTGGTGGCAACGGTTCTCAGGGCGAACCGTGTTTCCAGGACCGGGCACCGAGACGATTCGCATCGACAATCAATGCATGGGTATTAGTGATCACCGTGCTGATTGCGCCCCTCACGAGGGCTCAGGCGGCTCGCGTCCAAGAAGTCGCGGGTGTGATTGGGGAGGTCCATTACACAGGCCCGCTCGTCTTCTCGCCCGATGGAAAACTCCTCGCGCTGCCGAGTCCCGAGGGGGGGCATCTCGATCTCTGGAGCCTGGAGACGAAGACGATTCGACAGATTGTCGATAGCCCCTCGATCATGGATGACGCACGCGCCCTCAACTTCGTCTTCTCGAAAGACGGACGGTCGCTCGCGGTCTACTATCAGGATCGCGGGATTTCGCTCTGGGACCTTGAGGCGAAGAAGGAGCGCGGATTTATCCCGATTGGTCGGCCCCCGTATCTTTGCGACCTGGCCTTCACCGATGGCGATCGTCAACTTGTCGCGATTCTGGCCGGGGCCTCTGAAGCCGCGGGAGCCCGACCCGGGCCGCCTCGTTGGGATGCCTCGGTCGTCCGCTGGGAGACCGCTACCTTGAAGAAACGGTCGACCCACACCATCGACCCGCTCCTCCAGTTCAAAGCGATTGCGCCCGATGGACGCTTTGCGGCGTTTCGTAACGAGACGAGTCAATCGGTCGTTGACCTCGCAACGAATCAAAATGTTTTCACCATTGATGCGGGACCGGTAGACGAATTCCTCTTTTCCGATGACGGTTCGATCTTCATTGTCTACAACTTCAGGGCGATCACAGTCTGGGATGTCACCTCGGGCAAGCAGTTCCGTCGGTTCGAAAGCACGACGAAGCGTTCGATGCAACCGACCAGTCTTTCCCTCTCCGCGGACAAAAAGTCGCTCGCCATCGGTCATTTCAGCCAAACTTTCAATGTCGGCCTGATCGACCTGGAGTCGGGAAAGGTTCTCGACACCTTCGCCATCGCTCCTGAAACCATGATTTGTCGATCCGTCCGATTTGTTCCCCGGTCTCGCCTCCTGGCGACCAACACCTACGCCGAGGATCGACGCGACCATGAAGTCAATCCGCTCCTCCGTTTCTGGAAGCTTCCAGAAGGCTGGTGAATATGATGGTTTCTTGATGAACCGGCCGATCCAAGGATTGTTGGCTTGAGGGAGATTCGCGCCGGGGAAGGCACGGAGTCCGTCGGGGGAGTCCGCCGCATGGTCGTTCGATCGAGAACGGTGTCGATTCTGGTCGGCTTGGCGTTGCTGGCAACGGTCCCGATCGTCTTCGCTCGCGTGGCGATGCTCTCGAAGGCGGGACGACCGGGGAAACCCTGGATCGCCCCCATGAAGCTGACGCTCCGGTTTCAGGTCAATGAGGCGGGTTCCTCGACGCCCATCATGTTCACCCGGTCGCGCGGCCTGGGCGGCGGTTGCCCCGGGACGGCCGGGGGATCACAATGGGGCCTGGATCGACCCAGTCGAGATGCCCGATCCCCCCGTACCGAGGTCCGACCGCATGAACCGACGCCGCCTCGCCGGATTGGCCTGCATCTTCGCCGCCCTGACGACCCTCCCGGCCGTCGGCGACGAACCCCCGCCGGTCTCGGAGCGGGCCCGGAAGGTCCACGCGGCCGGGATGCTCTTCGACGGCCACAATGACCTCCCCTGGCGGCTCCGGGTCGCCAACGACATGGGGTTCGACTCGCTCGACCTGAGCAAGCGGCTCCCGAGCGGCCAGACCGACATCCCCCGGCTCCGCGAGGGAGGCGTGAAGGCCCAGTTCTGGTCGGTCTACATCCCGAGCGACCACGAGAACCCCGCCCGGACGGTCGTCGAGCAGATCGACCTGGTTCACCGGATGGTCGAGCGCTATCCCGACGCCTTCGAGATGGCTTATTCAGCCGACGACGTCGAGCGGATCGTCAAGGCCGGCAAGATCGCCTCGCTGATCGGGATCGAGGGGGGCGTCGCCATCGAGGACGACCTGGCGATGCTCCGGATGTTCGCCCGGCTGGGCGCCCGGTACATGACCCTGACCCACAACAAGACCCTCGCCTGGGCCGACGCCGCCACCGACGACCCCAGGCACGACGGCCTGACCCTCTTCGGCGAGCGCGTGGTCAAGGAGATGAACCGGCTCGGGATGCTCGTCGACATCTCGCACGTCGCGCCCGCCACGATGGCCGACGTCCTCAGGGTCTCCGAGGCCCCCGTCATCGCCAGCCACTCCAGCGCCCGGGCCCTGGCCGACCACCCGCGGAACGTCCCCGACGAGATCCTCCGCCAGATCCCCAGGAATGGCGGCGTCATCATGGTCAACTTCTTCTCCGGCTTCATCGTGCCCGAGGCGGCCAGAAGCGGGGCCGCGATCCGCCGCGAGCTTCGCGCCAGGTATCCCGACCCGGCCGAGTTCCAGAAGGCCCTCTCCGCCCACAACAAGGCCAACCCGATGCCGCGCGGGACGGTCAAGGACGTGGCCGACCACATCGACCACATCGCCAAGCTCGCCGGGATCGACCACGTCGGGATCGGCTCCGACTTCGACGGGATCACCTCGGTCCCGGTGGGCCTGGAGGACGTCTCCTGCTACCCCCGCCTGACCGAGGAGCTGCTCAACCGGGGCTACTCCGAGGCCGACGTCCACAAGATCCTCGGCGGCAACGCCCTCCGGGCCCTCCGACGCGCGGGGGAAGTGGCCAGTCGATTGCGGAAGACCAGCCGGCCCGAGATCGACGCGATCAAGCCGGAGAAAGACTGAAAACTTTTCACCGCCAAGGCGGTTCAAATCTTCTTCTTGAGGTGTTCCCATATGATTCATCGCCTGGCCATCGCCCTCCTGCTGTTCGCTCCCTCGATCGCGAGCGCCCAGGAGGCGCCGCTCCCGAAGATCCCGATCGAGTCTTACCGGCTGCCCAACGGCCTGAAGGTGGTACTCCACCGCGACCCGAGCGTCCCCCGGGTGACGGTCTGCGTCGCCTACCACGTCGGGTCGAAGAACGAGAGCGCGGGGCGGACCGGGTTCGCGCACTTCTTCGAACACATGATGTTCCGGGGCACCAAGAACGTCCCCAACTACGACATCCCGCTCCAGGAGACGGGGGCGCAGTCGAACGCCTTCACGACCGAGGACCTGACCGTCTACTTCGAGACCGTCCCCACCTCGTTCCTGGACCGGGCTCTGTACCTGGAGGCCGAGCGGCTGGCGTTCCTGCCCTCGGCCCTGGACCAGGAGAAGTTCAACACCGAGCGAGAGGTCGTCAAGAACGAGCGCCGGCAGTCTTACGAGAACGTCCCCTACGGGCTGGCCGAGGAGACGCTCCTGGCGAACGTCTTCCCCAAGGGGCATCCCTATTCGTGGTCGGTGATCGGCTCGATGAAGGACCTCGACGGGGCGTCGTTGAAGGACCTCCGGCAGTTCTTCGCCGAGTTCTACCACCCGGGGAACGCCTCGCTCTGCCTGGCGGGCGACTTCGACCCGGCGGCGGCCCGGGCGTCGATCCTCAAGTATTTCAGCACGATTCCCGCCGGGAGGCCGATCCCGCCGGTCGCCGCGCCGACCCCGAAGCTGGCCAAGGCGGTCGCCCTGGACCGGACGGATCAGGTTGCACTCCCCCGGATCTACGCGGCGTACCCGACCGTCGCCGACGACCACCCCGACGCCCCCGCGCTCCACCTCCTGGCCTCGGTCCTCTCCGACGGCGAGGCGTCGCGGCTCCACCGGGCCCTGGTCAAGGAAGCCCGGGTGGCCAACGACGTCGACGCCACCAGCGACACCAAGGAAGTCTCCGGCCTCTTCACCATCGACGCGACCGCCGCCGAGGGGAAGACGCTCGGGGAGGTGTCCGCGGCCCTCGGAGCCGCCGCCGCCGACCTCAAGGCCCGGCCGCCGACCGCCGCCGAGCTGGCCCGAGCCCTCGCCAAGTTCGAGCGCCAGACCTTCGACCATCTGACCTCCCCGCTCGGCCGTGCCACCATGCTCGCGACCGACTTCGTCCAGAAGGGCGATCCGGCCTATTACCTCCGCGACTACGCCCGCTACTACAAGGTGACGCCCGCCGACCTCCTCCGGGTCGCCGGGACGTACCTCCTGGGGCCGGAGTCGGTCGTCCTGAGGATCACCCCCGCCGGGCCGAATCAAGCCAAGAGCGAGGCCGTCCAGGCCGGCCCTCTGCCCGGCCCCGTTCCGACCGCCTCGGAATCTCCCAGGACCCCCGAGAGTCCGATCTGGAAGGCGATGCCCGGCCCGACGCCCCCGCCGGCCTGGCAGGTCCCCCGCTACGTCCGGAAGACGCTCGCCAACGGGCTCGACCTCTGGGTCGTCCCCTGGCGGACCCTCCCGATCGTCGAGGCCCGGCTGATCCTCCCGGTCGGGACCGCCGACGACCCCGCCGGCAAGTCCGGGCTGGCCACCCTCACCGCCGCGCTCCTGGACAAAGGGACCAGAACCAAGACCGACAACGAGCTGGCCGAGGAACTCGACGCCCTCGGCGTCTCGCTCTCGGTCGGGGCGTCGGCCGACTCGACCTCGGTGGGCCTGTCCGTCCTGGCCCGCAACCTCAAGCCGGCGCTCGGGCTGGTCGGCGAGGTCCTGACCGCCCCCCGATTCGACCCCAAGGACCTCGATCGCGAGCGGAAGCTCCAGCTCGATGCCCTCCTCCAGGGTCCCGACAACCCGACCTGGATCGCCCAGAGGGCCTTCCGGACCCTTCTGTTCGGCCCGAACCACCCCTACGGGAACCCCTCGCAGGGCTTCGAGGCGACGGTCAAGGGCCTGACCCTCGACGACGTCCGGGCGTTCCACGCCCGGTTCGCCGCCAACCGCTCGACCCTGGTCGTCGTCGGCGACGTCGACCCCGAAGCGCTCGTCAGAGACCTCGAATCGACCCTCGGGGTCTGGAAGACGACCGGACCCGCCCCCGCCCCCCGGCCCAGGTTCGACGTCAAGGCCGAGCCGGGCGTGGTCTACCTCGCCGACAAGCCCGGCGCCGTCCAGAGCATCGTCGGGGTCGGCCGCCGCTGGGTCGGCCGCAAGGACCCGCGCTACTTCGCCACGGTGATCGGCAACCACGTCGTTGGCGGCGACTTCCTCAGCCGGCTCAACGCCAACCTCCGCGAGAAGAACGGGTACACCTACGGATGCGGGTCGGCCTTCGGCTACCGGAGGACCGGAAGCTCCTGGCAGGTCAGCACCTCCGTCCGGGCCGACGTCACCGCCGAAGCCCTCAAGGAGGTTCTCGGCGAACTCGACGCCCTGGCGAAGGACCGGCCGCTCGACGACCAGGAGATTGCCACGGCCCGCGAATCCGAGACCCGTTCGTTCCCCGAGTCGTTCGAGGATCCCGGGAGCATCGCCGGGGTCCTCGCCGGAATCGCCTCGTTCCAGCTCGCCCCCGATTACCTGGACACCTACCTCCAGAACCTCAAGCAGGCTCCCGACGCCGAGATCCGCCGGGTCATGCTCGAAATCCTGACCCCCGCCGAGCGGACCATCCTGATCGTCGGCGATCGGGCTTCGGTCGAGCCCAAGCTCAAGGCCCTGGGGATCCGCGAGGTCCGCCTCGTTGATCCCGATGGTAAGCCGCTGGCGAAGTGAGGCAAGTTGACGGGGACTGGCAGGCTGGGGCGAGATCATCTCTCGTCCCAGCCCTTTTCTTTTTCCTTTTCGTTACAATTCCTCGTCTTTACCAGCATTTACTCCGAATCAGAGGGAAGATGGCCCGATAATTCCATCTCGATTTCGCGATGATATTGGGGGATCCCGGACCCAGGGAAACTTCGGAGGGCGTCCCCCTCCCTGGGTTCGTTTGGCCTGGTCCGGCCTCGGCGATGGGGGTGCATCGGCACCGGACTTGGGGCCCTCTGGAATGGCTCTCGATCTGCGCTGGGTTCGTTTGGAAGGTTCGGAAGGTGGCCCGGACGGCTGCCGATGACTCACGGGCGGGTTGGGTTCGTCTGGCCCGGCGGGGACGGTCGGGCCAGAGGTGGTGTTGGGTTCGTTTTTCCGGGTGGCCCGGGTCGACTTCAGGTCGCCTGAGCCGGCCGGATCCGAGGGGGAGGGGCCGATGCGACTGACCGGCAAGAAGTGGCGATGGGTCGGCCTGGGGTTGCTCCTCGCGGCCGTCGCGTTCTTCGTGGTCCGGACCTGGGTGGTCCCGGCGGTCATCGTCGGGCAGATCCAGGCCCGGTACAGGGGGAGGGTCGTCGTCGGGAACTGGTGGCTGGGGATGAACAACTCGGGGGTTGATGGGCTCCGGCTCGGCGAGGGGACCGAGGCGGATGCGCCCGACTGGCTGTCGGCCGACCGGATCGAGGTCGACCTGTCCCTCGGGAGCATCCTCCGGGGCAAGTTCATGCCGACCCGGGTCATCATCGACCATGCCAAGGTCAAGTTCCGCCTCGACGCCAAGGGGCAGCCGGTGACCCGGATCCCGCTCGCCCCGACCCCGGTGGGCAAGGCCCCAGCCGCCGCCCTGCCCGAGATCGTCGCCCGGGACGCCGAACTGACCCTCCAGCAGGAGGGCCGGAAGCCGATGACCATCACCCACGTCGAGGCCCGCCTCTCCGATGGCCAGGGCCGCGAGAACATCGACGTCAAGACCGACGACCCCACCTGGGGCAAGGTCGCGGTCACCGGCCACTTCGACTATGCGTTCAAGAACGGCGAGATCCGGATCGCCTCCAGCCCCGACTTCGAGGCCGACGTCGACAAGCTGGAGCGGATCCCTTTCATCCCGGCCGAGGTCTGGGCCAACCTCCAGCCCAAGGGGCCGGTCGACGCCCAGGTCGCGATCACCTTGGCGGCCGACGCCCCCAAGCCGATTCACGTCGTGACCGAGATCACCCTCAAGGGAACGGCCGCGACCCTCGCCAGCCTCCAGGTCGAGTCGAAAGAGACGACCGGCCACGTGACCATCGACGACGCCCTCGTCCAGCTCAAGGACTTGAAGGGGAAGGCGGTCGACGGCAACCTGGCGGCCAGCGGGACGCTCGACTTCTCCCATCCGATCCCACGATTCGACCTCGACTTGCGGCTCAAGGACGTGGACGTCACCAAGGCCCCCGCGGCCTGGCAACTCGGCGAGATCGGGGCCACCGGCAAGCTCTCCGGCAAGGTCGACCTCAAGGTCGCCCTGCCCCCCACCGGGCCCGACCTGACCGGGACCGTCGGCGAGGCGGTCATCGAGAACGGGAGCTTCCAGGGGATCCCGATCAAGTCGCTCAGCATCGGACTCAAGGCCGAAGGGGGCGACCTCCAGTACGCCCCGCTGGCCCAGGGGTCGGTGGACAAGAAGGCGTTCGAAGGCCCGACGACGATCCCGGCCGCCAAACCGAAGGCCATCGCCGCGCACGCTGGCCAGGCGAAGCACGTCGGGCTCGCGGAATCGATCGAGGTCTGGGCGCCGGTCATCGCCGCGCTCCCGATCCTCCGGCTTGCCACCCGCGATCAGGGGGTCATCGGCTGGTTGGCCCTGGTCGCCTCCGAAGTCGTCGCCTCCCAGGCCAAGCAGGCTCCGGGCAAGGTGGCCAGCGGGATCCGCCTGCCCAAGACGATCTCAACCCGGATCGAGCTGGAAGACGTCGACCTGGTGACCATCCTCGCCAAGGGCGAGAAGTTCGGGATCAAGATCCCGGTCCCGGTCGCCGGCCGGCTCTCGATCAAGGCCGACGCAACGATCCCGATCGGATCACTCAAGGACATCCAGGCTTACATCTTCCGCGGCGACGCGACCCTCGCCGGGGCCTCGATCGACCACGTCGACGTCGGCCTCGTCTCGGCCCATGTGGAACTGGTCAACGGCGTCCTCGACCTGTCCGACTTCCGGGGCCAGCTCGTCGACCACCCCTCGGGCGACGCCCAGAATCCCCCGAGAACGACGGCCGAGCCGCCCAAGACCGGCGAACTCCCCCCCGCCGCCTTCCGGGCCCACGTCCGGGCGTCGATCTCGCCCAGGGGCCCACTCACCGCCACCATTGAGGGCCGGCAACTCCCGCTCGGCGAACTCCTTGCCCCCGTCCTCCCGGTCCCGACCCCGCTTTCGGGCGAGCTGACGATCAAGGCCGAGGTCCGGGGGGACCTCGCCAAGCTGGATGACCCCAAGGCATGGATCTTCGACGCCCATGCCGATAGCCGACGGATCGCCTACCGGGGGGCGACGCTGGACCAGGTAGCCACCGAGGTCCACCTCAAGGCCGGCAAGGTCGAGGTCACCGACCTCACCGCCCGGCTCGCCGGCCAGCCCCTCAAGGCCAAGGGCAACCTCGACCTCTCGGCACCCTATCGCTACGACGGGCAAATCCACATCGCGGGCTGGGAGATCGCCGACGTCCTCGCCTTCGTGCCCAACACCCCCAGGCCAGCCCCGGCCGCAGGGAAGTTCGACGCCGACGGCCGGGCGGCCGGGACCTTGCAACCGTTCGCGATCAGCACGCAAGGGGCCGCCCGGCTCCTCAAGGCCAGGGCCGGCACGATCCCGATTGGTGGCGTGGCCTTTCAGTGGACGACCGACCGCGACGCCCTGACCATCGCCGGGCTGGAGGCCAATCTCTTCGGCGGCAAGATGACCGGCGGGGCCCGGATCCCGATCAAGCCCGGGGGGAAGCTCGACGCCTCCCTGGTCCTCAAGGGGATCGACGCCGCCCGGCTTTCGGCCGCCCTGCCCCAGAAGGGGCTCGCGATCGCCGGGCGGGCCGACGGCCGGCTCAGGCTCTCGATGCCGCTCGACGCCTCGGTCGTCGACGCCGAGGCGCTGCTGGTCGCTCCCGACCTGACGGTCCGGGAGGGATCGGGCGAGGGGATCCGGGTCCAGACGCTCCGGGTATCCGCCCGGGCCGCGAAGGGTCAACTCGGCTACGAGGCGACCGCCGAGACCCTCGGCGGCCAGCTCCGATTCCATGGCTCGGCCCCGATCAACGCCGGGCTGGCCCGAACGATCGCGGAGGCGGAATTCCAGGCCGCCGGGTTCCGGCTCAACGAAGCCTGGCGCGGCCTGGGAATCACCGGCGGCCTGGCCGAACTCGACGGCGTGGGGGCCCTCGACGTCAACCTCCGGGCCACCCTCTCCCCGGTCCGGCTCGTCGCCCGGGGGATCTTCGAGCTCCGCGCCCTTCACTACGGGCCGCACCTCGCCCTCGGCGGGCTCCGGGGGTCCGTGGCCTTGACCCCGACCACCTGGCAGATCGACGGCCTGAACGGCGAATTGTTCGGCGGCGTGGCCAGCGGCGCGGCCAGCGGCGAGTCGAACCCGGGGACGACCAAGCGGGTCAACTTCGACTTCCGGGTCGACCGGGCGTCCCTCCCCCGGATGCTCGCCTCTGTCCCGCTCCTGGCTCACGGGGCCGAGGGGTACGGGTCGATCCGGGCCTCGGGCCAGCTTTCCGAGTCGCTCCGGGCGAGCGCCGAGGTCACGATCCCCCGGGCCCGGATCCTCGGGCTCCCCATCTCCGACCTCCGGGTCCCGGCCGACGTCGAGCTGAGCCCGATCTCGGGCTTCGGCGCGGCCCACGCGCGGCACTGGACGGGCCGGTTGGCCGGGGGCTCGATCCGGGGCAGCGCGACGGTCCGGCTCGGCCAGGACCGGTCGTTCCATTCGGACCTCCAGATGACCGGGGTCGACCTCGAAATCCTCTCCCTCATGCATCCCTCCGGCAAGCAGTCGGCATCCGGCAAGGTGTCGGGCAAGATCGCCCTCAACGGCCCCAACCCCAATCGTATGGATAAGATCCGAGGCCGGTTCGACCTCGACCTCGACGACGCCTCGCTGGTCGAACTCCCCCTGTTCAAGCAGCTCGACCGCTTCCTCGGATCCGCCAAGGGCGGGGGGCTCTTCCAGGACGGCGACATCCACGGGACCATCGCCAACAAGACGCTCTACCTCGAATCGATGACCCTTCAGGGCAAGCTCGTCCAGCTCCACGCCACGGGCAACGTCACCTTCGCGGGCAACCTCGACCTCCAGGTGCTTGTCAATACCAACGACGTGATCCCGCAATCCGGACTCGCGCTCGTCGGGCTGATCCCCGGCCTGGGACAGGTCCTCGGGCGGGGCGAGGAAGCGATCCTCCGGCTGGCCAACTTCCTCGAAAACCGCCTGCTCAAGTTCAAGGTCTCCGGGAACGCCGCCAATCCCATCGTCCAGATCGACACCGGAGTCGCTGTCTCCCAGGGCGCGGCCGGCTTCTTCTCTGGCGCCTTCCGGCTGCCAATCGGCGGCAAGTGAGCGAGGCCGGAGTCGGTCCCGCCGCGGGCCGACCGCCCCGACCCAATGGCTTCGCGGCCGGATCTTCGTCCGGCCGCGAAGCCATTCACATCATCATGTCATCGAAATGTGACGTTTCGATGATATCCTTGAACTAAAGCCATCCGTTTAGGGTGGCGTC
>JAABUP010010729.1_pt1 | contig 10699 bp, 15 predicted proteins | sample 5559201 | NCBI WGS metagenome assembly JAABUP01 (sample SAMN10711887, study PRJNA513373) | rock metagenome | isolation source: Antarctica rocks | place: Antarctica | reverse complement strand
GGTCGCCCTCTTCGCAAAAGACGGAGATTCGCACACCATGGATTTCGATCATGGAAGGCCCAATCACAACCGTGTATCACCCCGGAGGAGCAAATGCCGAGACCGTCGAGAGTATGAGAGCTGCACAGACCCATCGGAACCTTCCTTCTTTCCCACAAACTGTATCTGAAGTGGACAAAGGTTGCCCTCTTGACAAAAGATGGAGATTCGCACACCATGGATTCCATCACACAAGTCCCAACTACAGTCGTGTATCACCCAGGAGGAGCCAACGCCGAGACCGTCGAGAGTATGAGAGCTGCACAAACCGATCGGAAACTTGTTGAAAACAATTCGCTACCACAAGGATCACACTTCACTTAGAACCAACCTCATGATCACAGCTCTATACAGTATCCAGATCATCTTACTAAATGGTTTCACTTCAGCATTACCCATTGACATAGCCCACTTGCGAAATGCCACCCTAGCTATTGGCAAGAACAACTCAACGCGAGGATGCGTCACCTTTCTTCAATAGGGGTCCTTGGCCGTCATTGCCAGAATAAAACAGGCTCAGGTCCTCTCCGTGGAACTTGCAGTCTTCAATTCCAATTCCTCCTCCCCAAGTCTTCATGGTTTACACCAGACATCACTCAATTTGGCGGGATTCGATTCGAAACAATGGCTTCGTGTAGGTGGGGTATTTTCAATGCCTAGTACAGTGAGTATACACCTCCCATGCATTCAAATGCTACAGCGGCTAATATCTGACCCTTAGTGCCAATCTGGGCCTCAGACCTATTCATCCTGGGTGAAAGTGGATTCAGAATTCACCTTCTTAAATCATCACATTTCACTGTTCCTTGCGTCAACTTCACAATTGGGAAATCATCCATCTTTCTGGCATGGTTCACAGCCATCAGTCCATCAGAATCATCCACGAATCCAGACAATATAGTAGACTATCGCGATTCCTCGGGACTCAAAAAAACACCCTCATCATTACAACTTCCCAAACCCTCCAAACCCTAGTGAGACTCAAGACCCATAGGTTTCTCACCATCTGCACTCAGGAAGAGTAGGACTCATGATTGGCATACCCATCTTTCAGCTGGTTTCAAACCCACTTGAAAGTTACATCAACGGAACTGATATCGTCAACGCCAAAAGCGATGTGGTTTCCATGAGAAGGCGATTCAACGCACCAATCGGCTACAGCCCTCGCAAAGTCACAGTCAATTGGATTCCTACCCTCTGAATCAACAAGAAAACAGTCTTTTTCGAATGTATTCAAAATGATCTACACGAAAAGAAACTCCCAGAGATGCCAGCACTTGGGCAACCGCCAAAGGAGAAGCAGCTATGAAGGGAAATCGCCGATCAGAGCCGATCCAACAACAGATCAACAAATTGGACTTGGAAACATCATGGGAGAAGCCCCAAAAGTCCGTGCGCCCTATTCATTTCAGGAGCTGTATCCCACATTGACGTTCGTTACAAATCACCTTATCCCAAAGAATCTTGTTCACGGCCATCCACCGCACTGCTCTCTGCCATCATTGGACCTAAGCGGGACATTGAAGCACAATTGCTATCATTCTGCCGTAGACACCTTCAATGGCGTTTTTCAAAAAGAGCAGGAGGCTCTCAGAGGATTTCTTCGGTTGGATTCAGATGCATGAGCGCTACTAAATCATCAATGAGGACGAGATACTTCTTGTGGAGTGAAAAAATATTGCTTTTTGATCGAGCATGGAGAAAAGAGAACGCAGCAATCCACCTTTGACTAATCGTCCTCCACCATGAAGAAGGCATTCTCTCCAGGCCATCGAGCTGGTCAATCATTCACCGTCTCCTTTTTCTCGAGGCTCACAGATCTCAAATTAACATAAAGACCCACAAATCGTCGATTCCCATTTTTCACTTCAGAAAGCATGAACCTAGCTTTCACAAAACGACTTCCCAGTTTCTCTGGACGGCCGATGCCAAATCCTTTGGATGCATACCTTTGACTGGAAAAGCTATAAATATATCATCATCATCGCACACCTTCCGGATTACTTGAAAGCTCAAACCTCCTGTCACATTGATCGTGGGTGGTAAAGTGGCCGGCTCCATATCACCACTCAACGTGTCTTTCGAATTTTCTCCTCCAACACGAGCCAAAACATCCTGGTAATTAAACCAGGCTCCCATGAACCTCGATCAGATCGACTTTGGCATCGGAATTGCATTTCAACAAGTCCTGGCAATCCAACGTTCCCTTGACCATCTCGAGCGATGTGATTCTGCGGCTGGAATACCTTGATGAGAATGATCCTACTCGGTGAGTATCCGTCAATTTATTCCAGATCTGATCTCATCAGAGTGAAATCATGTGTGACTAACACGATGCATGGCAGATTTTTCAAATTCCTTGGGCTTCCTGCAGAGCTGCGTAACAAGATCTTCGAGTTCGTCATTGTCAATGTGGATCTCAAGGACAAGAATGATCTCGTTTCACGCGGCCGAGATAGCCGGCTGAGCATCTGGTAGCCTGCCTTCTTCTGCAGACTCAAATTCAAATTCACCAGAAGTCGCAACAGTAAATACGGTCTCATGATGAATCCTTCCATCATGTCCAAGACGAGAATCGTCTACTACGATGATGGAGACGATAGGTACCAGACAATTCCACAAAAGCCCCTGATCCAAAACCGAAGGTCTCTCAGGTTCTCGGCACTCTTGGTGATGGTGTACCTACATTTTCATTACTGACAGATCAACTCACAAATAATCCACATTTCCTCAAGCATATAGCACGCGGATTGCGGAGAGTAACACGAATACCCACCGACGAAACAAGATCACCAGATACAATCAGAAGATTCACCACAAATCCTCCCGGTTCTCTTCTCCGCACCAAAGCACAGCAAGAGCTCTGTAAGCTTTTGAAGCCATACGTCAGTAGGGGTGGAGACATCAGTCGGCATCAATACTGTACTCGGTGCGAGACAGTATTGCATTACTTTTGCTTTGACAAGACATAACGAAAAGGAGAGTCACAGAGAGACTGCGAAGCTTGTCGGATGACCTGAATGAGCAAACCTCAGTATGACTTCCAGGATTACTCTCTATGCTTGAATATTGAGGCAGAGTTCGAAGGGACTTGCTTGAAATCTTGAGAAAAGAAAAGTGCCAACCGAGGTGCGATTTGGTTTATAAAAAGAGCATTCCGGTAAGCTGCTCAACCAAGCCTCTTCAAGTACCAACTAATAATTATCAGGAAAACCCGGCTTTGCCGCAAGTTGATCCGTGGCTGCATGCATCATGTCAAGATTTCCTCCAATACGGGCAATGTCAGAAACTAGCCTCTATCAAGACCTTCAATACTATCCCCATTCCTCTATCCCATTGTTGAACCCAAGTTCTAGATTCGACCTCAGGCATGGACTTACCTCAAAACATTCCCTCCAGATACCTTGCAATCACAGCAAAAGCACAGCTTAGCACAGCTCTACAAGCATTTCGTCGCCCATGTTTCAGACCGAAGAGCGACACTGATGTCTAATCGGAGCGTCGAATCAACCGAACATTTTCATTCCAAATTTCGACGTCAGTCTTCTACCTGGATCAGAGCTCGGGCCCAAAAGAAGAAGTGCCAGGGCTTCAAGAGTCTTGGAAACTTCGTGATCCAACAAGCAGAACGCAAAGTCTGCTCACCAACTTTTCTGATCACATAAATCACATTGCTTTGGGTGGCACTGTTTATTACTCCAGTGATCGTTGCATATGTCCATCACTGGCACACCGTCAGCATCAAAGTTTTTTTCCTCTCACAGTTTGCGATTATCCAATCGAGCTGACTTGGACACATCAACCAGAAAAGCGATTTATCAAGAATTTTGGGAGATTTCATCTCCAATCAAAGGCTCATGGTACCCAACACAGCTAACTCCAAGGCGAGCGCCGTACGATCAAACCAGCCGAATCTGTGTCTTCCACATTTCTTCAAAAAGAGCTAGAGGATGCACGGGTACTTCAACGACCATGGCACCCGGCATAGCCACCTACGACGCAAGCGTCGTACGATCAAATCAGCCCCAAATCTGTGTTTCACACTTACACAGCTTATCACCTTTTTCAACTCTCCTTCGCAACGAATGTGTCTAAAAATGGAGTCTCAATTCAGACTATTGTCACACCCTGCAAACAAAGTGTGGGGGCTCTCTGCAGGCCAAGAGGGCCCCCTTCGGTGTAAACTTCGTACGATCAAATCAGCCGAAGATTTGTCTTTTACACTTACAAAATTTCTCACCTTTTCTGATTTCTCTTGGCAAATGGTTGTGTCTCAAAATGGATTCCCAACTCAGACCACTATCACAAATCTTATAAGATACCCATGAAGATTTCCAGGAGATTCCAAGGGACTAGGAGAGTATGTCATCCAACATAGCTAAGTCCAAGGCGAGCGGCGTACGATCAAACCAGCCGAATCGATGCCTTCCACATTTCCAAAGGTCATCACCTTATTCAATATTCTTGCGCCAATGAATGTGCTCAGGAATGGAGTCCCATTTCAGACCAATATCATAATCTGGCAGGATAACTTCGAGATTCTCAGAATGCTGATGGCACCAATTGCAGTAGCTGACTCCAAGGTGGGCGTCGTACGATCAAATCAGCCGAAACTGTGACTTTCAAAAGAATCCTCTCTAATCCTCCTTCACCAATGAATGTGGTCAGAAAGGGAATCTCAATTTATACCATTATCACAAACCTTGCAAGATGGCCATGCGAATGCAAGACCTACCGTGGGGCGTCCGTGAAGAGTACCGATATTCGGTATTTTTCCCGGTAGGGCTTTGGGACTGGGAGCGCATGGCGTCGTACGATCAAACCAGCCGAATCGGCGACTTTCACAAATACAACATTCCACACTGTTTTGAATTCTTCTTCACCAATAAATATATTCAGAAATGAGATCTCTTTTCAGACCACTGTCGCAAAGTTTACAGAATATCTTTGAAGGTTCTCTGCAAATTCAAAGGACTGCGAATCCCGCAGCCGAAACAAAAGCGACAACAGCGGTGACTCCTACGATGGGCCAATTGTGGTCTCGGAATTTTTGGAGGTGCACGACAACACCACTCCCCTCAATGGGAGTACAAAGCTTACCAGTACATCTCCTTGTAGTCACAAAGCAAAAGCGGTGATATTCTACCGAGCATAAGATAAATTTTTGAGGCGTCCAAGTGCAGCAGCGTTTCAGAGATACTTCGAGAACAACAACGTGCATTTTCCTATAGGACTCTTCCCGGAGGTAGAGCAAAACGAGCATTTGGGCAACCTTTGGTCTTTCTCATGTTCCACTACATGCCACTCGTCGTATAGAGGAAGAGAAAGATCCGACTGTTCGTCTGAATCGAATCATGCAGTGTTCCGGGTCAGGGGCTGTCGCTCTATTGGAGGGCTCTGTCAAGGAAGACATAGTCGTGATAGAAATCGGACTGCATCAAGCTGGGTCCTGAAGCCTCGTTTCACCAATTCTTTTTGGGTGTCTGTCAGCCGCTTTTATGGCTAGTCACGTCACCAATGCTATGGGGCTGTTCACGGACATGCTGAATTGGCAAAGCAGGATTCAAATTCTGTCAAAATTCCTTTTCAAGCTCAACGGTTATTTTTTGAGCCAAGGGTCTGGCATACTCACGACGCCTATTCATGCGTGTCTAAGGACACGGAAGCGTGTTTCAAAAGAAGAACACTTCATCCTCAGCGTGCAGCTTATCCACGTGTCACTCTCCCCTCGACCTTTGCGAGAGACTCCAGGGCCCATCACAAGGGCCAGACTGAACTTCAAGAAAGTTAATTGTCAGTCAAACAGTATCAATATCACAATGTACACCAACCATCCACCATCAGCGCAAGAGTGAAGGCTCCATTGGCGATGACGAGTCGGATACACATTCAGGAAGAGACAAGAGCATGCTCACGGCAAAGGAGCCAAGCACTCATCGAGAGGTTATCCCTGGGTAGGTTTGCCACATATGATCAGATCACAGCCAATCTCTGGGTCAGTATCCTGTTCCAGCTCACCATTCATGATACCACGCCTTCGGAAAACCTAGTCAATGCTCAAACCCGGTTGTTCGACAATGGAGGTCAGCGAGACATAACAAATGGGCGCAGCCCGGGATTCCCAGTCTCAAACAATCAGCCTTGCACTATTATTGATGTGGTTGCTTCAATGATGGAGAGATATTTTGATGTGAGAGGAAGCATAGGCAAGATCACTTCGGATGGGGCGAGTTGTCTAGTCTTCGTCGCCAAGAAAATACTGTCACGATTCAATTCGAGTTGGCGGACGGGCTGGGTACTGCTTGGACATCGGCAGGCAGAGACAAATCAGATCTCCATTGATCCAACACTTTGAAGGATGATCGATGGAGACGGGACCGTATGCACAACCAGACCTTTCTTCTGGATCGAAATAGCGCAGAGATCGCGTCAGGGTAGATCTCACTCTCGCAGTCGGAAACCGTAGACAGAGGGGTTCGTTCGGACCGCTAATGACCCCGATTTTGACGGGGTTGTGAAAATCCTGGCAAGAGTTGGGCAAGCCGTGGACGCCGTATATCAGATGGTGTGTACTTGAGCCCTCCTTCTGTAATTTACTAAGCTGACTCTCTGAAGGTAGATCTCGATTATCTTAGGAAGTGAAAGCAAAACAGGGAGTGGAGGCGGTACGGTTGGCAAATGGCAAGTCACTGGAAAGACTAATGTTTTCTATGAGGTGCTGGTGGGGATGACAGTGATGTCAAAGATCAAAGACCCAAACCGCAAAGGTGGTTGCCTCTACCACGTCCACGCGGATCGTAAGAAGTGCAAGTGATCCATTCGGTCATAATCCACAACGCAATTGAAGGGCGGAGGAGTTGGCGATTCTTTGTTGTAGTATTGCGGCATCAAGAGGCGTGGCTAGTTTGTATACAGGTGAAAAGTGCGGCTGATTTGAGATAAGTTAGTTTAAGATCGTAATTCAAAAGCTTTATTCTATCCCGCTTGATCCTGTCAGATGATTTTTACGTCTGGGGGTCGAGATTTCGAACCAATGTTGCCCTTTTGGCTGCATCAGTCATCATGTCTGTCAAGCGGCCATCACCTCTTTCAAGTCTGGTCCCGTAGCTCTGAAGCGAGCGAGAGGATCGTAGTGCCCGTCGATATCACCGAAGGGTATCGCAGGCGAACGGATTTCCTTGGATAGAGAAGATAGGATTAGATCAATGCTGTAAGCACTAGAAGGGGTCACCGGCCAACCGAACACCCCCACACGGCTGACACTCCGGATTTAATGATCTTATATCTCGGGGTTTTGCTTTCACGGCAACTTGAGGGGACTAAAGTACCTATTACACCTATTCCAGAGTGAGCGTGGGGTGCTCATCACTTCCTTCATCATCCTCCAGGGGCCGAGAATATAGCCCTTCGCTAGCGCGTCCCACGGTCTCAGGAACTTCGCCTGAGCGCGGCACAGATTGGCTTGGCTGTTCGCGCCTGGGGCCTTGGAAGTTGGAACTCATACGACGCAGTAAAACATGGCACAATCTCATACCCGGGTATTCAATCATTCCACATTCGTTCTATTCCTTCACGTGATGCCGAACAGGCGTGTAGCTACCCTAAAGACATTCCATGACATCTAAAGACCGTGCTTCATTAAAAATCAGAGCGAACTGCAGAACGCCCACCGCTCCAAGCCATCCTCTCCCTTTACCCCACAGCCATTCTTCGATATTCGGCATCCAGGCTGGGCGCCGTCTTTGCGGTCGTGGTCAACCATATAGAGCTCGTAGATCCTCACGCCAGCTAGGAGGACCCATGTAGCAGCCGATGGCAGGTACATCTCTGCGAGCCTTTGCTGTGCGGCTGTCTGAATAGGCACCTCGACAACCTCCATGAAGCCGGTCTCCGCATGAAATACCATGACTGTCGGATGTTTACCAACAGCAAGATACATGGCGCCAAAGATCGTTGCGTTGAGCAGAGGTACGGCCTGAGCAATCCAGTCACCTTCAAATTTTTCCATATCTTCCTCTTTAGGATCGATATCTGTGTTATGCAATTGCGTATGTCAGTGACCAGTCATTCTGAAGGTACCATTCTTTGGATTATGCTGTGGGATGCTCATTACTTACCGACGGCGTATTCCTTGAACATGATTAGGAACTCCGGTAAGTCTCGCCGTTATCTTCCAGTATCAATCCCCACGAGTGATAGCCTTACCATGCTTGTCTGTGTGGCCCGGCAGGCTGGAGAGGGAGTTGAGCAAGTCAACCTGACGCTCTGCAATGGCTCTGTCACCACCTGAAGCTCTAGCAGAGCTACAAATGACTCCCAGAGCGTCGTGACTGGTAAGGTTTTTGGACTGCGCTTAAGCGGAGGTGTGTATAGTGAAGCGATGGTATGTGCAGCGCTGTTCCAGTATGATTCGCCCTCAAACGCAGACTCCAGGGTGTCGATTGCACGCTGTTGCTCGGCATCTTGATTGTGACTACCACGACGGAAAGCGTTAGCTCAAGTCTTTATTGACATGCTGCTGATGCGTTTATGGTGTTCTTCTTATAACTTTCGGATGTGGATGAGGTAATGTCAGTGTACTGGGAAAATTTAGAGATTGACAGTTTCGGCTTCTAAGCGGAATGAAGAAACAAAGAAAAGACTACTTATAGAGATTGCAAATCAACACAGCCTTGAAAAGGAAAGGTGTATTCAAGGCGGGTCTTATGTAGCCAATGACAGTCTTTTAGATTTTCAATCAAAGAAAAGTACACTGCGTCTGAATCCTGATCTTTTGCTCTGTCTATTCATCGAGACTTAAGCAGACTGAGTTCTCCTGTGTAAATAATACCGGCAATTGTGTCCAAACACCCCTCAAGATTGGGTGATACGAGGATGCGTGCGCATGCGTTCGCTGAGACTCACCCGTGCCAAAATGAGCACCGTTGCAAAAGGCGAGGTGAGCTTGGAGGATTGGCAGCTCAATGGAGACACGGAAGGACATGATCCAAAGAGCCGGCCGTATAATGTCCGATGTACTGGCTCTGCGCGCTGAAACGAGCGGCAGTCTTTGAGCAAATTACCCACAACAGATAAAGACTCAGGCTGAATTCAAGAAGCCTCAAAAGGCAAAAAGATGTTCGCGACTGCCCGACACAACGGAGACTGGAATTAACCATCAGCACACTACGTCATCCCCGGGTCGAAATTTGATATTCAAATCTGCCTGAACCCAGAATCGAACCCAGAACCCTGGGATATTGCTCAATAATGGCTAGCGTTAGATCCTACCAATCACCATTGATGCAGCAAGGCGCTAACCCCAGGTCACACTAAAGTGATGCAGCAGGGTTGTTGTCTTGGTCAATTACGATTAGTTGTGTGTCTACCACTCAACCACTGGAGCCATTACCGATTGACGTTATTCTTTTATTGCGGTATATCAATCGTCATTTTTGATCCTGCAAAATGTTATTTAAGGCAGGGCCTTGAAATCCAATACTTCTGAGACCTTTCAAATGGCATTACCTCTACAATGAGGACTCCATGCATTAAACATCAAGTATCAGAATCACTATTTGAGATGCGCTCTACAATCTTATCACTAGAAGTTTTCTCATTACTTGAATCGTTGCTGAGATATCTTGCTGCGAACTTGGCCCGTGTTGAATCTAATTCTTGCAACACCAAGCTTTGACTTGAATTTCTTGGCTACGAGCTCACCTCCCATGCCTATTTCTATCACCCGTATACATCTCTTTCTTTCCAGACTATACACCCGGACTGATAGAACAATAGTAAGATGCTGCCTTCTTCTCAGTCAGTACATGTCAAGGAGATTATCTAGGGAAGTAGACAGTGCTAGATGTGGAGTCTCCCTTGTGTGCGGTGTTTGCGTAAGGAATGGCCCGTGTTGACGACTTAGCTGCATGGGACCTCGAGCCACTTTACAGACAGCATCGTCACAAACAAAACTGGAGGGCTGTGAAATGTTGCCCTCGACTTCACCTCCAGCCAATCACAGGATAGCTATGCTACAATGTTGCTATACCTGCATGACAGGTGGCCTGATAGACCCAGAAAGGTAAAGTGAACGTGGAGACTCTACCTTCGGCTTGCTCTAGCAACATCGGACGGCACACCCAGATGAAGTGAGCCATATGCGGAGAGGAAATGGGCTCCAAGCCATGCTCAAAGGCACGTCATCCTACGACTACCTATTGCAAGCGCGGCACCATCTCGTACGTAGCTGTCTTCGATTCGAATTGTCTGAGTGGTCTCATATGATGCTCCTCTCCAGAGTCTGTACCTAGTCCAGTTCGCTTCTGCCAGCCACACCGTACCGCTCCCAGGTCCAGTGTAGCTACCGCTACCGCACGTAATATTCATCCCCACTTCCCATGTTCAATCATACAATCAAATTCGAGGACTTCACAACACGTGGTCTCGAATTCAGGGCTCATTTCCACGAATTCTGGATGTCTGACATGTACGGCGACTCGCCGGCCTTCTTGTCCGAGAAGAGAGGTCCGGAGCTTTTCAATGTGGCTATCTCGTTCACCGTTCTCGAGACAATCTTTGTGATTCTGTATTTCTCCTCTCGAGTCATGAGCAAAACCGCCAATGGATGGGATGTACGTCTTATACTCCCGGCATATCTTTCCAACATTGGCCTCATTGG
>JAABUP010010728.1_pt1 | contig 10702 bp, 8 predicted proteins | sample 5559201 | NCBI WGS metagenome assembly JAABUP01 (sample SAMN10711887, study PRJNA513373) | rock metagenome | isolation source: Antarctica rocks | place: Antarctica | reverse complement strand
TTGAGGTGACCATGTGTGTGTGTGTGTGTGTGTGTGTGTGTGTGTGTAGGTGTATCAAGTTGCGTAGCAAACTTGCAGGGGCAGACATCCAGATGCACAAGTGACCGGAGTGCATGGTTGCATAGCGTCTGTTCACATCAGTGCACATCACACATGTAAGATATCATATTCACCATAGCAATACTGTGAAGTGCAGATGTAATGCATCAGCAAGCTGGGTAGTTATGTGCAAATGAGTCTGCCCTGGTGATCAATGTAAGGTTACCTGTGGTGGCAGACGCAGAGCAAGCTGATCCCAAGCAGCAAGGAAGTCTAGTGTTCTCTGAGCTCCAAGTCCAGCAAAGCCATGCATTTGTGCAGGAGTTGGGTCTGAAGGCATAGTGTCTGACGCCTGTTTGCGGGCAGGCAGAGCTTTGTTAGAGTTGTGGTGCAAGAATAGCAGCATTTGAGGCACGACCAGGCTTCCTGCAGCAACGTACCGCTTTGACAGGTATGAAGCTGGGGCACTCTGTGACGGTACTGCTGCTCTTGGGACACTTAGACTTGCCAGTGACTCGACTCGCTCGGCGCAAGGCGCGAGTGGGGGCGACACATGGGTGCTGCAACCTAGATCCGGACCGCAATTGCCGCCTGTGATTCTGTGCATTGGCATTGATGGGCACAACGCCGTGGAAGGCGACACATGCATGACACGAGCCGCAGGGCTGGCACGGTTTCATTGCCTCCGACTTCAAGCAGTGGAACTGAGCATTGACGACCCGGGCAATGCGAACTTTGGTGATTGCAGGGCTGCTGCAAGTGTAGCATATACGCTCCGCACTTGCATCTGATCTTGACGACACTCATAGGTCATCAGGTTTGTTTAAGCCCTAAAATTCAGTGTCTCATGGTGAACCTCACAAAGACAGTGTCGCTAGTTGTTTCAAGACGATCATACTGTGCAATCTAACCGCTCTGTGTAGCAGACACGTATGGATTCAATCGTCACTTGTTATTGACCCTGTGGTCGAAGGCACAGGCGTCGGAGTCAGGTCCAGACAACAAAGCTTGTGCTCTCGACCACCGATCGGCATGCTAGTCAAACCGACCATGTCTGCTAGCGCGTTTGGGGCCAGAGCACCGCCGTTTGTTCCTATTCAGCAGATGCATATTGCCCCCTGCCGGCGGAGACTTACCTTCAGGTTGCCGGCACGACGCGTAACGCTCGAGTTCGAAACTTCTGAAGGCCCCAAGACAATCGACTGTGACAGCGGAGACATTCTCCGCGATGTCATGCTGGAACAGAAAATAGATTTATACACAACTTGGGGGAAGATATGGACGTGCGGAGGAAACGGGCAATGCGGCACCTGCGTCGTAGAGGTGCCTGTGCAGCTGTAATACCACAAGTAATAATCACTGTGAACCACACGCAACCATTACACTTATGTCTTTCAGGTGGTGAGTGGTGAAAAACTGCTGTCTGAGAAGAATGACACCGAGACAAAAAAGCTCAAAAGGGTAATTATGAATGACGTTATGTTGATGAACCCTGGCTTGATGCCCAGTCTAACTCCCAAGAGTGGGTTTGTCTGTCTTAAGCCCAAAACATGCTTACTCACTGGGCAACAGCAGTGTTTCAATATGATGGGCGACTGTACCATTCAGCTGACCTTGTGCTGCAGAAACCAGAATCATATAGGCTGGCTTGCCAAACAAACGTGGGAAATGGAAGCAACAAAGGCACAATTGGCTTAAAAACGAAGCCGCCATAACCTGACAGACGTCTTGACTAAGGAGGCAGACATGACAAACTGTTCTGAAGGAATCTAACCAACTGATGATCTGCGTGACTTCAAGGGTTTCCACTGTTGCCCCTGACAATTCATCAGCTTTGCATCAAGTGCTATTTTCTGTGCTTAGCAACCCTATACCACTTCAAAAGTAAGTTTTCATCTGCTGCCAGCATGCCCTATGTTGTGTTACACATATGAAAAGTTGCAAAGTAGCAGTCCACTCTGTGATTCCTAGTACCAATACAGTCCTCTGATGACTGCATGCCAATGGTGTGCATGCCTCGATGTGCAGAACGTTAACGTTGTATGAGCTCAGAATCATAACAGTGTATTTGAGTCATGCTCGGATAGTGATGACATTCAGCAGTACCGTCGTCTGTTGATTGCTCTGCAAATATGCTGTGTAAGATTGTACGTAGTGCTTACACAACTCAACAAGCCTGAAGGAGAAGATATCATGCAGACTGCTGCTAAATCAGCAATCAAAATGTGGCCAAGGACACAGAAATCGATCGATTACATAGTGTATTGTAGCAACAAAGTGCAGTAATCCATAGCCCGTGTCCATCAAATACAACACAAATCATGTTTTTTTTCATGTCTAAAGACAACCCCATGTCCAGAGGAAATTTCTGAATCACATCCAGAACACTGTACCAGATAATGCGGAATGAGGGGCAGAAAGAACAGGGGAAAAAAGCGTGAATGCTCAAAGTGATGAAAGGAAGAGTCAGAGAACAGAATTTCAGAAAACAAGAACAGCGTTACTGACATGCTGCAAATCAGTTTCAGTGATCTTGACATCGAATGTGCATCAATGCCGCCTGCAACCTGCCCAACACAATGCATACCAGGGCATCATTTAAGGAGCCAGCTGGCAGACAGTGCAGATGCCCCAGAGATGTGTGAATGGTGCAAAGCTATGCCAATGGCTGAGCTCCTGCAGTGTCCCTGAAATCTGAAAACGCTACTGATATCTGGCAAAAATAACTTGCCCTGAGCTAAGTCACCTGTTGCATATCACGATAACAACTGTATAAAGTCTGAGGAAACTGACTATACAGCATGCTGCTGCTGCTGTTGTTGGCAGATGGTCTGAGGCTGAATTCCGAGGCTGAATTCAGAGTGTAACTGTCCAGTGATTGGAATGTTCAAGGCATTGGCGGCGGAGGGGGCAGAGCATGTTCTGAGAATTGCTGTGCAGAGTATGCAGACTGTCCTCCTGTTGTTGAGCGCCCATAGGCATCCTGTACAGTCAGCACAGGAGGTGATCAGCAGCTGCACCAGTCAAGCCTGGCAGTGTGGTAAAGTTTTCAGCTTCAGCAATTGCACTTTGTGTTTTGGGCCATGTGGTCCACACATTATTCAAGCAACCTGGCTGACACCTGATGACAACAGGCCAAACCAAAACGCTGTGCAACTTGAGTGAACAGAAGCTCTGGGACAGGTGCAGCAGTATCACAAGCAGCACAGGATGGTGTGTCTCTGCGATGCCTTTGGTCTACCTTAGTCTGACTGCGCCCAGCAGGGCGCAGAGTTGCAGGAGGAGGCGGCGGCAAAGCCTGCTCTACAGGTGCAGACAGCTGGTGGCTATGCTTTGCCGCTGTCTTTGCCTGCTGCAATGCGCTGGGAGATGGAGTGCACTCCCCATCTTCAGGTTCAATGCTAGCTGCCCTCCGTGACATATGCTCACCGGCCTGGCAAGCCTACATCAGCAGTGGCTGAGTCAAGGTGCACAGTCTGCACGCTTGTCCTAGCCAGAGTTTGGAGGACAAAGCTACACCATATTGTGTTCATCTTACCAAGGCCAATTGCACTTCAGCTTTGGTCTTGAGCTGCTGCACTTCCAGCAGCTGTTTCTGAGGGTCAGCAGAGAAGTCTGTAACCATAGAGACTGGGTCTGCATAGGTGAGGTCAGCTGAACTCTGTTTATGCTCCTCCAACTGCTGCTCAAGCTTCAGCTGCTGCTGCTTGAGCTTGTGCAACTGCTCATTCCGAGCTTCCTCTTGCTGCCTCACTCGCGCTGCCAGGTCCTGCTGTCGAAGTCTGACTTTCTCATCATGCCTCCGCTGCCATAGCTGCTTGTTTTGCTCGTGCCGCTGTTCCTGCCGTTTGCGTCGGAGCTGCTCCTTTATGACATTTACCTGGAGCTTGTCCTGCTTCTGCCTAGACGGGTTCTGCTTTTGCGGGAGCTCAACCTCACGTTGTCCAGCACTGCTCGGTGCAGCCGTTGTTTGTGATGCCAATTTTCTATTTGCATTCATGAGCAAGCGGTATAAGGACGTAGCTGTAGCGTCCCGCCCGGCATCGTCCCCACTTTCGTTTTGAAGAATCGTTATAGCTCTCTTGTAGCAGCCAGAGCGAAAAGCGCTTGCAGAAAGTCTGTGCGAGGACTTGTGCACCTCAAATACCCTTGGGTGGCTTTGATCCCAAGGCATGGTGCAGGCCTGTCACGCGGACAGCTCTGAGAGCAGGTCAGAGAGCAGGTTCCTGCCCTAGCTGTATAATAGTCCACCATTAAACCACTCCTGCGTCAGAGTTCGAAACAGCAGGAAGCGATTGTTCCCCACTGCCCAGATACAGACTGCAGCCAATCATGGATTGCCCCTTTCACAGGTGGCACCTGCCGTCACCGTTTGCTTTATCGTTGCGATTGGCTATTCGTGACCTTGTAGATCTTTTCTGTTCGGACTGCTTGTTTCCGCTCCAGCACATCAAAGCATACTTCCGCCTGTGGCAGTTTTATTTCCTGCTCGGGCGCGGGCGCCTCATTGTTAGCAGTCACACAAAACCCATAACAGCCTAAGTACTGATCTACACTTGCTGTGCCGTTCAGTGACTTGCAACACCGAGTTAAGGGCTCTCTCAAATCCTTGTGCGTCAGCGTCCGCCAAGTTGACAATTTCCTGCTTGATATTGTACCGATGCAGCTAAAGCGCAGGGTGGCAGTGACGCAGAGTGTCAGCACGAAGGGATGAAGATGCTGTGCAGCATGGCAGGATTGGCATTTGCACTTGCTGCCGTGAGCTCTCTCAACAAGTTGCATCTGTGCTATATGCACACTGTCACCTGCTCTTTGCATCATTGGAAGAGACCTTGCCAGCCATGCTTGGTGTTTGAACAAGCGCAAGTGCTCTAAGACTGTCTTGCGCGCGTGCAGCATGCTTGTATGCTGCAGCATAAATCGAAAGTACAGGTTGTGCATTTGCTTTGCCAAACTGATACTGTTACCTACCTGGGTGCTTTCCATGCATCCTTTGCGTTGCAACATGCAGTCAGCATCAACTCACTGCGTTAATGAACATGACCTCGCACTTTTGCTTACTTGCAGACAAGCATTATGTGTATGAGTGCAACAGATGGCCGGCTGATTTGCGACTCAGATGCTGTTGCAGCAAACTCCAGCTACACGCTGGCAACAGGCACAACTAATAAACGTCAACCCCCTTGTGCGCAAGACGTTGGAGTTGCTTGGGGCAGCATATTTGCTTATATAATGGTGTGTTTTGGTTTAGGCGCTGTGATTGGTTATGTCATAAGTACTCCTTGGACGTTTTTGCCACAGGCTATCCAAGACAGACACATGCTTTTTCGTGTTGGGCTTATGGTCGGAGCTCTGGCTCACAGTGCTTGGATCATTGTCAAAATCATAATGTTGCTCAAGTATGGCAGCAGTACATGATGTTTCTCTGATGCTGTCTCTTCAGCACATTAGGCCAGACTTGTGGTGCAGTCTGGCAGATTCAATTTGCTGTTCCTGCTGTTTGGCAATACGGCAGTACCTGCTCTGTCGATTAACCCTTGTCTTCACCTATCTGTCAACATGATTGTTGAGCAAGACAGCGACCTGCAATTTAAGCAGCATTTTTTCCCCTCAAGTGCTTGAAGCCAGCTAATTTTTGCACTATTACAGCATGGCTGCCACAGGAGTGTACCGTGGAAATTACTGTTGTTATATTCAGTGGCACTGGGGGTCATCAGATGGACTGTTAGTCTTATTATGCAGCGGGCGCATCACAGGCATGCAAAGCTGTGAAGAGGAAGTCTAGGGTTGACGCTGCAGGTGCTTGGTGAACTTGGTTGTGTTGTGTTTGTCACAGCGCAATATTTTTTCCTGTCAAGTCACTGGTTCACATAAGAAATTGAGACTTTGTACATGCACAACGGATGAAGCTGGCCAGGTAGTAGCTTTGATAGCTATAGGCCAGAAGTATTGCCAGGAAGCTGGGACCATTTGAAACAAGGTTGTACTGTTTGTTGTTCACAAGCTTGAGTTGAACTTTCCGACTTGTATGATTTTCAGAACCAGCCTGCTTTGAATGAGCTGACATGCATGGCATGCACCTGATGCTTGTCAGCCTGCGTTTTAGTTACTATTGTTACTAGATGTACATAGATCAGCATGGTGCAGGTGTGACAAGTGACAGTACAGTGTCAATGCAAACAGAACACCACTCATACTATGCGTGTCAGCGCTGTCAGCTAGCTCAATCAGCAGTTTTGCAGTTGATGGCTGCTGTGTGGTGAGCATCAACTTTTTACATAATTGCACAATCAGCATCATCATCACCAAGCTTTGGCATTCAACCTTGTATTTGGCGTGGGCAGTTGCAGCACTGAGGGACTCTAGTCTAAAAGACGGTCATTTCAAATTGCTGCTGCAGGTCGATTAGCCTTTCTGAATAGCCGAACCAGTCTGAATGGTTGAACCCGGTAACTTTAAAGCAAAATTTGATGCTAGAAGCTTTGTTGTATTGCAAAGCTGCAAATGACGACATGTAGGGCAAGAGCAAGAGAATTACAGCAATACCACATAAAACAAAATATTGGGGTGAGACTTCAGCCTCCGCCCGAACTTGAATTTTGCGTTGGTATGCGCATCGCTGCTTCGGGGACACAGCACATTTTTCCGGTCAGCCATATCGATCTCAAACAGCGGAAGGCACTCGGATCAGCGAAGACGATACCTTAGTCCCCTTGACAGGCAGTATACTGAAACAACTCCGTTGTTGCTACGTGTATATAGACTGGTTTGTTAACCTGTCACAGAGTATGGGTCAATGCATGGGTCAGTCCAGCCCGAACGGCTTGCGCCTGCACGCGTGATATGCGACAGGCTCAGCGGTACCTGACCTGATTTCAGGCCGTTCGCGGTCGCTGTCAGATAGCTGTACTTGGTGTGTATTTTACATATTTTTGGTGTGTGGCACCAATCACAAAGCCCATAGCTCCGTATTATCTCGTTTGGGCCCCCCATCCATGTCAGCATATAGCCCTTTGTGCTCAGCTCCCTCCCCAATAGCCCAATAGCCCATCCTTGCATATCAAACACCTCAGTTCACAGTCCATGCACACCTCTGGCTGGCTCATCCCGGTGCATACAACCAGCTTCCGAGGCTGATATGATTTTTTGATCGTCAGACTGTCACCCAGTCCAGGTGTGCACACAATCCCAACACGCAGAAGTGCTTTGAAGTTGTGTGTGACATGTGCAACATGCCTATGCATAATTGCTGCTGCTATAATGGATCCCGGAGGAGCTATTATTTGCTGTCTGCACCTGTCATACATACTTAGATATGCTTGCAGACATCTTTGCTGACCTAATGGCAGAACCAAGTCAACAAATGTACAGCTTGTCTTGCAACTTTTGCACCTTGCATAGCACTGACAGGGTGCCATGCCAATTGTGGTGTCAAAAGTGTGTATCTTTGAACGTTCAATGCGGCATATATCTCACAGGGAATGCTTGCAGCTTTCCACATACTCTGTTACCAGCAATATTTTGAACAGAGCATGCCTAATCAGAAGACAGTGTTTAGACTGCAGAGCTGATCTTGTTGTTTAGTCATGTACAGAGAAAGTCAACTTTTGCAATTCCGTGCCAGTGCCTTTCTTTGGTATTTGACGACTTGCAAGGCAGCATGACAGCAACAACAACTTCTGTTCGAGTGGTGACCGGCCGGGTGAGAGGATGCGCAACTGACCGAAGCTACCACTCACTCATGAGGTGACCATAGAGCTGAAGACCCTGCTCGTATAGAGACGACCTGGGCAGCCCGGTATAACACTTCCAATTGGCTTCTCATTAAGTTGACGCCGAAAGGCATAGTCTTTTCTTTTCTTTTCTTATTCTTTCTAGAGACGAGTAGATATTGTCAACAAGAACAAGGTCTTGTTGAGCTTCATTGCGTATTGAAAAGCATATCAGCAAAAGCTGCACTTATGACACAGACCAGCCTGAGGTCACCTATTTGAGATGTTGACACGTGATAGTCTGTCACAAAGACGTACTGTCCAAACACACTAGTCTCCAATGCTGCACATCACATTCTGCTGAATAACCTCCGGTTTCTAAATTGAAAAGCATAGGTCGCACTCATCACGTGTTGTACCCTCAACCTGTCACAAGTTTGTGAGGTTAGCTTAGAACACTGCCTGCTTTGAACACACAGTACAAGCACTTCCTTTTTTCCAACAAAGCAATGATATAAATACTGCTAAGCTTGCACCATTGGCGTTGCCGCACTGAATCAGACGCAACTCAGGTGTTATAGCCTCCCATTATCTGTCTGATCAGAGCTGTTTGACGATCTTCGCCTACTTCGTGATGCTGCGATGGACAGATCTCTCGTTCCATTTGAGGAGCCCCCATACCCAGCTTTGGCTGCGTAGCCTGGCCGACCTAACCCCTTGTTGACCCCCCGCTCTAACCCCCCTGACGAGGGTGACAGCAGCCCACCTCCCAACCCTGACCCAAACCCTGTTCCATACCCTCCTATATTGCCTGGAGACCCTGGCGTAGGTGGGAAAGGGTTGTACTCTGACAGCAGACAATTTGAAGTCGAAGCAGGCATGCTACGCATGTCATCAGTGACTGTGACTGAGACCCCTTTGGCTGCCATGGGGGAGCGGGTGCTGCGAGGGGGGGTCTGGAGGGCTGTGGGTCTGCTACAGGTTGAAGGGGAGGAAGGGGCGCTGGGCAGGTCCAACCCACTGCCACCCCAAGGGCTTGCCAAACCCTACAAGCATCGTGCACAGTCATGACACAGCAACAGTGAACCATACCTATGAAACACAGGGCATATTTCAGTAACAGTGACCCTAACTCCTGGAGCCCTCAATGGGACCATCTGTGGCCACGCAGAGTGCATAACTTGTTCATGTAAAAATCATGGTTTTGAATCATTGCGTGTTCCTGCTGCTTCCATTGGGCACATCATGAATTTTCATTCTGCATGTTAACAGCTAAGCATACCACACATGAAGATGTTCCCATACCGCACATTAGATGATATACCTCACTTCAGCATGAGCAAGTATGCAGTCTATGCAAACAGCTGACTTGTTGCTATCCTTGTGGTCAGTCAGCACACATGAGCAGTCACCTGCCTTATGATTACCAGAGCAGCGTACAGGCCACTTAGATAGAAACAGCGGCATCCCTGCCAACGTATGCTGCACAAGGGAAACAGAAAAGGAAAAGCTGAGCCTTGCAGCACACAAAACAACACACTACAACAGTGATCCGCCTATACATATAAATGCAAGTCTCCTGAGGCAGCAGCCCTGAGCTATGCACATTGTGCGCAGACATGTGCATGCATAACCAGACTAGAGTAGCTTAGACCAGGTGGGACCAGATTAAACCAGGTTGGACTAGGCTAGAGCAGGTTAGGCCAGGTTGGACCAGATTAGAGCAGGTTGGACCAGGTTACATCAGGTTAGACCAGGTTGGACTAGGGAGTCACAACAACAAAAACTTGTCGCACCTGTCTGGAGGATGGTGAGCGGGAGCTGTAGGCTGACTTGAGGGGTAGGGGGGGCGGCCCCGCTGCGCTGTCCAGCACCTCCCATACCTTGCGCTGCTTGGCCTCCCCACCCACCCGCCCCACCATGCCTTTTAGCTCTTCCATGCGCATCATCTCCTTCACCTGTCAGACACAATTAACCCACTCAGAACTCAGGTAAACTCAGGAAAGCTTGGGTGAAATGAGGTGACACCTGTGCCTCAAGCCAGAATGTCTGGTGAGTCACAATTGGCTCCACTCCCCAGACTGTAAGGTATAAAATGAAAATGAAAATGAAAATGAGGTGACATCAGATAACGTAGGAGAACTCAGGTGAAGCTTGGTGACATGAATGAAACCCAGCAGAATTTGGAGATGGGATCTGGCAGTCTTGGTAGAACAGTGCTGCTGTTTGCCATGTTTGCGTGTCTGCATATGCACAGAAGTGCTCGGTTTGTACACCGCTGTGCAGATGTGATGTTCAAGCTTGACATAGGCAATATAATCACTGGCATGTCTGTTTTCCTTGGCAGTGCGCAAAAGGATCTCCTCGTCTGTTGTGCTGGTGCTGCAGCATCACGGACATGATCACCATTGTTGCACCAAAATACCTCTAATAAGTATAATGATAATCATAATAGTTGTAACAATACTAACTGTAATAGTGCTAACGCTTTCCAGCTCGTGATGAGCTAGGTATGTGCAGGTACATAAAGTGCATTTGGATGCAGCCCTAACAGCATACAGTGGAGTGGGGTGCAACAGGAGAGGGAGGGGGGGGTGGTTGGTGGGAGGCCCACCTGCCAGATGATGCGTTTTCCGTAGGTACGTGCATCCAGGCTGCCTTCCTCTAAGAAGCCCACAGCAGCCTTGAACACCTTCTCCAGTTGGCCGCCACCTCCTGCGGGTGCCATACAAATGTTAATAACAACAACACCAATACCAATACCAATACCAATACCAATACCAATACCAATACCAATACCAATACCAATAACAATACTACCTATACTAATACTAACACTATCAACAACAACTATAATGATGATGATGATGATGATGATGATGATGATGATGATGATGATGATGATGATGATGATGATGATGATGATGATGATGATGATGATGATGATGATG
>JAABUP010010726.1_pt1 | contig 10707 bp, 15 predicted proteins | sample 5559201 | NCBI WGS metagenome assembly JAABUP01 (sample SAMN10711887, study PRJNA513373) | rock metagenome | isolation source: Antarctica rocks | place: Antarctica | reverse complement strand
GTTTGCTGTATGCTGTATGCCCCAGCCTACATGTGATTGATACATATTTGCTCATTCTGGCATGTTTACAGTCTGTTGGGCTTTTACACGTGTCCTGCTGTGTGCCTGTGTCAGCTGCTGCATGCCTGTGACTTCTTCACAGGCTCATTGCAGGTATGGTGTCTGTGCAAACCTGGCATAATACTTGGCTTCTCATCAAACTGACTCCAAAAGGCGTAGTCTTTTCTTTGCTTTCTGTCTGTGCAACTGCTGTGAAGAAAGTTATATGGGGTTGTTTATAGTGCCAGCTGTGGTATCTGGCACCCAGATCTGGTGTGCATGTTGTGTGTGCAGTTGAACCGGTCATTGCCATGGAGGCAGCCCACCAATGAGAGGAGGAAGGCGGAGCAGGTGAGGCCCATCTTCTGGGCCAATCGCCCCAAGAGCTACATCAACAGAACTTCTGACTGGGACAAGTATCCACAGGGCAGGTGTGCTCTACTCTGCCCTGCACTGTACTCCACTCTACTCTGCACTGCACTGCACTGCACTGTACTCTGCACTGTACTCTGCACTGCACTGCACTGTACTGTACTCTACTCTACTCTGCACTGCACAACTCTCATGGCATCATGTATCTTGTTTTGTACTGGAGCTTTGGCAGTTGGGGAGTAGATGATGGGCTGGCTGGCTTGGCATGCACTCTGTGGGGAGTGGAAACCGAACTTGGCATCATGTACATTGTTTTGTACTGGAGCCTTCGCAGCAACAGCAGCAGTATCTTGCAGTGCCTACGCATGTCAAGACATTCTCTGCGGGTAGACCATGGGCTGGCTTGCGTGGCATGCGATCTGTGGGGCACGAAACCAGACTTATGCTGTTGCTGCAGATGGGGCAATGCCAAGAGCCCTGCTTATGGCACGCTGAACGACTACCAATTCATGAGGCGTCACACCAACAGCTCCAAGAGGCAAGAGAAAGCTAAGCAGTGCTGGGGAGCCAGCTTGAGCAAGATAGACGACGTCAACAAGGTGTTTGTCAAATACGCACAAGGTACGCCTGCCCCTGCTCCCTTTGAGCAACCTGGTCCTGCATTGCTTCTACCAAAAGAAACCAGTTTGCGTGCCTTTGCTGATATAGCTTTTGGTATATATGTAAGAAAGCTGCTCAGTGCCAGGCATGACTCAGTGCAGCTTACGCATTTTTTCCTCTATGTCTTATGGGTGTCTGACAGAAGTCTGTCAACAATTTTCCGGCCAACAAGTGGCGGCAGTAAAGCGGCAAGATACATCATCTTGATTACAAGGGCTTGGGTGTTAATTCTAGATGTGGGTGCTGCTTGCTTTACATTGCTTGTAATCTTGTGCAGGGGATCTTGGAATGTTGCCTTGGAGTGAAATGGAAGGTTTCCACCGGGAGACAGGCACCATTCAGAGCCAGCTGCAGCAGCTCAACACACAAGGCTACCTGACCATCAACAGCCAGCCACAAGTCAATGGGGCACCCAGCACTGATGCTAAGGTTGGTTGGGGTGGACCTGATGGGTGAGTAACTTGGCCAATTCAGTGCTATGATGAGGGATTGCTGCTCTTATCGCTGTCTATACAACAGGGACAGACATCGCACATTGCTATAAAGTGAATGCCTTTTGCAGACTTACATCTTGTTGACTTGACATCTTGAAACAATATTGTACATAGCTGGTCCCATACTCCAATCCAATTGTGCTGCTAGGTTGTGAAAAACACACAAGATATCTCATCCTTGCTTGAAGGTATGTGTGTCCTTCATCTTGCAGCTCGCTGACCTGCACCTTAGCAGGTCATCAGCTCTTGTCTCTGTGAATTGTAGCGCTGCCCTCTGCTTGCCCAGATCTACAGCCCTCATTCATGCATCCAGTGCTCAACTAAGTTGAATGGTCCCTCTGCAGGTACGTGTACCAGAAGGCATATGTTGAGTTCTTTGTCTCCCCTGAGAAGCTGGAAAGTCTTGAGCAAAGGTTGCAAAAGCAGTCAAGCATCACATATATGGCCATTAACAGCAAGGGCAAGGTAAGCAGCCACTTTGGTCAAACACTGCATCTGCTCTGAGCAAGCAGCATTCTGCCCTGCATCACACAGATGACACTCGTGCTTGCACATGCCCTGATGCTCTTGAATGCTTTTGATATGTTGGCCATAAAGCAGGGTCATTGGTCCATTTTAACTTGCAAGTCATACCATGGTGCAACAAGTATGCCTTAGCCAGCTTTGTTCACATTTTGGGTTGGTTTGCAGGTGCGCAGCAATGTAGGGCAGTCAGACGTGAATGCTGTGACATGGGGTGTGTTTCCCGGCAAGGAGGTTGTGCAGCCAACTGTAGTGGATCCACATTCCTTCTCAGTCTGGAAGGTCAGCTCTCACCTAGATGTTTTTGTTGCTGACATGCTGCAGCTAGTCATCAGCTGCACAGTCTGCTTGTGCAAGACGGATTTCTTTGGGTGATGTTATACATTGGTGTAATGCATTTCAAAGGAAGATTGCATGTGCGGCATGTTGACATCGTTTGCCTTGAGCATCTGCTGCAGCTGTCATATTGGTGCTTTGCATGGCACTTGTTATCTGCCTGCTTTGTCATGTTGGGCAGCAAGAGCTTGAGCTTCAGCCTGTCTACAGGCAGATCTTAGCCTTTTGCTATTCGCACTGCAGTGCAAAGATATGTTGTAATGGTGCGCAGGATGAAGCGTTTCAGCTGTGGACAGAAGACTGGGCAAATTTATATGAGAAGAATTCCAGATCATACAAGATTATTCAGGACATTGTAGATCACTGGTTCCTTGTCAGCGTGGTGGAAAACGACTATGTGCATGGAGACTTGTTCAAGGTGTTGCTGGGAACGACAAGCAAAGATGACCAGGTCGAGGAAGTTGCTGCTGCCTGGAACCCAGCGAGTCAACAACAGCAGCCTGAGCCTAAAGAAGCTTTGAAGGCAGCAGCTGCGCATTAGCAGCATCAATATATCTATGCTGAAATGTGCTTGCAAACGAATGTGTTTATGTCTGGCAGAGTGTTGCATTACCAGTTAGCACCCACGTATACCAATTTTCACCTGTCCAGCACCACTGAGAAGCAGAGCGCACTCAGGGCGCTGGCGGTGAACTCCGCTCAACAGTCAAACTCAGACAGTGTTGAATGAACAAGCAGTCCTGAAGTAGACCAAACGTTGATATGGAATTGACATACTGAACAAATTTGCGTTCAAGTCATCAAGTGACACAAGCTCAAAAAGCGTGCATGCTACAACAGCTGATGTGCCAAGAGCAGCCAGCCAGCGCAAACTTGGGTTGATGATTTTGCCTGCTGACAGGCCTGCAGTGCTCTGCATAACTTTAGTATGATGGCGCACCTGCATTGTGTCAGTAACAGCTGTGTGCAGCCAGCAAATGCTATTGTGTCAGTAACAGCTGTGTGCAGCCAGTAAATGCATGTGCAACATTAGCAACAAAAAGGTGTTCTGAGCAATGCAATGCTAATCCGAGTGTATAAACACATTTCCAGCAATAATAATGCATAAGTCAGCAGGGGCAAAGTCATTTGAGTCATACATACGGGCAAAGCAGCAGAATAAAAACAGCAAAGGTCAAGTCCTGCTCATCTGTATTCTATGCTTGGCGAAATCAGCAAGATCAGTGACCCAATCTGCAATCATTGCATGCGAATCTGGATCCGTCCGCTGTGACAGCATGCCATCGATCAACCAAGCCATCACGCCTATACCCTCAGCAGCATCTAGGGTTCGAAGCTGGTTCTTGGCTTCACATGCTTCCTGAGACACTTGATTGCTGTGCACTTGATGCACCATCTCCAGCACACCAAGAACACCGGCATCTGCCTGAGAGCCAGAAGGACCCTCAGCATCGTCTGGGATCCAAGCTTGACCAAGCTGTGCCTGTTCAAATCCATTTACAGCACCAGGCTGAAGGGCGGGTGCCGACATTCCAAGCCGAGATCTTTTGCTGCCACCCTCAGGGTCTGACTCAGCAGATCTGCCTCTTTTGCTGCTCCTGTGGTGCCCATTGGCTGGGCCCATGTTGCCAAGGTGTCCTGCATCAGCATGTCCATAGAAAAGAAAAGAAAAGAATACACCTTTTGGCGTCAATTTGATGAGAAGCCAACCATTATACTGGGCTGCCCAGGGAAGATCAGCATGTCATACATGAGTGAATGTCACAGTTGCAAAAACATCCTGCACTCGAGCATCAGGCAACGAAGCATAGGGCAAACATACAGGCAGTGAACAAGCAAGCAGACTGTACTGGCAAGCTCTGATATCCTCAGTAACTGCGCACAGGACTGACCTGTGGCAGAGCCGCCTCCAAGGGGAGATGCATGTCTGGCTGCAGGCCAGGCTCCAGCCGGCCCACTTTGCTGATGGTGATGGTGATGCCCTGCCAGGCTCTTCTGCAGATGCATCTGGGCTTGCCTCTTGATCTCGTCTAACTCTGGACCTCTGCCGTTTGGCACTGAGCCTGTACAAGGCAAGGTTTGGTTTGTCCCAGAACGCAGACAAGGCTGCCCTAACAGAATGCGCAGGCTGTCATATTGAAGCCTACACATGCATGTCAAATATGCAGCAGCATCAACAAGTGGTCTAGCATGGTCAGAAGGTGGCCCTGGCAACGGCGGCAAGCAGGTATCAGCCAGTGTGGTTGATTGGCCTTTGAACTGGTAATCGTTTTTCATTTCATACCCAGTCTGGGGTATAAACTGATACATGATGCTGCCTGTCCAGCAGCAAGCAGCTCAATGGCATCTTCAACCACATCTGTGATAAGCTGCAGCTGGCATGCACTAAGCTGCCTGCAGTACTGGCAAGCCCACAGCTGTGCCAGAAACAGAGTGTGTGGCTGGTCAAACCAGCTGTGTGACACTACCTTGCATGTGATACGGAGAGTTGTGGCCAGGCCCATGTGGGTGGGCGTGTGGAGAATACCCCTGCCTCTCCTCTAGAGGTGACATGGGTGTGTCAGGAATGGCAGCTGCACTGGCGTACCCATTGTGCTGTGCCTGCGTGAACACACAAGGTAGTGTGTGCAAAGCGTGAATGCAGTAGTGGGAGAGGCAACGTTGTTGATAACACTCAGTAAGATCGGTGGTGACTTTGCAGGGGATGCCGTGAGACCTGGGGTATGGTGTACAACAAACTCATCACTTGACCAGCAGCTCCAAGTATGCCATTTTGTGCAGCCAAGCATTGATGATTAGTCTTCAAGCAGCTCATGATGTGCATTAAAGGAAGTCGGGAAAGCTTACATGCACATGTGTGTGCCAGTGCTGATGCTGAGCAGGATCCCAGCTGCTTCTGTCATCCCCAGCGTACTCTCTGGGACTATCTCTAACATGCCCATTTGAGGCATACCCCTGCTGCCAAGTTGCACCAGGCTGCAGAGCCCCAGACTCGTAGGGGGCTTGTGCAGACCCCCAAGCAGCCTCAGGGTACTGTACAGGAGCTGAGGCATATGAGGGGTGAGCAGGTGGGTATGGCATGCTGGGTATGGGTCCCTGGGATGCATTAGGGCTTGCAGCTGGAGTTGGAGCGTAACTGGAGGTCTGAGAGGTTTGACCATGTGCTTGTGGATGCTTCATAGCAGGGTAGCCATCTGGCATGCTGGTGAGGTCAGCGCGCAGCCGGTCATAATCTGGTTCATCAGCAAAGTCCAGGGTGGAAAGGTAGCTGGAAATGGCCTTGAGTGCATCTGCAGAAGTGGTGTAGCCACACATGGATACATGGCTGGTGTACAAGTGTTTCTCAAGTGGCAAAGAGTGATCAGCCAGAGCAGGTCTGACAGGAGGCAACACAGCTGCTGACACTGCTGCAAATGCATGGCAGATAGCCAGTTGACAACTGCGTGTTGTAGACTTGGCACTTGCGGTCCATCAAATGCATGCATGACAAAGTAGCAGGAGCGGGAAGTCCCAGTACGTCGTGTGAGTGTGGACTGCACAAATCACTTGCACTGCAAGGGCATTCACTTGTTGCACATGTTGTGGCTCAAAATACTCTGCAAAAGCATAAGCATTTGTTCTGCACCTGGCAAAACCACATTGGCTGTCAACAGATCAGGATCTGTCAGTGCAGCCTGCTTCCTCTTCAGCGCAATCTCCTTCTTCTTCTGCTTCTCAGCATCCATGTGCTTGCTGTTGAGGTGGCGGATTGCATCTTCTGCCCGTCTGTCTGCCTTGTCTTTGCCAATGCGCCAACATAAGCCGCCATCCAACATCTCCACCAGCACATACAACCAGCTCCACAAGTCATCTCTTCGACCTGTGCGTGCACACTGCTGTTGTGACCAGAGACGTAGAGCATCCCCACAATGGAGAAACGTATTTTTTCTGTCCCCAGGCTTTTCTGAGTGTACATTTCCAGTGTAGGCATGACTGTTCTCAATTAAAATAGGTGTTCTGGGATTGAGAAGAGCTTGCTGGGTTTTGCAAGATGCAAACCACAAAACACAGCATGGCAAGAACCAATGCTGGGTTGCTGCAAGACACAAACCACAAAACATGGCATGGCTAGAATCAATGCTGAGGACTGAAGCCCACAACAAGCATGAGGCAACAAGCGACGCAGCAATGCTTTGGAGGCCTCTGCTGTAAAAAGGAACTGTTGTATCAGCAGACACTGCAGCTTGGCAAGTGGGATTCATCACCTTGCTCAAGCTCTTCATGTGCATAGATGGAGGCATAGGCCGTGCTGCCCCTAAAGCCCGCCCGCCCCTCCCTCCTGGGTATGATCCTCCCCTGATCGTCTGTATACCTCTTGGACAACCCAAAGTCTATGACCTTCAGTGTGCCTGCAGCATGCATTGAAGCCAATTGCTGCAGCTGTTGTGCAAGTCTATGCACCGCCACAGGTGTGGAGCAAGAGCAAAGAGTCAGGATGCATGATCATGGTAATGATGTCCTCAATGAAGACATACTGTGCGCAAGACATACTGTGCGCAACCGCAAATCTGCATTTGTGCTTGGTGCACTGACAACAGGTGCAATAAGTACTGGCAAGCACCGGAGAGTATGCATGCCTACTGGCAGGGATATGGAAACCCATTGCGCATATTGCTTTCAATGAGTGATGGGCATGTCACAAGGAGTGTAAGCAAGCTGATGCTGACCCTCAAAGTTTTCGCCACTGGTCATTGTGTAGCCTGGAGGACTGACACCAAAATTGGCTGGTTTGACGTCACGATGGATCAGACCTTTGCCATGCATTTCTTGCAATGCAGCCAGCATTGGCAGACCTGCAATACATTGCAAGTTGTATCACAAGGCCAGCCATTTGCTTTCACCTTGACGAGAAACCATGCAAAGGCAAGTCTGACAGTGCATTGGCTGTGTATTCCTGTTTATTCATTAGCATGATGTCTTAGTGACACAGGCCAACAGGCTGCAAGGCAGTTCTCACCCATCTGTTTTACAGTATGGGTGCCCCAGCGCCCTTGAGGAGCCTGCAATTTGCGCAGCTCAACAGCATTGTTCCCCAGAAGCTCCTTCACGATATAGTCATGACCTTGGTGTATGCCATGTTCCACAAGCTGGCAAGCATGCGGACTGTCTTGCAGCTGCTTAAGCACCTGACAAGCAGAAAAGCTGCTAGGTCAGGCACTTTCCCACAAAATTTCAGTTACTCTTGGGTCTGGACGTCAATGACGCATTCTAACAAATGTGAAAGCTGCAAAATTGCATTGGGCCACAATTTAATACCTTGAGCTCCGCTTTGAGAGTCCTGATCCCAGGTTCTCGCTCGATCTTGACTGCAAACTGGCAGGCATGCGAAAGCGTGAGCTTCGAATGTGGTACGAATCCTCAAGCGCATTCCAGATGCCACACCTGAGTCGACGGAATATCCTCACATCGCACAGAGTAAACCTCTGCAGACTGGCCTTCACCAACCTTTCGGAGAACGGTCCAGGAACGGTGTGAGGAGCTGCTTGAGTCGTGAAATCGGCTCCCTTTCGAAAAGACAGGCATGCCGCGGACGATGCGCTAAAATTCTTGGCAGCCTCACGGCGCTGAGCATCGCCTGCCGCGGCAAGTTCGCTTCACACTCAGCTGCAAGGTGAAGAAGATTAAGGCCCCTATTGCTGGATGAGTAAAGCAGTAACATGCTGTTGCTGGTCTGCTGTTGGTGGTCAGATTGTGCCTGACTACCTGTGTGATTATGAGAGCAAATGCATGCTGGATGGAGGATGGTCAACCAACTGATGGACAATTCTGTTCATCCAAATCCATTCAAGGGTACTATGTGCAAGCTTGAGGCTGTAATTTGCTGCCGCCAAAATTGAAAGACTTGAACAACCAGAACAGCCATACATAACGAGGGCAACCAGGCTGTCGGTGTCGTGCAATTTTGCAAAAATGGGAAGAAAAGTGCAATCAAGCTTACAGCGCCTTGTTGCATTAATGTTAGCCTTTGAGCAAGCTAGCCTGCATCATGCAGCACAGTCTGTTGACCAGACATGTGAACCGCAACACAAAAGACAACGTCCAATGCAGGCCTTACGTGAGCCTGCTTTGGGTTAAAAGCTCCTGCACACCAACAGAGTCTACAGCTACAGACTACCGACCAACATTAAAAGCACTACGGGTAGGCAAGGCAGTGGATATCAAACTGGCTGAAGTTCAGCAGAACAGTGTACAGTCATTGAACTCAGATCATTGGCTGCAGCCAAATGGCAGCAGTACTCTGTGAGTTGACACAATGCTGCCATTGAACTCCAGCCAGGCACAAGCGTGCGTATGCATGAATCTTCATGCAAAGCTCAGTTGTGTTGGCAATATTTGCAGCATGTGTTTACTCAATCCAGCTGAAATTCTGACAGGTGATTGGCCACAGGTCAGACAACCAACTAGCTTACAATGTGCAAGGCTTGATAAGTGAACAACATCAGTACATGCTCATATATGATACATACGGTATACAAACAAGGAAACGTCACGTCTGAATGGTCTGAAACCACCTTGCAGACATTCCTGCATTTCATATGGATAAAAAGGGATTCCCTAGAAAGCGTGCAGACTCTCTACATTGTCTGGGAACAGATGGTCTGTGAAGTCGGTCCATCTCAATTGGTAGTGAATGCAAGCTGAGTCTAACAGCGTCAGTTAATGTGCATGCCTAAAATAGGGGAAAGAAATTGGGATTGACATGTTGCAAAGGCGAAAACTACTATGGCATGTGCACAGGTCGCCACTCCTGGAAGGCACTGTGCATGAGTTGAATGCATTAACAAGAGAGATACCTGAGTGATAGCAATATAGATTGTCAAGTCCAGGCTTCAACTGTGTTGACATTTATCAACAGGAAAAGTTTGGACCTGAATAGACAAGTGGTAATTGACATTGTATAAGCAAGGAGGGAGTGACCAGGACAAGATGCGAGGTTTTGCTGCCACCAAAAGTGCTGGAAGCTATGCATTTCGAATTCTGCCAGAACAGTAGCATGAGCTTTCCACATAAGGTAATCAGGGGTCATAGGTACTCGATCAAAATCTTGCTGGCTGCAGGAGGCTGTTGGAACTGGATCATTTGTCAAAGTCCTCAAGTTTGTTGGAGCCCATTTGGCATGTTGCACAGGAACCTCATTGCTAGTGAAGGACTTGGTCCTGCTGCTGTATGGTGGCACCCATTTTGTGATGACAGGAAGCCTGCATGCCAAGAGGTAAATGTGTTGCACACAAATGACATGGAATGCATTGGAAGCCTGACTTGTAACACACAAGTGCATAAGCCTGCAAGGTGTGTGTGTGTGTGTGTGTGCGTAAAGCACTGTTCCTGGCCATGAGAGCATGGGTGTGTGTGGAGGCTGAGCAGCCGGCCAGACATGAGCTGCTATCTGTGTTGACAGACATGTCATACAACTGCAGGCTGACTTGTGACAGCAGAGAGACACAAACAGAACAGCGATAAGATCTTGACAGTGTTACATTGTGACACGCGCATACCTGATACTAGAGGTGAGACTCAAGATGGTGAGGGTCCAACTGTGGATAGGGCTGGTGATGCTGGTACGGGTGGGGCAAATGGCAATGACAGGGATGGAGCTGGGACTCGGTGACAGGAATGGGGGCAGATTGAGACGGTGGGAGGGGAGCTGGGGACGGTGCAGGTGGCAATGGCAGTAGTGGAGATAGGCGCATGGCAATGGAGATGGGGATGGATACCAGAATGGAGACAGGGCAACTGGAGATGCGGATGGGGCGCATGGAGATGGTGGAGGAGGAGCTGAGAATGGTGCAAGCAAAGATGGTGGAAGTAGGAAGCATGCAGGTGGAGCTGGAGGTGGCAAGAGAGATTGAAGCTAGGGGGGTGGTGTCAGTGGTGTAGGTGATGGAATGGTGCAGATGGGGGGGTGGTGCAGGCACAGACGGTGGAGTCAGGGTCCATGCTGGTGGGGATGGAGCTGGGGGTGCAGCAGGTGGACGTGAAGCTGGGGAGGGTGTGGATGGAGATAGTGCAGGTGGAGTGGGCGGCAGGGAAGCTAAAACTGGAGCTGACTATGGAGGCGGTGTGGGTCATGAAGGTAAAGCTGGAGCAGAGACTGGGGTTGATGGAAGTAAACGTTGCTAACGGTACAACAGGCGTTGAAAGTGGTGAAGTAAAGCTGGGCTGACTACGATGAGCTGGGTGGAGCAAAGTAGAACTCAGCAGGAGATGGCCAAGCTGGGGCTGGAGGTGGGGATGGTGGAGGTGG
>JAABUP010010723.1_pt1 | contig 10713 bp, 13 predicted proteins | sample 5559201 | NCBI WGS metagenome assembly JAABUP01 (sample SAMN10711887, study PRJNA513373) | rock metagenome | isolation source: Antarctica rocks | place: Antarctica | reverse complement strand
ACTTGCATACCTACAATCAAGCTCAACCCCATCAGTCTTCAAATATCTTACTTCTTGAGCAGAAAAGCAGCAAACATCTCTCAATCATTCTCCCTTCTAGCAATGCCCTCCCACCCCTCCTCAATCCCCTCTCTCAACGCACCAACATCCCCACCCCGATCCCCAACCACAACTCCCACCGTCTCACACAGCGTCTCCCCATTATTCTCAAACCAGTCCCCCAGCCCCGCCACGAAATGCTCCACCACTCCCTTCGCGCTCCCAGGCACCACGACATTACCCCAATGATTCCCATTCCCACTATCCAGCAGCTCTAGATCTCCAGTCACACTCACAAACAGCTGCATCAGCTGGCCCGGATTCACTTTGAGCATATCTTCCACGACATAGTATTGGCTGATTTCATCGCCCCAACCTTCCACCGCTGCGTAGTTCTGGCGTTGATTCCTAGACGTAGAAAGACGCGAGACGTGCGGCGTATTGTGGAAGAATGCTTGGTTGAACGCGGTGCTTTGCTGCTCGTACTTCTTGGAAATTGTCGTTGTGACGAGCGGGAATGGATCATCCGGAAAACGCTGCTTGTGCCGTCGTAATACGGTTCCGTTGCTCGGACAAATATAGCGGTGTAGCACTTGGCGGAAGAGCTCGTGCAGGTCGAGTATCTCGGCTAGTTGCTGGCTGGGCCATGGACGGAGGAGCAGAGCGCGGGTGCGGATGACTTCGGGTTGGTGCCGCACGAAGCGGGTGTTGGAGCGTGTGTGGAACGCGAGGCTGTACAGCCAGATACGATAGCAAGCTCGCCGCAATCTATAGCATTCCCCCACACTCAAAGACCGTCTATCCGCGCTACGGTCCCCTCGCCACTTCAAGCTCGGATACACGGCTATCCATCTATCGGCCACTCGCCCTACTTCGAGGAGCTGCTTTAGCAAAGGGAAAGATTGAGGGGGCGTGGGGCGCCGGATGTGGGCGGGTTGGGAGGCGTTGTAGGTTGCGATGCTGATGGCGTCGGGGAGGGGGCCGTATTGGGTTGAGAGGGCGGAGTAGAGGAGGGGGAGGCGATGGGAGGTTAGGAGGGAGTGTAGGTGGTGGCAGGTTGAGGTTAGGGCGAGGAGGGTGGGGAGCGTGGGGGATGATTGGAGGATTTGGAGGAGGAGTTCGGTGGCTAGGTCGGTGAGGTGCATGATTTATGTATTGGAATCGTTTCTGTTTTTTTGGCTTTCGTTCTTTTTTTTGGGAATTGGATTTTCTCTTCTCTGTGCTTTTATTAGAGTTGTCGTTTCGAGGTAGTAGGAACTGCATACTTTTAGACAATCTATCTCACACACTGTATACTTGGAGCGGTGTCGTGCAGCTTGTCCTACACTCCTCCGCCGAAGAAGCTCTCAGGGGTATCAACCTGCGAGCACCCCTTCGTTGGGGCTATCAATGGGGTGAGATACATCGGATGATGATCTCTTGAGCACACTAGATGATGGCATAGCCAGCCTGCGAAGGCTGGGAATTGTATCGTTCGTCATGGTCGTCGTGGGAAGAAAAGAAGGAGTTACGGACGGGAGTCAGAGTCAACAGAGCATGATTACACTAGCGCACAGTCAAGCTCGCTTAGTCATTTATCCTGACCAATGATTAGGGCTACGGAAGACCGTAGGCCATAGGATGGCATAGGATGGTCGTAGTATTTAGGGCACTGTTGGCTGCAGATGGCTACTGCGTTGACAGAGCTCGTCGTTGACCCTTGTATACATCACCTGGTGGTGGAAACCTCTTCCAAAGATAAAATCACTCGACCCTACTACCCAACCTCCACGCCCTTTTCTATGACTCTCCTGCTGACTCTTCGTTCCTCTTCAATCTACTTCTTCAGGCGACACCCCTTTCTTCTTGCTGACCCTAGACAAGATAAATTGCTGGACCGTATTTTGGTGTTCAGTCAACATATCGTTCAGCGCCTTCGCGGGCGACTTGACCAGATTGCCGTAGCGCTTTGATCGTTTCTTTTGAGGTTCCATGTTCCAGACAAGATGATTATTTGCAACGAAGATGAGTGAGTTCTGACCAGACATTTTAGCTTAGCGACTTTTATTCGATCAGGACGAAGAAACTTACAGTTTTGTACCATTTGGAGAGCCAGTAGATTGCAGTTTGGTTCGCTACAGCGAGGAGAGGACTCTCTGAAACAAAGTTGATCAAACCGGTGACACGAGTCAAAAAGTCCTGTTCTGATAGTCGAAGGGTCAACTAGTCAGCGATTTTGGCGAGACTGTTGATGCCCCTTGGGGACCTGAGCTTACCGCAACGAATTTCTAGCAGGTTGACAATACTACGATAGGCTGACCCAACACCAATGAAAAAGACATGTGGAGCATCATTGCAGCTATTTTGTTTTAGTGAACCTAGTTTCGAAGATTCTCACGGTGTGATTGTACTCAATGTAGTTTTCCCACAAATAGATGGCCAGCTCATTTGCAACTGAAAGCCGTGCTGATTGATCGTCATCAGTCGAAGCATCGGCGGTCTAAGAATTGAGTCAGCCGCAAACATGTCTAAGAGACGATTAGGTGGTATACCTCAAGTCCTGCAAGACATTTAGGGACATTGACGTCGATTACCCCGAAGCCTTGGCTGGCGGCCCAGTCCACATAATGCTTTAATCCATCAGCCTTCCGCAAGTCAGCAAGAGACAGCTCTGGCATAAATTTCTTCCTTACCAGCCACGTGTTGTGAAGTTCCAATCTCTTGGACACAGGATGAGGTGTTCCCATGATCTCAGGACTAGAAAAGATCAGTTTTGTCATGGAAAGAGCTCCCTTTTACTTACGGGTCATGAAAGATCACCACTAATGGGACGGGATCTTCGTAATTTGGCCTGTTCTGATAAGCCTTCGTACATCTTGTATGGCTGCTGGGGCTATACGTTGCCATCACTTGACCCTCAAATGCCTTCGACAGCTTGTCTCGGTATATCACGACCTTGTCCATATGATGGCTTCCCTTCATCTGATTGGCTTGATAGTAGCGTATCACTTCTGACATTAATCAGCCGTGATCACTTTGAAACGGTGGCGGATTGAACATACCATGCATGCGGTCAGCACCTGTCTTAGCAAAGACATCTATCGTAAATGTTAGTGAAGAATGCAGAATACGCCTCATGACGAACCCTTGGACATATCCTTAGGAAAGAGGCCTGGCCAATATTTCGACTGGTGCATCGCGACCATCTGCACCGTATCAACACCTGTGTCTGTGGCTTTGGTATCTAGCATTCGGTCCGGCTTCTCCCCTACTAATGTACGAGTGACCGCGAGAGCCGATTTAGATATAGAGGTAAGGTTATAGCCACCCTTTCTATTGTGTTAGTTTGTGAATGGGTAAATCACGGAACGGATATTGGAAAGCCCGGACCTCAAGACAGACTACTAGTTTTCCGCGTGCCAGACCCATCAACATGTGTGTCATTTGCGCATAGCATGGTGGAGTCACAAAGCAACCACCCAGTTGATCGCCATCAGCTGCATCAAATCCGGCAGCAACTAAACTTCCTTCAGCAAAAGCGCAGAACGAATCTAGTGGTGGACTCACTAATGACAAGGTCGGGATCAAATTCGTATGCAGCTGGCATGACGACATGCTGGAAAGCAAGCAAGTAGTCGGAGTCTCCCATGCCCTTTGTAGGCCAAGGGATATTGATGGTTCTACACGTACTAATCAGTCTCGTACTACTCATGAGACCACGGGCAATTCCTCACTTTCCCTCTCCTGGTCCAGCGCCACAGTGATAGTGATCGCCGTACGGTCCTGATGGATAGAATTCGCCACCCTCGTGTACATGGAGTGAGATGTATAGAACGCTAGGATCTTGGTAGAACGCTTGTTGTATACCGTTGCCTGTCAAGGTTAGCGGCGTTATAAGCCTGGCAAGACCTATGTACCATGATGAACATCCCTAAAAGAAGAAACTTTAGTCAGTGTGACTCGCTGATGTGGAGAATTATATGTACCAATCAAGAATCAAGACTTTTTTACAAGTCTCTGGAAAGTCTTGCTGACAGACTTTTGCTGCAATCGATACATTGTCAAATATACAAAAGCCCATGGGTCTATTGCATTCGGCATGGTGGCCGGGAGGACGGACTACAGCAATAGCATTCCTGGCACGGCCACTAGCAACCGCTCGACAGGTCTCTATTGTACCTCCAGCAGACAACAGGGCACAGGAAAATGTTTCTGTATTAAAGTAGATAGAGTCAAAGCTTTTCTCAAGGTCAACAAGAATCTCAGGGGGTATTGCTGAAGAATGTCAGCATATTGAACGATAACGTGGCAATCCGCAATCCATACTAGCCGTGCTTTTCATAAAATCAAAGTGCCTCTTATCGTGAACCAAACATGCCTCTTCTTCCGTGAGTTCTCGTGCGGGTATACGCATTAGTGGATTAGGTATCAAGGTTCCAGTATTAAGCAAATCGTCCTTGACTAGACCAGCTATACATAATTCTTTATAGATTTTGAAGATCCTTCGCGGGTCTTCCGGATGGTAGTCGAGTCTTTGCTTTGGGGGGTCGAGCTCGCAATGGTACCGCATCCTAACATCATAGCAGAGACCAGTAGGGAGGGACGAGGTGTAAGGTGCTGTAGGCTCATGTTCTGCGTCCGACTCATCCAGGAAGCCGTTCAACTGCCCGTTGAGGTCATGGTCGGGACTCTCGATGCTGAGGTTATTCGCGACATTGTTCGCTAGAGCAGAAGACTCTCTAGACCGCTCCCGGAGCCGCTTGAGCGATGGGGTTATTGCCCCAGTATCACTGGTAGGTGTTCCTTGCCGAGGAGAATTTCTGATACGATTGGGTCTGATTGAACTAGCGGTAAACGCGCTCTCGGAGCTAGGCAATACTTCTATTGGATGAGACAGTCCTCCGGAAAGTCTTTCTGGAGCATCGATCATCGGTGAATCGTCATCGATGGCATCCATAGTCTTTCGCGGCAGGACGCCCTTCGCAACCGCATAGTACGCACTTTTAGGCCAATCAGTAACACGTGACAGAGGGTTGTTAGCTGTTTATCCTATTCCATGCACGGCCTTTCTGAAGGGATTCGATGTCAGTGCTGCAGTCCTGTTGAGAGTGTACTGTTGCACGAATAGATGTTTAGACGAGTATGAATATTCTTTCCTTCGGATAGGCGAAAACGACGACACTAGCACAGTGAATATGGAAGGTTAAGCGCGCGTGACTCAGGAATCTGGTTAAGACCAGCCAGACATGATAACATTCAACTGCTTGACTTGGAAACGAGCGTGCAAGGAGCTAACAGTGAGGTTCTCGACTTACCAACCCAAGAAGTGCCGAGTGAATCAAAACCAAAGCAGAATCGCGGCACGAAATTGATTGGTTCTCTCACGCGTCATGAAACTCTTTATCTACACCTGAGGACAACGACTATGCATAATTCTAATTTGTAGGTATTTGCTAGATTTATGTACTAAAGCCGAAACAGTATAGTCCCAGAATAGGGTCAGCCCTACAGACCAAGACGCCCAAACCGATGGCTGATTTGATATTGCACAGTACTAGGATCTACTTCTTATCCCGTAGCGTCAAGAGCTTTGATAGCAGAAACGTTAGAAATCATTTTTTAGGCTTGACAGTGTGGTCTTTCCTGTATCAGGTAATGTCGAGAACTTTCCGAGTAGTAGAATTTAAAACGATCAACTTTTAGACCTGGGTTCCATTCTTTTCTATTTAGCCTACTTATCAACGTATCATTCAGGTCAATTGCAAACCTTCCCATTCGATCTCGTTCTTCCCGATGCAATCATGAAGCGTTCCCGCCATGGCTCATAGTCGACTTGATTTCCTAGGGCTCTGTCCTGATTGCTACTTCGAACCGTGGTCGACCTTTGAAATGTAGGCCAGGAGGTCAAGGACACGGCGGGAGTAGCCCCACTCGTTATCGTACCACGCAACTAGCTTTACGAAGTTTTGGTTGAGAGAAATGCCTGCTGTAGCATCGAAGATGCAGGAGTGATTGTCTCCGTTCAAATCGGTAGACACCAGAGCATCCTCGGAGTAGGCCATTATACCTAGTCTAGGTTAGGGAGCGATCTAGCATTCTAGCTGTGCCAAACCATACCTTTAAGCTCTCCTTCAGAAGCCTTCTTCATTGTGGCCTTGATCTCATCATAGGAGACAGGCTTCTCCGTACGGCAAGTCAAGTCGACAACGGAGACATTTGACGTTGGTACACGCATTGACATGCCGGTCAGCTTGCCGTTCAAGCTAGGGATGACTTTACCGACAGCCTTCGCCGCACCAGTGCTGCTAGGAATGATGTTCTGAGCAGCAGTACGTCCGCCTCTCCAATCCTTGCCAGATGGTCCATCGACGGTTTTCTGTGTAGCAGTGTAGGAGTGGATTGTGGTCATGAGGCCCTCAATGATAGTGTAATTGTCGTGCATGACTTTCGCCAGGGGAGCGAGGCAGTTGGTAGTGCAGGAAGCGTTGGAGATGACCTCGATATCGGACTTGTATTCCTTCTCGTTGACGCCCATGACGAACATGGCAGCGTCTGCGGAAGGGGCGGAAATGACGACCTTCTTCGCGCCGCCTTTCAGATGAGCCTTGGCCTTCTCAGTCGTGGTGAAGACGCCAGTGGATTCGACTATGTAGTATGCGCCGGTGTCTTTCCATGGAATGTTGGCCGGGTCCTTTTCGGTATAGAACTTGACGGTCTGGCCGTTGACGACGAGGTCGCTTCCCTTGACTTCAATCGTGCCTTTGAATTGGCCGTGTTGAGAGTCATATTTAAGCATGTATGCCTAAGAAAAGGATCTCGTGTCAATCCTCGATCTCCAAGGCCAGTGTGAAGCAATGGGGAAGCAGACGGGCTTACAGCATAATGAGGCTCAATGAATGGATCATTGACAGCAACCACCTTTACAGCACCGTGCTCAACACTAGACGTGATATCAGTATGAGCTTCGTGTAGCTTCGACAGGAAAAAGCAAGAGTGGGGGTACAGACGCATTGCGGAAGACGATTCGGCCAATTCGGCCAAAGCCGTTGATACCGACAAGGGTTTCAGACATGGTTTTCAGTGATGAGTTTGAGGCGAGTGTGTCGGTATATGAAAGCTGTAATTGAGGTAATGGAGAGGGTTGACGAAGATGCGAAGTTGTTGAGCTCGAGGGAAAATTTGGCGGGGCTCAAGCGTCATTTTCAATGGCCGGGTCGCCGCCGAGGGCGCGCCAAGAGCGTCATCGGTGGAAGCCTCCGTCGCAATGCCCACTCAGCAGAAATCACATTTTGCAGGTCTCGTGGTCACTTAATGAGGTTGTATTCTCCCATTACTCTATGTACGGCATGGCGAATGTCCCTAGTAATACATCCGCCCCAGACCAGTGCCCCATAATGTCTAATGCAAATTACAGCGTTGACTCCAAGGCCAGGACCTGAAGAGGCATTTGTCAGCTTACACGGCGCTCGGTGTAGAACTGCAAGGCGACTCACAATGGCCGTCCGGGTAGGCAGATATGTCTGTATGAAATTCTTGCGGCCGTTCCATTCGAACGGCGTAGTGAAGAATCTTGTGCCTTTGACGTTTCTGCCAAACCCTCCGAAGGCTGGGTTGTCCGTGTCAAGGATAGTTTGATAAGTCCCCGCGACTTGGACTCCCACACGATAGTCGGTGAAGCTCTGTGTAGGATGGAAGTTGAAGATCCACAATAATCCAGCCCGCTCGAAGACGATCACTTTGTCGAGCTCGTTCTTCAGACTGACGTACGCTTGGTCTGAGTGAAGCCAGCCGTACTTCTCTTCGGTCCACTGCATACTGCTATCAAAGTCGTTGAGGAACTTATACCGTAACATGTCATCGTCCGGAAGATTGAATTGTCTCCGAGCATACCAATAACTATTGTCGTTGCCATCTCGTGGAAAATCCAGCCATTCTGGGTGGCCAAATTCATTGCCTTCGAAATTGAGATAGCCTTCTCCACCCAGGCCATGTGTGATCAGTCTGATCATCTTATGCAAGCTTAATCCCCTTTCGATAACAGGGGTGAAGACAGATAGGACGGCCATGTTAGTGTACAATTCTTTGTCACAGAGCCACATCAGCAATGATTTGTCTCCCACAAGCCTAGATCGATCGTCAGCGATGCTGGATAGAAGACGAATTTAGGGCTCACGCTTGGTCATGGCTTTCAGCATAGGCAATAGTCTTTTCCCCATGTCTTCGATTGACAAGGGTGGAGCATAGAGAACCCATGTCCCACTCCGAGTCTTGCTTCTCTTTGAGCCACTTAATGTACATGTCCGGAATTGCCATTGCAAGTCGATAGTCAAATCCGATGCCTCCGAGGGATAAAGCCACACATAACGCCGGCATCCCCGAGACGTCCTCTGCAACCGTTATGCAGCTCGGGTAGAGATTGTGCAGCATCTCGTTCGCCAACATTAGATATACGACACCATCTTCATCAACATTAGGTCCAAAGTACTCGTGGTAGCCTCCTGAAAATCCCCTGCAGTCTTTAGCAGACCACTAGTCGACTTCTCAATGGAACACTTACGTTCCAATGCCATGGTGAGTATAAAGCATACTCGTAATGCCATCGAACCGAAACCCATCAAATTTGTATTCGTCCATCCAGAATCGCAAATTGGACAGCAAAAATCGTAATACCTCATGATTGCCGTAGTTGAATAACCGACTATCCCATTGCTCATGCCTGCCTTTGGCTCCCTCGTGGAAGTAGAGATGATCAGTCCCGTCAAATTGGTTTAGGCCATCAATGGTGTTCTTCGATGCGTGGCTATGCACCATATCTATGAGGACAGTAATACCCATCCCATGAGCAGTGTCTATTAGCTCTTTAAGCTCTTCTGGAGTACCGAACCGACTGCTTGCCGCAAAGAAGCTATTAATCTGGTAGCCGAAACTCGCGTAATATGCATGCTCCATTATGGCCATCAATTGTATAATGTTGTATCCAAGACGTTTTATTCGTGGCAACATATTATGTGTGAACTCTTTGTAAGTGGTGATGCGTAATTCAGGGGAGGATATGCCCACATGAGCTTCGTATATGCGAGCGCTCTTTGGCTTTGGTGGTCGAGGATGTTTGAACGTATAGCGTTCATTGTGTGGTGGGTTCCAGAACACTGCATCATAACCGGGTGAAAAGCTAAGGTCCTGCGTGACACGAGTGCTCCATGCCGGGACTCGCTCGATACGCTCGTGGGATGTTGGTATGACCATAGATATCTAGCCACCCGTCAATGGCTATCATACAAATCATTTGTTCATTTTGGCCTACCTTGACCTTCGTATTATGTGGTATTGCAGGCTGGCCGTCCTTCGCAGGAAGGGTAATCTCCCAAACACCATATTCTCCTCTATTCATTGGTAGAGCGTCTCTGTTCCAATCGTCTTGCAAATTGCCTTATCAGCAACAGCAATGTTGGGAAGCGTATGGTATGGCTCTTACTGAAGTCCCCAATCAGGTACGCTCGTAATGCATTAGGAGCCCATTCTCGGTATGTGATATCTCCACTTTCATGAACCACAAAGCCGAACTTCTCATTCCCCCTGCTGAATCTTTCCAAACCTCCCTCTGTGTCGTTGATTGTTTTTATCAACTTCTGGGCACGGCTGTATCGGCTGCGGAGAGCCTCTTTGAAGGGTGAAAGCCAAGGATCGAGCTGCACAACGCCTGCCATGGTCATTTGAGCTCTTGGTAACAGAAAAGCCAGCCTCACCTGTGCCATCTGCAGGTACCTTGTTTCCCCCTGTTCCCCCCAGGACGGAATTGTCTGACTCTTGGTTCAATGCTGATGTCATCCTACTGCATTTATTCTTAACTTTCCTAAGCATGTAGGATTAGGAAGTGACACTGTGATGCACCGAGATATCGAAATCGAGGATTCGAGATAGTAGTGGTCAAGATGCTACTCAAGGGGATTGACTTTGTCAATATGGCGGGGTTTAGGGCATCGGCGGTCCCCGCAGTCGTCATCATGCATCCGCCTGGCCCGAGCTTTCTTATTTTTAGGGGTCCTCGTTGTTTTCTACCTGCTCCTCTCCTCACATATAATTCGAAATGAGGTAAGATGCATCTTGTTGCTTATCTACGACCGTAATGCACAACAATCAATTGCTGCCGGGCGGTAGCTCCGTCGTTGTAGAAACTCGAGATGGTCTCTTTGCGGATTACATGAAGGAGACATGCTTGATGCTTGACGCTTGATGTGTCACGGAGATTGAAATGTCGAGCTACCTGCACTATCAAGAAGGAAAGAAGCTGCAGTATCCTATGAAAACGACCGTAGCGGTCCCATAATCTTTTCGTGTCAAGACAAACCTGAAGTCTGATTCCATCATGAATATTACGCTGGTGATAGACATCAAAATGATAAAGTATGTTTTAAGGAACCAAAATGCGAGTTGTGGGTGTGTTTGTCGGCAGAGTCATACATCCAAAACACTCTTAAGATTCAATTCCGTCGAGGCCATGTACTTGCTGCAGACAGGCTTTAGTCCAAACCATCCTAGCTTCAAAGTCGTTTTGGCGAGACAGGCTTTCATCTTGTACGGTATTCCCGTTTTTATCTCTGGTAGTTGTCTCTATCGTGTCATCGCCAGAGGCTATGTCAGGCCTGAGTCTAGTATAATGAGCATCGTAGTCCATTGATGTTTCCAATTTCGGTA
>JAABUP010010721.1_pt1 | contig 10717 bp, 8 predicted proteins | sample 5559201 | NCBI WGS metagenome assembly JAABUP01 (sample SAMN10711887, study PRJNA513373) | rock metagenome | isolation source: Antarctica rocks | place: Antarctica | reverse complement strand
TACTAGGTGGGCCGGGGGCCAGGCATCCTCGCCGCCGCGCATGATTAACACCGGACGATCGGCGGTATGAACGAGGCCCTCGGAGACGCTGCCGAGCACCAGCCGTCGCACCGGGCCAAGCCCGCGACTCCCGACACAGATCAGATCCGCATCGAGCGACGCGGCGAGCGCGGCGATCTCGTCAACCGTATTCGCGCACGCGCCTATCGGCCTCGGCTTCTTCGACAAGGAGCTGCGCTTCCAGCGGCTCAACGAGATGCTGACCACCAGCAACGGCATGGCTCCCGATACCCAGCGCGAGCGCCCGATCGACGAAGTCCTGCCACGGATGGCACCAACGCTCACGCCGCTCCTCCGTCGGGTGCTCGCGAGCGGGAACCCGCTTCACGATCAGGAGATACGCGGCGAAACCCCGGCACCCCCCGGCGAGGAACGTTACTGGCGCGCGAGCTATTACCCGCTCCACGGGACGGAGGGGTCGCCAACCTGGATCGGTGCGATCGTCCGCGAGGTGGCCACGGAGCCGCGCGCGGACGCGGCGCTCGCCGCGCGGGCACGCCAGGGGGCCGCATTGGCGGATTTCGGGCGGCGGGCGCTGCGAGCTGACCATCGCGAGGCCTTACTGGATGACGCGGTACGTGTCATCGCCACGACGCTCGATGTCGACTATACCAAGGTGCTGGAATTGTTACCGGCGGGCGATGCGCTCCTCCTACGCGTCGGTATCGGGTGGCGCGCGGGCGCGGTCGGGCAGATGACGATCCCAAATGGCACAGACTCACAGGCGGGCTATACGCTCCTGCCAGACGAGCCGGTGCTGGTCGAGGATTTAGCCACAGAGAAGCGCTTCTCGGGGATGCCATTCCTGCACGAGCACGGTATCGTGAGCGGGATTGACGGTCGTCATCGGCGGGGCCGAGCGACCATACGGCATTCTGGGGGCCTACATGGCGCACACCCGGCGTTTCACCGCAGAGGAGGCACAATTCCTCCAAATCCATGGCGAATATTCTCGGGGATGCCCTCGAGCGCGCACACACGGAAACCCGTTTACAGGCACTGAACGCGGCCCTGGAAGCGCGGGTCGCCGAGCGAACCGTGCGACTCGCGGCGACGGTGGAGGCGCTGCAGACGGAGATCGTCGAACGGCAACGGGCGGAAAGTGTGCTCCAGCGTTATGCCACCCTCCTGCGCTCGCAATACCAGTTGTTCGATCTGGCGCACGACGCGATTATCGTGCGCGATCTCGACGATACGATCACCTTCTGGAACAATGGTGCCCGTGCACTCTATGGCTGGCAACGGGTCGAGGCGCTCGGTCAGCCTACCCGCCTGCTCTTGCGGACCGTCTCCCTGTCGACGCTGGAGGAGGCCCAGGCCGCGCTCGTCGCGGTCGGCTGGTGGGAAGGCGAGCTGATTCATAGCACGCGGGACGGGGCGGACCGGACCGTGCTCAGCCGTCAGGTGCTGCAACGGGATGACACCGGCACCCCCGCCGCGATCCTGGAGATCAATACCGACATCACCGAACGCAAGCGCGAAGATGATGCCCGCGCGGAACTGGCGGCGATCGTCGAGAACGCGGACGAGGCGATCATCGGCCTGACCCCCAGGGGTGACATCCGCAGCTGGAACGCCGCAGCGACGCAACTCTATGGCTACGCGCCGGGCGAAATCGTCGGCCTGTCCTTCACGACGCTCCTCCCGCTCGATATGGACGTCGGGGCGGGAGGGCTCGCGGTAGGGGGTCGGACCGGGGAAGACAGCGGCGATGCGGCCACCGTCCACCGGCGCAAAGACGGCTCGCTGGTCGATGTCGCGCTGAGCACGTCACCCATCCGGGACACGGCGGGCGGGTTCATCGGTGACGCGGTGCTGGTGCGCGATATCACCGCGCGCAGGCGTGGCGAGGCGGAGCGCGAACGCCTACTGCGAACGGCGGCGGTGGCCGAGGCGCATTATCGGGGCCTCCTGGAATCGGCCCCCGATGCCGTGGTGACGGTCGATCACCACGGGCGAATCATGCTCGTCAACTCGCAGACGGAGCGACTCTTCGGCTTCGATCGCGACGAATTGCTTGGCCGCCCGATCGAGGCGATGATCCCAGGCCGTTTCCACGGCGTCCATCCCCACCACCGCGCACACTATGCCGCCGATGCCCATACGCGTCCGATGGGGGCCGAACTCCAACTCGCGGCCCGACGGAAAGATGGCAGCGAGTTCCCGGTCGAGATCAGCCTCAGCCCACTCAGCGTCGATGGGGAACAGTTAACGATCGCAATTATCCGCGATGTGACGGAGCGCAAGCGTGCCGAGAAGCAACTGCGACAGACGGCGGCAATGCTGGTGGCCCAAACGGAGGAATTGGCACGCTCGAACGCCGAGTTGGAGCAGTTCGCCTATGTCGCCTCGCACGATCTCCAGGAGCCGCTGCGGATGGTCGCGTCCTACACCCAACTCCTCGGTCGCCGCTACCACGGCAAGCTGGATGCGGATGCCGACGAATTCATCGGCTACGCGGTCGATGGTGCCCGGCGGATGCAGCGGCTGATCCGCGACTTACTCGAATACTCGCACGTCGAGACGCGCGGGGACACAGCGGCGTCGGTCGATGTCGGCGCGATCATCGACGGCGTGATCGCCGACCTCGGGGCGGCGCTGGCCGATAGCGGCGGGGTGGTTGAACACGGCGATCTACCGACCGTGGTCATCGACCCCTCGCAGGCAAGACAGCTGTTCCGGAACCTCATTCGGACTGGACCTCCGGTGGTCCGACGCCACGGTCATCGCCGCGCGCGATGGCGAGGAGGGGTTGGAGGCATTCTACGAACGCGAGCCGGATGTGGTCGTGCTCGATGTGAATATGCCCCGCAAGAGTGGCTTCGAAGTCCTCCAGGAGATCCGGCGCGTCTCCGACGTCCCGATCATCACGCTGACCGCGCGCGGCGAGGAGACGGCCCAGGTCAAGGGGCTGGAGCTCGGAGCCGACGACTACATCCTCAAGCCGCTCAGCCATCTCGTCCTGCTGGCCCGGATCAAGGCGGTCTTGCGGCGGGCCGAGATGCCGCCGCCAGCCGAGGCGCTCCCCGACTTCACCGCCGGTCCGCTGGCGATCCACTCTGAGAACCCGCCAATATGGGTTACCGTACCTTGAATGATTGTGGGGCTGAAACGCGGATATGGCGGCAGGGCCGCGCCCGATCCTGTGCCGCATGCTATGGTGCGCGGCAGGAATACGATGCGCTGGATGTCACGGCGAGGTGCCGCCGCATCCAGAGCGCGAGGGGGTGGTGATGATGAGCACCGGATATACCACGCTGATCCGTGGCGCACGGATCGTCGATGGCAGCGGCGATCCGTGGCGCTATGGCGACGTGGCGCTCGCCGGGGACCGGATCGTGGCGCTCGCGCCGCCCGGTCTGCTCGCCGCCGAGGCCGCAGCCGAGGTTATCGACGCGACCGGTATGGTTGTCGCACCGGGCATCATCGACATCCAGAGCCATTCGATCGTCTCGCTGATGCGCGATGGTCGCTGCCTCTCGAAGATCACCCAGGGTGTCACCACGGAGATCATGGGCGAGGTCTGGACCCCGGCACCATTCGGCGGACGGATCACCGATCCGTTCGAGGGCGCGCCGGTCAGCCCGCCGCCCGCCGAGTGGCGGGCGCAGGCGCGCGAGTGGCGACGTTTCCGCGATTGGCTGGAGACGATGCAATCCGCCGGGGTATCGCCGAATATCGGCTCGTTCCTGGCCGGCGGGACGCTCCGGCAGTACGGGCGCGGCCTGGAGATGGGACCGGCAACCGCCGACGAGCTGGCGACGATGCGCCGCGTCGTCGCCGAGGCGATGGAAGATGGCGCGTTCGGCGTCTCCTACGCGCTGATCTATCCCCCCGAAGCCTACGTCGAGACGGCGGAGATCATCGCGGTCTGCGCGATCGCGGCGTGCTACGGCGGCATCTACATCACGCACCTGCGCTCGGAGGGCGATCGCTTCGCGGAGGCGGTCGAGGAGGCGCTGGCGATCGGCCAGGGAGCCACAATCCCGGTGGAGATCTACCATCTCAAGGCGACCGGGCGGCACAACTGGCCGAAGATGGCCGGGGTAATCGCCCGGATCGACGCGGCGCGCGCCGACGGTATCGACGTGACCGCCGACATGTATCCGTATGTCGCCTCCGGCACCGGCCTCTCGGCGGTCCTCCCGGCGTGGGCCTCCGCCGACGGCAAGCTCTTCGAGAATCTGCGCGATCCCGCCACGCGCGCACGGATCGCGGCGGCGATGGTCGCGCCCGCCGGGGCCGACAACGCGCCGGGATTGCGCCGCGACCCGGCGGAGATCATGCCGGTCGGCTTTCAACTCCCCGAACACCAGCAATATGTCGGCCAGCGCCTCGCGCGGATCGCGGTGACGCGCGGCCAGGGATGGCACGAGGCGGCGATCGATCTCCTCGCCGCCGAGGGGCAGCGGATCAGCACGATGTACTTCTCGATATCCGAGGAGAATCTGGCGACCCAACTGTGCCAGCCGTGGATCAAGGTGGCGACCGATGCGGGCGGCATCGATCCGGCCTGGGCCGCCCCCAACGGTCCCACTCATCCGCGCGCCTATGGCACCTTCCCGCGCGTCCTCGGCAAGTATGTGCGCGAGGATGGCGTGCTCACCCTCGAGGATGCCGTGCGGAAGATGACCGGCGCGGTCGCGGCGCGACTCGGCATCCGCGATCGCGGCGTGCTGCGCGAGGGCCATTACGCCGACGTGATCCTCTTCGATCCGGCGACGATCGGCGACCGCGCGACCTTCGCCGATTCGCACCAGCTATCGGTCGGCGTGCGTGATGTCTGGGTCAACGGCACGCGCGTCCTGCGCGATGGCACGCACACCGGGACGACACCGGGCCGCATCGTCGGCGGCGCGGGGCGGCGCTGAGGGAGCCGCTAATAGGTTCGTTACCCCGAATAGCGCCCGACCGGACCCCTACCCGCCTCTCCTCGATGTCAGGTCATGGTCGCCGGCACCGACAGGAGCGTGAATGAGCCGAAGGTGGGATATCAAACCCACCTTCGGCTCGTTATGTTGACTTCTTGGCGCGAACAGTTGGGGCGTATCAGCCGTTGGCGAGGGCGATCTCGGCGCGGGCCACGCCCGCGCGCGGACTCGCCGCGACGATCGTCGCGGCCGCAGCAGTGGCGGTCAGACGCACGACCCAAACGACCTCGCGGCCGCCGTTCGCTGGCGCTGGTGCCTGCCAGCTCGGCGTGACGCGCACGCTGCGACCCGGCAGATGCCCGAGATCCTGTCGCTCCGGCCCGGCCACGATCTCGCCGCCGACGAGTTGCAAGGTCACCTCGACCGGGCGCGCGACGTGCGTCACGATCGCCTGCTCGCTGACGTTGGTCGGCAGGAAGCCATCGTTGGCGACGCGCGCGACGATCCGCCGCAATGTCGGCTCGCCGGCGATCGGCTCGACCCGCGTCTCCGCGATCGTCAGGCGTGGCATGGTGCGCGCCAGATAGAAGGTCCAGGGTGCGTGGCGCTCGCAGATCTCGCGGAGGTAGGCGGGCGGGGCATTCTGGGTCGTGAACTTGTAGGTCCAGCCACCGATCTCGACCGGGCCGAGCTGCGGATGGTCGAACGCGCGCCAGGGGATGAATCCTGCGCCGCCGAGTTCGCCATCGTTCCAGGCGAGCAATTTCACGCCGTCCGCCTCATCCCGGTCGGCGGTCGGGTGGACCGGATCGCCCTCGCTGCGGCGGATACCCGCCGCCTCCGCCATGTTCCAGAGTTCGGGCACCCAGCCATAGATCCCAAGCTGGTTGTAGCCCCAGTCCATCATCGAGCCGAAGCGCGCGGTCTTCGTCGCCTCGTGGTAGCTCTGGTGGAGCGGCTGCCCGGTCAGCGTGGTGAAGCCCTGCGAGAGGGTGCGATAGTCGCCGACGAGGTCGCCGTGCGGGTACTCGCTCGGCGCGCGACTCGATGGCAGGACATAGCAGAAAGCTCCGTGCGTGTGGTAGTTGACGATCAGGCCGATGTTCGGGTGGGCCAGGACGAAATCGACCCCGGCGCGTGTCTCCGGCGGGTAGAGCGGATATGGCCCCGCGCCCGACTGGCGATATTCCGGCTGCCAGTTGTGCGGGTAGGAGCGGTTGAAGTCGAGGCCCCAATAGGCGGGCGCATTCGCGATCGTGCGCGGGTCGAGCGGCCCGGTCGCGGGATCGTGCGTCACCAACCCCTCGGTGTGGAGGCGATAGTAGGTGCCGCCCGCTTCGTCCTCGCGCCGTCGGATCAACAGGCGCGGGTCTTGCGCGCTCGCGCGCCACTCGCCGACAGGGTCGGCGATCCGCATCTGCGCGATCGTGCCGTCGCCATCGATGTCTTCGGGGTAGAGTCCGGGCGCGCGCTCCGCCGTGGGATATGCGCGCGGGGTCGAGCGCAGCGTGTACGGCGTCGTCAGATAGAACTCGACGCCGTCCGGCGAGACGATCGGACGGATATAGAAGGTGTAGCGTGCCAGGAGTTCGGCCAGCGCCGGATCGTCCGCCCGTCCGGTGAGCAGTCGCCAGATCGTGTAGAGACAGACCGTCTCCCCGGTCACCTCCCCGGCGTGGTGGTTGCCATCGATGTAGATGGCGGGCTTCGTCTCCGGTGCGCCGGTCGCATGGTCGGTCAGCGTCATCACCCAGAGCGGGCGCCCCTCGAAGCTGGTGCCGACACTCTCCAACGTCGCATAGCCGGGATGTGCCGCGATGAGCGTCCGTAATTCCTCTGCCACCTCGTGTGGGCGGAGATAGCGCGCGAACCCCGCCGCCGGTATCGTCGTCATCGTCTCCTCCTCATCGCTCCTCATCGCTCAGCATCGCTCAGCTTCAGCGCTCACGTTTGCCGCTTCGACCGTGCCTTAGCCCTGCAGCCCGGCCAGCGGATCGGCATGCCGGTGGACGAGCAGCCACGCCTCGCCCTCGCGGCGATAGAGGTGTGTGACGCGCAACGTCCGGTTGCTGTGGTATTCGAGGAGGACGGTGCAGGCGAGATCGCTGCCGACCGTGCAGGACAGCCGCTCGATCGGCTCCGCCTCCATCGCGATCCCCTGCGACGCCCACCAGTTCCAGCGCTCGCGCACCGCCTCGGAGCCTTGCTCGACGCCGCCGCGCGCGTTCATCGTGCTGACGTCCGCCCCATGCGACCAGTAGCCCAACAATAGCGGTAAGGCATCCGCATCTTCGTGCAGACGCCGCAATGTCGCGTAGAACGCCTCTTCCGTCGCGATGACCTGGGCCTCGGCCTCGTTCGCCATGCCTGCTCACTCCCTATCCGTGCCGTTCACCGGGTGGACTCGCCCGCCTGCGCCGCCATGTTATCCTAGCAGAGCGCGGCGTCGGGCAGCTCGCAGCGGGCGGGTGTGGACGAGCGGGGTGGATCGCCTCAACCGTGGACCTCGATACTCACATTTGGGATGTGGTCAACGTGGTCGAATATGAACAACCTGTCAAGCTTCGCGGCACCCCTGTAGGCGTCATCGATCCCACCTATGTCTTCCTATTTGGATGGGAGGGCAGCCCAACGCGGCTGATCTACGATCGCTTGCAGAGCGAACCGGGATGGGACATTCGCGTATGGGATGTCGGTCACGACGTCGCCGGTGAGGCGATCGCCCGCCCGGTAGATCTGCTCACGGATGTCGCCTCACGCGCGGAGGCCGCTTCGCAGGGTTCGGCGTGAGCATCGGTGCGGGCGGATCGGCGCGGCAGCCGCGCGGCGCGCGACGACGGGCGGCTGTCAGGGAGCGGATCATCAGGAGCGGGGGGCGCAAATGCCACGGATCGACGCGGGCGGGGTCGAACTCTTCTACGAATCGGTCGGCGAGGGGCCGGTATTGGTCTTACAGGCGCACCATCACAGCGCCTGGATGCCCTACCAGCTCCCCTACTTCTCGCAGTTCTACCGCGTGATCACCTTCGACCGGCGCGGCACCGGGCGCTCGGCCACGCCGCCCGGCGAGTGGACCGCCGCCGATTGCGCCCGCGACGTGAAGAATCTGCTCGATGCGCTTGATATCGAGCGCGCGATCGTCGGGGGGGCGTCGCTCGGCGGGGTGATCAGCTGCCAGTTCGGGCTCGATTATCCCGAGCGTGGCCTGGCCCTGATCGTCGGCCACACCGTCCCCTACCTCTGGCCGCTCGGCGCGCAATGGCTGGCGGATCAGGTCGCCGCCGCCTCGCGCAACGAACCGGCGGTCGTCGGCCAGCCGCGCTCCTCCGAGTGGGAGGAGGCCGGGCCACCGACGAGCGATCCGGCCTGGCGCGGCACCCCGGCGGCGACCTTCGCCGCCACCCTGCAAGCGGGGCTCGGCGGCACGCCGGAAGCGGCGGTGCAGGGCTTGAAGGTGTTGGCCTCGTGGGACATGCGCCCGCGCTATCCCGAACTGAACCGCCTGGACGTACCCGCGCTGGTGATCGTCGGTGGTCACGAGCCGCAGAAGACGATCGAGCTTTCGTACGAGTGGCACCGGCAGATCAAGGGGAGCGAGTACGCGATCCTGCCCGATGCCTATCACGGTGCGGCGCGTGAGCAGCCGGTCGCTTGGAATGCGGCGGTGCATGGTTTTCTGCGGCGGCATGGGCTGTAACGGGCGCACGGCGATGGGCGGCGCGTGATGGGCAGCGATCTCGACGAGCGGCAGGAACGGCTCACGCTGGCCCTTTACGGCGGCGTGCTGGCCGCGCTCGCCTTCCTGGTCGTCGCCTTTCTCTTTTACCTGCAAGTCATCCTGCCGCTCCTCGGCCAACTCGGCGCGCTCCAGGCCGATCCGAGCCTGACCGGGGGTAGCGCGGTGGTCGGCGATCCGTCGAGCGACCCGGCTGCGATGAGCACGGCGACTGTCATCGATAGCGGGACAGCAACCGCGCCCGCGCTCCTCACCACCACCGCGTCGGAGCCGACCACGCCGCGCACCCAATTCTTCCTGCTCCTCGCCGCCACGTTACCCGGCGCGGCGATGATCGGGTGGGCGCTGTGCGCGTCCTGGCGACGCGGGGTACTGCTCTCCATCGCGGCGCACCTCGCGCTCGTCGTGATCGGCTTCGCCTGGGTGACGCCGCAGACCGGCGGAGTAGCGTTCGTGGCGCCGCTCTATCTGCTGCCGGTCGTGCTTGTCCCGGCGTTGCTCTTGCCGCAACGGATCACCCCCTCGTTCTTTCTCCCGATGTTCTTCGCGCTCCTGGGGCTCGTCTTGCTGCTGCAACTCGGGTGGTGGACCGTGCCGCTCGCCTGGGTCGTGTTGCCGATCGCGGGCGCGATCGCCGCCGCGCGCGCCGCGAACGTTGTGGCGGCGTAGCGTCGGACGGCGCGCGGCACTATACTTACGTCAAGATGATGAAAGACAATGACCTCCTCACCGCCACTCCCACGACCGATACCGCGCTGCTCGCGCCGATCCCCGATCTCGCAGCATCCGCTGCGCCATTCGGGATCTATCTGCACGTCCCCTTCTGCGTTCGCAAGTGCCGCTACTGCGATTTCGTCACCTATGCCGGGCGCAATGCGCTGATCCCGGATTATGTCGCTGCGCTGGTCGCCGATATCGAGTCCGCGCCGCGTCGCTGGCCCGGCGAACTGCCGCGCGTCAGTTCCGTCTTCTGGGGCGGTGGTACACCGTCCCTCCTCCCCGCAGCGGCGTTCGGGCGTATCCACGACGCGATCGAGCGCACCTTCGGCTGGCAGTTCGCGCGCGCGGCGGTCGAGATCACGATCGAGGCGAACCCCGAAACCATCGACGGGGCATATCTGCGGACAGCGCACGCGGGCGGGGTCAACCGCCTCAGCCTGGGAGTGCAGAGCTTCCAGAAAGCCGGCTTGCGCGCACTCGACCGCGATCACGATGCGGCGACGATCGCGCGTGCGGTCGCGGCGGCTCGTCGCGCCGGTATCGACGAGGTCAGCCTCGACCTGATCTTCGGCTGGGACGGTCAGACCGACGCCGATTGGCAAGCCGATCTCGCTGCCGCGCTCGCGCTCGCGCCGCAGCACCTCTCCTTATATGCGCTGACGATCGAGGATGGCAGCGCGCTGGCGGCGGATATCGCGCGCGGTCGTGTCCATGCCCCGGATGACGATCGGCAGGCCGACTTCTACGAGCGTGCGGTCGCGGTGCTCGGCGCGGCGGGCTATGAGGGGTACGAGATTTCCAACTGGGCATGCCGCGCGCCCGACGAGCCGCCCGGCCTGAATCGCTCGCGACACAACAGCCTCTACTGGCGCAATGGTGAATACCTCGGCTTCGGGGTCGGCGCGCACTCGCACTTTCGCGGGCAGCGCTTCGGTGTCGGGCGTCTCGTGCGCCGCTACATCGAGTCCGCGCGGGACGCGCTCGTCGTCCCCGCGTTCAGCGAGACGATCGATACGCCGACCGCGATGGCCGAGACGATGATGCTCGGCCTGCGCCTTCGCGAAGGGGTCGATCGCGGGGCATTCCAGCGACGGCACGGCCCGACACTCGACGCGGCCTATGGCCCGCAGTTGGCCGCGCTCGCGCCGCTCGGTGTGGTACACGACGATGGTGTGCGCCTCCGCCTGACCCCGCGCGGTCGGCTCGTCGCCAACGAAGTCCTCGTACGCTTCCTCCCCGAAACCCCTTCGTAGCCCATGTCGCGTGGAGCCCCATCGCGGCGGCGACCTGTGGATTCTCCAACACCCCTTCCGCTACCTACCATCCGCTT
>JAABUP010010720.1_pt1 | contig 10718 bp, 17 predicted proteins | sample 5559201 | NCBI WGS metagenome assembly JAABUP01 (sample SAMN10711887, study PRJNA513373) | rock metagenome | isolation source: Antarctica rocks | place: Antarctica | reverse complement strand
GTGCAGCAGCAGTTGGCTTGATGCCTGGTGGGGGTCTGCCAGGCTCAGGGCCCATGCCCAACATGCCTGGGGGTCAGATTGCCCCCCTTCCTGGCAACACTTACATGTCTCCCTTGCCAGGTTGACCCTCTTCTTCTTTCAAGATTTTGTGGGGCATGCTGCTGCCCACAAATCATACCCTGACCCTCATGAGTCACACTTCTGAACATCTTGTGGATGAGTAGATGCGATCCTTAGTTGCACCACTGCCGCTGCTGTGCCTCTTGTGCTGCTCTTGCTTACAGCAGATAACTTGCAGCGTTTGTTAAGTCTTTTATAGCAACCGTACAGCGAGATTTGACGCTCCTGAATGAATGTGTTGCTTGGCTCAGGGCCACCGCAGCCTGCTGCTGCACCAGCAGCTCCTTCCAGGCTGCTGATGCTGAACCAGCTGCTGACAGCCACCAGCATCTGGGATGACCAACAGCGTCAGGAGGTGTGTGTGTCTCTCCTCATTGGCCATTCTGCTGTGTCTGCTTACCAGTCTTGGCCTCGCAATTGCCACCTGGTGCAGCTGCTGATGACTTTGCCTATCTTGCCTGCTTGCCATGTGCTCTCTACTCTGTGCTGCTTCTCAGGCTTGCTGCTGCTGCCTGTATGCTGGCTGTGGCAACTATCACTACAGCACGGCTTTGCATGATAGTGTAATCCAGATAACAATGCCCTCAGCTGATGGCAGGTGCCAAGTACCTGCTTGTGATGTGCAAAGCCTCTGACAAGCACACCTATCATCTGATATGTAGCTTAACAAATGTGCACAGTTCTAGGCCTATCGCTGCAAGCCAGTATGTAGCATTACATGTTTTGAAGGTGAGTCACTCATCACCATAGTGTCTAAATCAAGCGTGCCCACATTGCAGTTAGAAGAGGATGTACGGGATGAGTGTGCCGAGTACGGCACCGTTGAGGGGGTATGCATCCCGGTCCCCCCCAGGACCATGCCCCCCAGCGAACCTGGCAGGGCTTACATCATGTTTGGCAGTCATGAGGAGGCCACCAAAGCCAAGCCTGTCTTTGATGGCCGCCTGTTTGATGATGGCAAGGTGACAGCCAAGCTGGTGCCTGATGATGACTTCCAGAGGGCAGCTGCTGGGGAGTGGATCCACACCCCCATGCCTGGTGGTCTTCCTGCCCACCCAGGTAATGCCTCAAACGGCTTGCTTCTGAGCTTTGCAAGTCTTGACTTGCGAGCCCACCACCAGGACCACCTTGGCTGCTGCATTCATGAAGTCTGCCGTACTCTTGATCTGCCTTACCTGGTCTGTCACTGGAGTGACAAGGCAGAAGGCAACATGTGCAAGGTCTGTGCAATTTCTCATGCCAGTTGCAAAGCGGCTCTGTGGACATAAGTTGCAAGACCAACATTGGCTGCAGAAAGATCTTCAGTGCACTGCACTCAGACTTTGTCAGTCTGCTTGCATTGACATGGGCTGTCTGAGTATCTGGTGAGGCAGAGCATTTTCCTGCAAGCACCTCTCCAATACTGCCTTGAGAATCTGCTATCCTGTACCTGAGATGGCTTACAGCCAGTGGCTTTTGCACCGCTCTTGCCAGCATATGCTTCCCACAGCATGACCAGCACACCACTTTCAGTCAAGCATAGTTTTGACATATGTTCAAGACTGGGCATACCTAGTTGCCTGTTCTGTTCTGTTGTGCCAGCTGCCAGCAAAAGCACTGATGAGTGTATGGAACCATGCAGGGGTGTACACCACGGGTCCCCTGACCATCAACATCTCAGGGGTGGCAGCTCTGAACCCCGCCATGGCAGGGCAGGTGCAGACCAACCCGGCACTGGCAGGCCTCATGTATGGCAGCATCAATGAGGCTGCTGTTCCCATAGAAGAGGGGTGGGTCAAGCTGAGGGGGCTGGACCCTGCCATCACCAAGCAGGACATCTGCACCTTCTTTGAGGTGATGTATCTGTCAATGCCATCTAGCAGACCCATGCTGTGCTCATCAAGTTCGTGTTTACTGTGTTCACCATGTCATTCATTTCTGAACATAAGCAGCAGCACATCTGCTGAGTGTATTTCTGCATGTCAGTGCTCCCAGTTGCACGAGTACTGCGGCCATTGCATGCACTTTGTATAAAATATCTAATGTACAAGGTTTGAGCTTATAGACAAGCTCGCCCACAACCTTCTCTGTCATGCTGCAAGCTTATGAGCATCTGCTGAAGCAAGCGTCATCAGACAGCATCCCTTGTGTACTGTCTGGACACCTCAATGGCTCGTGTGTCACAATGCCATGCTTAGCTGGAGAAATGTGGCAGCCAGCTCCACTCAGAGGGGCTAGTGCCTGCTGACTGAGACCCTTCATTTATTTTACAGTCAAAGTGCAGACTTGTCTGTGCTTGAAGCTTGCATATGCGTAAGCATTCATCTGCCAAACACTCATGTGCTGATGGCTACCACGAATGACCAACATGCATGTTGTGGTGGTGCAGCGGTGTGCAGAGATGCAGGCTGAGGAGGTGCGCATAGTGAAGGGTGTGGATGAGCGCCTCACTGGCGAGGCCTATGTGCACATCAGCGGTACTAGGTCCAAGCTGAGACTAGCTCTTGCCAAGGACAGAACCCTCATGCCAGTAAGATTGCTCCACACAATGCTTGTGCCTCACATTCATGTACAGCCGCAGATGCAGTGGCAGGCACCTTCAGTGTTCTAATGCTTTCAGGCATTGGTTGTGGTGCTTTCAGGCATTGCATAGAGTTTTGTGTACTGTTTTGCATGTGAAATTCGCATACAGGTCTGACACTTGCAGGCGCTGCATGTCAGGAATGCTGACAATGCCAGCCAGCAGAAGGAAGACAGTCTTGACAGAGCTTGGTTTCTTTGGAACATGCTTTGCAAAACTTGTTTGCTGGGTGCAGGCAAACAATAAGTATCAGGAAGTGTTCACAAGCAGTATCGACGAGCTGGATCGCAGGATTCTCATGCAGGGTGTGTCATATGAATGATGTATTGCCCGAGTCCCTGGGTTGTTGTATGACAGGTATAATGTCGGGCATATCTCCTCAAACACAGAGCTTACTACAATCTATTTTTGATGCTCTACTGCCCGCTGTTGATGCTGTACATGCATGTCGTCATATTGTTATTGTTTGCTGGCCTACTAACTCATCAAGATGCATTAACCTGTGGTGTGGTGTGGTGTGTTGTGTGTGCCTTGTGTGCTTTGCTGTGACTGGAGGGTCCTGTGGCATGCACCATGGCTATGGCACTGCTCAGGTGCGACTTGCTCATGCACAGTGCTGTTGTGCTGCTATGATGTTTGAATCATGTCTAGCAGATGCATACTGTTGCTCTGCACGGGGAGTCAATGTCTGCATGCTTTCTGCCTAGTATCAGTGTGCATCAGGCAGATGTTTGAGTTTGTCATGAGCACTGTTGCCAAGATGATGTGCATTGCAGGGCTAGCAACAGAGCAGGGCTTGTTCAGACGCAGCTGGCATATCATAAGATCTGATTGCGCGATCAAAGCAGCAGCGCAGATCTGCCATCGATGACAGATTACTTTTACTTGACATGTGCATCTATGCAATGTGTTGCAGCTTGTGTGCAGTATTCCTGATGTCATGAGCAGCCATACAATGAGCACGTGCCAATGGGCACCAGCAAATTCGATCAAGCTGTAATCCTCATGCTGACGCTTGTGTAGGCACCGCTCTTGTGCATGTTGCTGCATCGTGTGCCTTACACTGTATGATGACGCTGTTTGAGGATGCACGATAAGTGTGAACATTCATCAAAGTTGAACTGAGTTGCGCTATGTCAAAGCTTAAGAGTTGCACCAACGGCATCTATAGTGACAGCAAAATATTCATTCAAGACTGCATATGCCCCATGACATGCATTGTAAGAGTTCTGTACTCTGTAAGTAGCACATTTGTTCGTGTAACATCTGCATCATTCCCTGAGGTTCAGCCTAAATGGTTCTACCCTGATGGCAGATCTGCTCAAATGCTTCACTGCTCTGTTCATGCCACAGCTGCTACAACTGCTACCATCAATCGCAGCACGCTTCAGTCTGACAGATTAGCTTCGATTATTGTTCACCACTTATTCCCAGACCAACCCAACAGTAGCATTGTCATGAATTTAGTTTGTCATTTGGGTCATGCTGCAATACCCTGCTAGCATAACTATCAGACACCAGAAAGAGATAAACAGGCTGACATCATGCGGTAGTGAGCATTCATGTAACCTTGCAGTCATACATCGGCAATAAGACATGTATTGGTATTGGACGGGAACGCGGGCTTGCTTTATCATGAGTACACCTTGTACATGATTGTGCAAAACTACTGCTGGCATGTTCTTCTGCTGGGCTTAGCACCAATCTTTGAGCCCACAACTCTTCTCATGTCCCCTGCACACCACATGACCAAAGCGCATGAGCAAGTGTCACCCATCATCGCTCTGACGGGAAAACCACAGCAGAATCATTGTTTGCTGAGAAACGGCTTGCTCCCAGAGCACTCATGAGACTCATGAGCAGTGATCAGGGTGGTGTCAATAGAGGCACAGTCAGGCAGGAGGACATACCTGCTGGAAGCTTGCTGGGGAATTTCAGTCCATGTGAAGCAATGAAGCCGCAGTCAGTCTTGCTGGAGTGGCAGCTATCAAGCCTGCTCAGACCTGAACTTGAGGAAGCATCATCCTTGCTTGAATCAGAAACATCACTAGGACTGCGACGCAGCATGGGCTCTGGCTCATCGTATGTGCAAGGCAAAAAGACGCCAGTGCCCTTTGTTGAGGGGACTTGTTGGCAGGCTTGGGTGGTTGCCTTGGAGTGCCAGTAAGCATTGGCCCATTGGGAGTCTTTAGTGTCCATGTCTGCGGAGGTGTGCCTCCTCAGGGCAGCATCCATCATGAGGCTGTCATACTCATGCCACTGAGGTGATAGTGATCTGCAACATGGGCCATCAGCGAATGTTCACAATTGAACTTGGCAGGTCGCCATAACACAAACATGAACATGAACCTGAACATGAACATGAACATGAATGTGAACGTGAACGTGAACAAGCATGCTGCAGGCTTGGCGCAGATGCACTGCATGCATGCAGCATAGTGTTATTCTGCCTGTGGAACAGGCATGTATGTACATGCAGACGTCTATTGGTCACACAGGCTGTGTTGTACCTGTGTGCATAAGGATGGCTAGACACTGAGGCAGGCGAACCCAGACACGGCGACCTGGAGTGCAGACCGTGTCCTCCAGGGCAATAAGCATATCCAGTGCTCGGTTGTTGAGTTGAGTGAGCTTCATCAGCGGGCAGCTGACTGCAGTCCAATGCGTAGGTCAACGACTCCAAAGCAGCAATCTGAAGGGCTTGTGTGTATAGAGGCCTATCAGGCTCCATGTTCTGTTTCTGCAACAGCAGTGAAGAAGATTATGTATGCAATTTAAGACGGGCTTGCAGGCAACCAACAGGCAGGTCAAGTGAGATCAATTGCACAGCTCTGTCAAGCCGAATATCTAGTACGCACCGCGGCTGCAGACTTAGCTACTCTGTTCTTGATGAGGGTCAGGAGCTCGTCATCATCGAGTACATACTGCTGCGGCGGACTGCAGTCGAAAGCATAGCCATAGGGAACGCCGTAATCTGCAGAAGCGTGAAGGTGTCCAGCGTTCTGCTGAGTTGTACGCATCTGGTTGGGGTGCCCGCTCCAAGATGACCCATCGACGTGTCCAGTGTACCGAGGTTGGCCGTAGAGCGCCATGTAGAATGCAGTCGAGATGCTGTGGCAACTGATCAAAGTGATGCACAGCGATACCGCCGAGCGGCACGGGTCCAATGACACACGTTGAGACAGGAGCAATGTGAAGTTGCAAGACTGTAAGCTAGTCTTCCGAGACAGCTCTGCCCTTTCAAACCAGCGTCAAGCAAGCAACGTAGCTTGCCGGGCGTCGCAAATTCGGTGTAAATGGTTCCTCTGCTGTCGACAACAGCAGCAAACGCTGCGAAGAACGATGCACTGAGGATGCACGTACAAAGTATAGCCCGCAGCACAAGTGACAAGCTGTATGTGGCTTTGACTTTTGTGTTAGATTTTGCACTGACTTGAAAGGCATGACTGGAATCCAGTCACGGCGCCACCTTGGCTATGACTAAAGGCCTGTCATCTCAGAGCGGGTCTTTCCTGCGTAGGCATCCTCCTATCCCCAGCTCCCGCCCGCGCCAATGCATATCGCAGCCGCACACTAATGCCTCAGGATAACAGTATCATGATCAGGGAGAAAGCAAGAGATGCTTAATTAAGCTGTGCTTGGTCTTGTCAATGATGACCTGTACACCCTGCACTAGTACTCCATACTGGAATGGATCATGCAGCCTTTGCTCATCACGGCGTGCCTGGGCATGCCAATTTGTAGATGTGCCGTTCAACCTTTTGTATGGCTCGCTGCTGACACATGTACAGGTATGCAATCCCTCGCATATGATTGCAATTGGTGCACTCATAATCCAACCATGCTCTGCACAGCACAGCACAGCATGATTGGATGATTATGTGTATAAATGTCAGCCTGGCTACAATGCTGATACAAAGGTAGTATGGTACATACATGAAAAAGGTGGTATGGTGTATTGTATATGTACAGAGAGAATTTTACATCTTCAGCAAACTGCATGTCTGTAGAGACGTGCGTGCGTGCTATATCGTTTGCAAGCGCACCGATGTGCGGATCGATGGCGCAAGTCCGACGCGATCTTGAGGCCTATCGTCGACTTTTTGTCATCTAGTGCTCGTAATCATGAAGACCTTCAAGTTGTCGGCAGCGTGTGTTGTTTTGGCCGTGGTACCGGCCTTGATCGCCTTGTTTTCCAAGCATCTAAGTGCACCGGTGAAGTGGGCCCGCACAGTACCGTTCCTGAAACTGTCCGACGGGCGCCACCTTGCATACGAGGTTCGCGGCAACCCAAAAGCCAAACACACTGCAGTCTATGTGCATGGAACCCCTTCTTGTCGGTTGGAGTTCTCAGGCTTGAACCAGGACATTCTCGATAGTTTAGATCTCCGGCTGATAGGTGTGGATAAGCCAGGATATGGTCAGTCTGATCCACACTACGGCAGAAGCTTGCAAAGTTTTGTCAAGGACCTGGAGGAGTTGGCTGATCACCATCAGCTGCAAAGGTTTCTCCTGATTGGCGTTTCGGGCGGCGGTCCGTTCAGTTGGGCAGCTGCTAGATATATACCCGACAGAGTTCAAGGTGTACTGATTTTCAGCGGTGCAGGCAATCTTGGTAAGCAGCTTGCTCATGTTTGCGACTGTTGTGACAGCACTTGTGGCTAGTACACTATGTGCTTGGACAGCCCAGAGAGAACAAGCAATACCTGAGCCTGCTGCAATATGCAGGTATTCTGAACAGAGAGGAGAAGTCTAAATTTGATGCCCAAGTTAGCGGAGTTCACAGAAGAATTGCGCACTTTTTGCACAGCACCTACAGTACTCCTCTTAAGAACCTTCTTAAGTATTTGTTTGAAACAAAGATTGGCGGCAGACAGCTATACTCCACCATTCTCAGGCCACTTATGAGGGACCCCAGACGCTTCATGGCAGAAGCCGATGCAAAGTGCTTGGATGAGGGTCATCAAGTATACCTCACCAAAATTATCCCAGAGGCTCTTTTGCAGGAATCAGCCACCCCATGGGTACAAGACCTTGGGTTGTTTTCTAGTGATTGGGGCTTCAATGTGAGTGAAATTGATCCCAGCGTGAAACCTACCATCCACCTATGGCATGGTACAGGCGACAAGCAAGTACATGAAGTCATGTCTGTTGCATTCAAGCGATTAGTCCCAGAGGCGCACCTGCGCATCATACAAAATGGAGCTCATTTCCAATACTTTGTGTGCAACCTACATCTGCAAAAGGAGGCTTTGACTGCGCTGCTCAGAACAGCAACATGATCTACCTTCTTCGACTCTTAGTTTTAACCCAACTCTCTGTTCTGTTGTAAATACTAAGCATGTATTTGCCTATGCTCCTGACCGTCTCTTTCAGAGCTTCAATCTTGTGTTCACATGCCAAGGCATGTGTTTTTCCTGTTGGTTTGCTGTGTCATTCACTATGTGCAGGGCATGCGTTTCTGCTTGTGTTAGCTTGCATGTTCAGAGGGCAAAACAGCTTTGGAGTGGACTCCTTAGAACTCAATCATTTGCGAATAACATTGCCAGTGTTGAGCTGCCAATCTTGGCAGTTTTGAAATCTTCTCTTAGCTTGATGTACTTGAGTGCCTGCTGGTGACTGATCCGAAGACTACCATCAATCAGGCCCAAAAGGCGTTCAGGGGCTACTAGTAGTATATTGACTAGCGAGGCAAGCTCAGTGAAGCTGTCATCAGTAGATTGGGCATCGAAACCATGAATGCAGTCCGTATACTCAGTGATGTCCCGCTTCCAGCGCAGTGCTCCTGTTGGGCTGTAACTATATCGCTGCATGTGGTTCAACAATAGGGCACCCATCCGCCGAGCAAGCTGCATACAGCACATGTGTGGGAAGACAGGTTGAGCAAAGGCTCACCTGAACATTTGCTTGCACATACAGCATCATATATATTTATACAGATGCACAGCATGCAACTGCCTCAGTACACCATCGAGCAGATGCACATCATTGGCAACTATGTATACACAGAATTTTAATCGTGCTCAAGGGTGGCATCTGGCAGTTACGCACATCTCCTTGTGAGCCAAGCAAGCGCAGCGCAGAACTCACCTCAGATGTGAAGGCAGAACCGTTTGTGCCATGCAGCAATTGCTGAACAGCTTTGGCTGCGGTGGTGAGCAAGCTGGTAGCAAAGAGGCAGGCGTCTGTTGGTCTATCCAATGGGGGTGGCAGATCCTCAGGAGGCCGGAAGTCAATGCGCTTCTGCTCTGTCGCCAGTGTCCTGTCCATCTACACCTCAAAATATCAGTTACTTTGCAACAACACTTTCTTGAGGTGTCTCCTTGTACACTGTGCTTGCCAGGATAGAGAGATGCAAGAATAGAGAGATGCAAGGGTGCAGAGATGCAGAGATAAGCAAAAGCCATGGCAGGTGTGCATGAGATAGATTTGACTGCGGGTGGCTGCACACTTATGATGCATAGCAGCTACCTGTGCAAAGAAGGCAGTGAGGCCAGCCTGGAGGGATGAAAGCACCCGATCCTCTACAGTCTTGGTCAGTCCTGTCAAGCCAGCATTGCATGCAGCTGCTTCTGCACCTGACGCCTCTACTCTGGGTTGAATGACCTTAACATGGTGCTGTTGCACCAGCCCAACAGTGACACTGACAGTGCCCACAGCGTCAAGTACTCTACCTAGACCCTCGCTGCTTGCCTGCAGCAGAACACAGTCATTTTGTCAAGTCCTGGTGACACCAATTGAGCAAGGTGCCTTACAGAAGGAGCAATTGTACATGAGTCTACATAGTCTGCCAGCTCACATGCTTACCAGGACAATTCAATGTCTCCCGCTTAGCCCTGGAATTGCAGAGGTTCAGCAGACAATGTGCGGGTGCCTACTGCCACTCAGAACACTGCCAGTACTTTCACTGAGGACTTCTCAAAGTACATGTGAACAAGTGGGAGTGCAGCGCACCACAGACGCTGCTTTGGCAATGGCTGTCCTGCTTGCAGAGCCTGCGGTAGCCACACCATACGGTGCTTGGCTTGCTCTCACACCGGCCTCTTCAGCTGCTGCAAGGCCTGTTAGTACGAGCCTGCTGATCTGCTGCAGCAGGCAGCTGTTTGGAGTCTGCTGGTTTGCAGCGGCGTGGAAGAGTTGGCGCACATGTGATGGGCAGGAGGCTTCTGTGCTCAGTACTGTGCAGCGCTCCACTGACTCCAGGTTCCAGGTCAGATGCTCTTGGGCAATTTCCACTGTCATCTGCAGCCATGAAAGCAAAATGACACAGGTGCAAGTAAGGAAGCTGGGGAGACCGTGTGCGACAAGGCAGAGGCTTTGAACATGACTTGAGAGGTGTACCTCATCAATGCCATCATTCAGGGCTGCTAGTGTTATGCACAATAATGTCTCGTTGTGATCAACAGCCTTGTTTCTACAGCATGAGCTGCAGTGCTGCAAGAAGGCTGCTGAGTCTGATCAGTATCTGCAGCCATCAAGCATGTGGCTGTGTGTGAACCTTGCCTGTTGCTCACATGATGACAATGCTGCTTAATGCAGATGACGGCAAGGGCACTTCTGCACAGCAATGCAGCATAGCACTATTCTGCATGTAAGCTGCAGCAAGCTGCCAACAACAAAGGTGCTGCTCTTGTGCAGTCATGCACAGCCTACCTGAGACGACTTGCTGTGGTGCAACAGGCGTAACCACTGCAATTCTATGTCCGGGTAGTCCCCCAGAATGTCACTGAAGACAGCATTGGCCAGGTCAGCCACATTGGCAGCCTCTCCGACAACCTCCTGCAGGCTTTCTGCCAGAGCCATGGTGCGCTTGAAGGCCTCGGTGACCAGCTTCATGTGCTGCTGCAGTGTCTCTGCTGCAGCTGTTGGGGCTGGGGCAACAAGCAACCGGTCCAGCGATGCCTGCATACGAGGTGCAGCTTCTAGTTCTGTTGTCTGCATGTTGCAGCTGACAGTATAGTGGTAAACATTTTTGGGTGATTTGTGCTTTCAATGTGTGCCACCAAAGTAAACTGCCATCGTACCCTAGACGCTGTAG